>Ga0228609_1001243_pt1 | contig 10323 bp, 5 predicted proteins | sample 10DmetaG_FD_190068 | JGI IMG/M metagenome (GOLD analysis project Ga0228609, IMG submission 190068) | Seawater microbial communities from Monterey Bay, California, United States - 10D | ecosystem: Environmental > Aquatic > Marine > Coastal | place: USA: California | collected 2016-11-10 | reverse complement strand
CCAGCGGAAGAATTTCATTCGCTTTTTAACGACGGTGATTTTCCTCATCCTCCAAATTTTAATGATGATTATGAGGGGAGAAAAGCAGCAAAAGACCAATGGATGGAGATTGAAAACCACATGAATCGTCGTGATTTAAAAATACCACCACCAGATGGACTCAACAAGCGAGAATTGAATGATTATTATTCCTATGGTAATCAAGGTCAGTTTTGGACCCCATCAGATACGTTGCAAGGAGCTGCCTTGAAAAACTGGAAATACCAAACTTATATTAAGGATTATTTACGTTGTGTAGCAGGGGTTGATAAGGCTGTAGGGCAGATGCTCGATTATTTGGAAGCAAGTGGATTGGCCGAAAATACTATTGTTATCTACACCTCTGACCAGGGATTTTATTTGGGTGAGCACGGGTGGTTTGATAAGCGCTGGATGTATGAAGAGTCTTTTCGAATGCCTTTTATGATCTCATACCCAAAACGCATTGAACCAGGTACAGTTAATTTTAATTTATTATTGAATATTGATTTCGCACCCACTATGTTGGAATTAGCTGGGATTTCTGTTCCAGAGGACATGCAAGGCACAAGTTTTGTTTCTCAATTGGATTTAGAAACTAGTGATGTTCGAGACGCAGTATATTATCATTACTACGAATATCCCAAATGGCATAAGGTACAACCGCATTATGGTATTCGTACCAACCGTTTTAAGTTGATTCATTTTTATTATTCAATGGACGAGTGGGAATTATATGACTTGGATAATGACCCCAATGAGGTAAATAATTTATATGAAAATGTCAAGTATAAGAAACTAATAAAAAAGCTAAAGAAAAAATTAAAAGCACTTCAAATCAAATATAAAGATAATATAGGGCTAGACGAAATGCGAAAAATGACAGACATTGTTATCGAGCGGGTATACAACGAAGAAAATTTGAATCAGCGTTAATTTTCATTTTCAATAAAATAAACTTACTGTTTGCTTCATTAATAACAGTATTTGCTTCAAATGTTTCATCTACAACGTTTTCTTAAACATAAGTTTGGACTATGAATGTTTTAAAAACAATGATATTTTCATTTTTGCTTATTTCAGCTTTCTCTCATGCAGCTCCTGAAATTATTAATGCAAACGCTGTTGTTTACAAAACTGTTGAGGATATTACTCTAAAACTTCATGTTTATAATCCCAAAAAATTTGATGAACAGAAAATACACAATGCTATTATTTTCTTTCATGGTGGGGGCTGGAACAATGGCAATCACAAGGCATTCAAACGCCAATCGATGTATTTTGCTTCTAGAGGGATGGTAGCTATTTCGGCAGAATATAGGCTGAAAAATACGCATGGTACCTCACCTTACGATGCTGTTGAAGATGCAAAATCTGCTCTAAGATACATTAGAAAACACGCCAATAAATTTAAGATCAACCCCAATACAATAACCGCTGGCGGTGGATCTGCTGGAGGGCATTTAGCAGCAAGTTGTGGATTATTAAAAATGTGGGATAACCTTACTGAGGAGTTAAGTATTAGTTCAAAACCTAATGCATTGGTGTTGTTAAATCCTGTACTGGATTTAGGACCTGACCATTATGCCCACAAGCGTTTTGGTCATGATTATAAATCACTTTCACCAATTCATAATATTTCAAAAAAGGCACCTCCAACTATTATACTTGTGGGGACAGAAGATAGAATTTTACCAGTGCCAACCGTGAAAAAATACCAGTCCAAAATGGAGTCATCTGGTAATCGCTGTGATGTGGTTTTATATGAAGGACAAGGGCATGCTTTTTTTGCAAAACCCCCTGTGAAATATTTCATTGAAACAACTGACGAAATTGACCGCTTTTTAGTCTCTTTAGGCTATTTAGAAGGCGAGTCAACAATAAAAAAACAATACAAAATTTAATTAACCAATAAAATCAAACACATGAGAAATTTTTACTTTTTATCAATTTTGTTTTTTTCTTTTTCAATTTATTTGAATGCTCAAGAAAAAACAGAAAATTATTTACCAAATGCAGAATTTGACACTTGGGATACTGGTTCTTTAACAGGTTGGACACTAGAAAATAATGGTACTAATCAGTCTTCTTACGCCCAAGAAACAACAAACACTCACAGTAATTTATCCACAAATTCAGTTTTATATACTGCTACAGTAAGTAATAAGGGATATTTCACACCTTCAAATTCAATAACTATAACTGAACCAGGTCGATATTTCTTTGGTTTTTGGATTAAAGCAACAACAGCTAATACTACTATAAAGGCAGGTTATAAAATAGGTACGAATGGTTCTTTTACATATTCAATGGCAACTATTCCATTTAATGATACCGATTGGAAATATATGATTATTTTTTATGATGCTGTTGTAGGTGATGTAATCAAGCCAAGATTTGCTCCAACTGGTGCATCCTCTTTTTATATTGATGATGTTTCTTTGAGTCAAGGTAATCCAAATTCAAGTGTTGAAAGTAGTATACACAGAGGAGATGGCTTTAATCTTAATAGCACAACTGCTTTTGTTGATTATACTAATTACTTTGCACATCAAGGATATAATGGTGGTAATTATGGAGCCCTAAGTTTAGAAGATAATTTAGATAATGTTCACAGTGGATTGCATAGTTTAAAGTATGTTACAACATCTGATGCTAGTGCCTCACAAAGAGGAGTATTGGTATTTAAAGATAATGAAAGTTTTGGTATACGATATTTACATCCTACAACCACAGCAGCAAGGGAATATCAAGGTTCTGTTTGGGTTAAGTCGCCTACTGCTACATCGGTTAAGTTTAATCTTAAAGTTGGAAATTTAAATAATTTTAGTGATACATCAATTCCAGCTAATCAATGGACAAAAATATATTCACCAGTTGTCGATGCAACTTCTTTAGCTGCTGATACTAAAATATATCCAATCTTACAATTTCCAGAATCTTCAACAACTTACTATGTTGATGATTATTATTTAAATTGGGCTAGTGCAGGTACATTATCAACACAAATATTAGATATTTCTTCAATAAATATTTATCCAAACCCTACGGATAATATTTTAAATTTACAGTCTAATATTGATTTAATAGAAATTCAAATTAATAATTTATTGGGACAAAAAATAATTCGCAAAACTGATAATTTTGAAACGATTAATGTCTCTAATCTTTCTAAAGGAATGTATATAATAACTATGAAGACTATTAACGGTCAATCAACATCAAAACGATTCTTAAAAAAATAAATATGAAAAAAATCTTATTCACCGCTGTTTTATGTCTATTTACTCTATTTGTAGAGGCACAAGAAAATAAATTTGCGGCCAATCGTTCTGAGAATGCTGTGGCACTCATCACCTCTCAAATGGAAATTTCAGATGCAGACGCAGAGTTTATACAACAAACATTGTATAATAAATATGCTTCTAATGCAAGAAAAATTCGAGGTAAAGGACTTTCCGAAGATGAAAAAAAAGCAGTCTATAAAACAGCTTCCAAAGAAACTCGTCAGAAATTAATGACTAGATTTAATAGAGAAGAGGTTCAAAAAATTATTGACTTGGAGCGTAAAAGTTTTAAAAAATAATGACAAGGTTTTGCTTTTAATACAGAGGAGACCATGGTCTCCTCTTTTTTTATGAAAGAACAAAAGAGAATATTAATAGTGTTTTGCCTGCTTGGTAGTTCTTTAATCAATGCACAAACTTCTTCCTGGGGTATTGTAGAACAAATGGGTAGAGGTGTAAACCTAGGTAATACTTTAAGTGCTCCAGTGGAAGGTAATTGGGCACCTGTTGTGTACGAGCAATATTTTATTGATGTTGCTGATGCTGGTTTTTCTAATGTCAGAATTCCAATGGATTTTTTTGGATCCCGAACAACAGGCGATGATACTTCACTATGGTCATCAAATGCCAATACTGTTGATCAATATGATGGGGGCATTACAGATTTTTTAGTAAGTGAAACTTATTTGAATCGGGTTGAAACCGTTGTAAATTGGTCTATCGGGCAGGGTTTGTACACCATTATTGATTTTCACGGTGCAGAGTTAAAAGCTAAATTTTTGGAGACCTTTAATATTGAAAGCAATAATTATTCGTACCCAACATCAGCAAAGCGAGCAGCGGATTTAATGAAATTTAAATCTATTTGGCTTCAAATTGCAAATCGTTTTGTAAACGCTCCTTCAACTTTAATTTTTGAAGTCGTTAACGAACCTTATTTTGAAGTTAGTGCACAAGAGATGGACGAAATCAATTTAATGATTATAGAGGCCATTAGATCCACTGGCGGAAATAATAGTACACGTCCAATCATAATTACAGGAGGTACATTAAATTCCTATCAAGCACCAACCACTATTGGTGCTGCAGTTCTAAACAGTGATGCAAACTTAATAGCTTCATTTCATTATTATATCCCTTTTAATTTTACGAGCTCGTCAACAGCAAATAATAATGATTTTAATTGGGGAACAACTAACGATAAATCAACGGTAACCTCACATTTTAATACTGTTAAAACTTGGTCTGAAAACAACAGTATCCCTATTACACTTGGAGAATTTGGTGCGGATAACGAAGGAGGCTATAATTATCAAACAGGAGTTTATGGAGATAACGGTGGACCTGTTAATTCTGATCGAGTGGAGTACCACCGCTATATTGCTGAACAAGCCATAGACAGAGGGTTTTCATTTTCAGCATGGTGCTCGGGTAATAAGTCCAATAAGACCATTCATCTACGCACTGATAACCCATTCACTTCAAATGCTGATACAGGAGTTTGGGTTGAAGACGTAAAAGAAGCGCTTTTAGCGGATGGGATATGGCCAGAATGCTATGGTCCGACCTCGGGACAAATTATTTTAAATCCCGATTTTGAATGTGGTGTAACATCAAGTTGGACTTTCAATACATTTGGTAGTGCAGTAGCCACAATTTCAGAACATTCTGACACTGTTTTTTCTGGAAGTTCTGCTGCCAGAATTGAGGTTACAGCTTCAGACACCTACAATAAAGTTGTTTTGAGTAACATTGATTATGAACAAGACTTAACCAACAAAAAAATTACAATAGGTTGTTATGCAAAATCCCCAACGTTTGGTACATCATTAAAACTTAGAATAAAAGCAGAGGATAATTTGAACAATCCTTATTATACAGCTTCCTCAGCGTTTTCTTTGTCCACTTCTTATGAATATTATTCATTTGAATATATAGTTCCTCAAAACATAACCAATGTGCAGGTTCAAGTCTTGATGGGGGCGGATGTAGGGCTCTATTTTTTGGATTTGTTTGATGTATTAGTAGAAGATTATTCTCTTGGCTACAATGCACCTCCATTAGATTTAGAGTTAAAATTATATCCAAATCCGGTTAAAGAAAATCTATTTTTGAATACTACCCATAAAATTTTATATATTGAAATATACGATAGTACAGGGCGTTTAATTGTATCCAAAAAACGCACAAATTTAATTGCTGTCAATCATCTGTCAAATGGGGTTTATATAGCTAAAGTTGAATTTGAAAATAGAGCAATTGTCGAAAAGAAATTTGTAAAAAATTAGTCTATTTTTCTAATCTTATTTCTTTTGGAATTCGACCAAAATGATTTTTAAAACATTTGGTAAAATAAGACGGAGAAGAAAATCCAACTTTATAACCAATTTCACTTACGGTCAGATCTGTTTTTTCTAATAATTCTTTAGCTTTCTCTAATCTAATCTTTCTAATAAATTCAGTAGCTGTATCCCCTGTCAATGCCTTTATTTTTCTGTAGAGTTTACTTCTACTAAGGAACAGCTCCTCGGCTAGTTGCTCAACACCTAAGTTTGGATTAGCTATATCATTATGGATATAGTCCAATACATTTGTGATAAATTGTTTGTCTAAAGAAGTAGTGTTGGATAAATCTTTATTTTGAATTCCATTAAAATATTTTTCAAATAAGATTTGACGACTTGTAATAAGTTGTTTTATGTGTGACTTCATCACACTCATGTTGAATGGTTTTGTGATGTAAGCATCTGCGCCAGAATCTATCCCCTTTATTTTGTCAATTTGCATCCCTTTTGCAGTCATCATCAGTAGGGGGATATGGCTAATTTTTATATCATTTTTAACTCTTTTGCAAAATTCAATTCCATCCATTACAGGCATCATTATATCTGTAATAATCATATCGGGCATAAATTTAAGTGCTTTTTCTAGGCCTTCTTTACCATTTTCTGCGGTTTTAATTTTATAATGTTCTTTAAGTTCATTTTTGACATAATTTTTAAGTTCTAGATTGTCTTCGACGATAAGAATTGTTTTCTTTGATTTAGGCTTTTTTTGCTCAATACTATCAATCTCGTCTAATACGTCATTGATTTGATCAAAATTTGAAGTATCTGGATTTATATCCATGGTTGATAGGTCCTTATTAAAGTGTTTATTTCCCTTTGGAAGATAAATTTTAAATTCTGTACCAACATTATTTTTACTTTTGACATCAATTTTTCCTTTGTGTAAATCAACAAAGCTTTTGACAACCTCTAGGCCGATACCGGTACCACCATAGTACTGCTTATCCAGTTCCTTTACCTGAAAAAAACGGGAAAATATTTTATTTAAATCCTCTGCTTTTATTCCAATTCCGCTATCGGTGATGCTTATGCATACCGCTTTTGTTAGCTTTTTATTTTTTATTAAAGGGAAATACATTTCACCTTTTGTTTCTTGTATTTCTAACACTACTTTACCTTTTCCTAGAGTGGCCTTAAAAGCATTTGATAAAAGATTGAAAATAATTTTTTCAAGCATTGATGGATCGGCCCATATGTTGATGTTGTTTGTTTTATTTTTTATTATCAATTCAATATTGCGTTGTATCGCTTCTTCTTCAAAATGACTTGCTACTTCTTGGGCAAAAGGAATTAAATCGAATTTAGAAACATTAACTTCCATTTTCTCAAATTGCAACTTTCTAAAATCCATTAATTCATTTATTAGTCTAGATAAGCGTTTTGAGTTTTTGTAAATAATTTTATGTTTCTCCTTGATACTGTCCGGGAGTTTTAAATTGGTGTTTTTAATAATTTCTTCCAATGGATTTAAAATGAGTGTCAAAGGGGTTCTGAACTCATGAGAGATATTAGTAAAGAATTGTATTTTTTTATCATTTAGACCTTCAAGTTGTTTTCGTTCTTCTCGTTCTCTTTTTATTTCTAGCCGTTCTTTCACACGGATATCAATGAATCTATAAATATTATAGATAACAATTAAAAAAAGTACAAAAAACATAAAGGAGGCAAGATTGGTTTCCCACCATGGTGGTAATATTTCAATCTCTAAAGATGTGTAGTCATTATTCCAAATCCCATCTGAATTTGCAGCCTTTACTTTGAAATCATAACGTCCAGGAGGTATATTTGTATATGTTGCATTTCGGGTTTTCTTAACATAGTTCCAACCAGGCTCAAACCCGTCTAAATAATAGGCGTATTCTAAATTCTTTGAGTTCGTGTAGCTTAATCCAAAAAAACCTATTGTAAATAAACTCTGATTGTGCTTAAGTTGAAGATTCGAAGTTTCTCCAATAACTTTACTTAGTGGAGAATTTTCATCGCTTGGTTTTATGCTTTTATTGGAAAGCTTAAAATCTGATATATAGACTTTTGGCACATCATAGTTTATTGTTATTGTTTGTGGATCAAAAAAGTTAATCCCTTTATTACAACCAAAAAATAGGACGCCATCCTCTGAAAAATATACAGAGTTTTTGTTGAAGTTATTAGCTAGAATTCCATCTTGGGTATTGTAATTAGTAAAGTTATTTGCGGTGTAATCAAATTTTGTCATACCATTGTCACCCGTAAACCAAAAGATTCCTGGTTCAGATTCGATAAATGAGGTAATCGATTGGTGAATGAAGTTATCAGAGCTGTTGTACCACTTAGTTGTATTTTTTATTGGATTCAATTGGAAAAGACCATAACCATCGGTGCCAATCCAAATATTATTGTTTTGGTCTTCAAAAAGTGTCGTAATTACGTTAAAGCTAGCAGTTGTTTTAAGTGTTTTATTGATGAGTGCATTGTATGATTCAACTTTTGGGTAATTATTGATATTTGACAATTTGAACAAACCAGTTCTAGTGCCGAGCCAAATATTATCACTTTGATCAACTAAAACTTTTCGGATATTTTTTGTGTCAATATATTTTTCTGTTAGGGCTGGCTCTTGATGATGAATAAACGTTTTGGATTTTGGATTGTATGAATAAAGACCACTTAAAAAACTACCAATCCATATGGTTCCCATTGAATCTTCGGCAAAGCTCATAATTCTATTGGATTTAAAAACACCATTGCTGTTGTCAACGTTAATATTTTTAAATACGCTCTTCCCTTTTTCCAATAAAAACAAACCAGAATTCCAAGTACCTACCCATATATTTTCGCGTTTATCGATGTAAACTGTTACCACGTTACTACTTGTAAGGCCTTTAGCAATAGGATTGCTTTGATCAATTAGATGTGTAAACTTTTCAGTTAAGGGGTCATACACATCAACTCCACCATCAGCAATTCCAAACCAAAAACGTTTTTGGCTATCTTGAGCTATGGCTGTAACAGACTTTGAGTATAGCGATTGGTCTTTGTTTGGAATACTTTCAATAGATTTAAACCGTTCTTTTTCTTTGTCATAGATGTCAATTCCTTGGTTAAAATATCCTAGCCATATTCTATTTTTATCATCAATAAATGTTGACCAAATTGAATTTGATTTAATGCCTTTAGTTTTTGATCTTTCGTATTTAAGTGAGTTGATTTTACCTTCTTTATTTAGAATAAATAGGCCATCATTTTCGGTTCCACAAAAAAGAGAACCCTCATCATTAGAGTCCAAGGTCAAGATTCGTTTGTTGGTGATGGTGTGATATTTGAACTCATAGTAATTAGTGGGGGTAGTCAAAATTTCAATCAATCCATCACTTACTGTGCCTAGCCAAATACTTCCGTCTTTTTTGTTGAAGATGGTTTGTATTGGATTTTCAATGATTTTTCGACCTCCAAGTGTTGTAAATTCAGCTTGGTTAATGCTATTGCTCAGCGGATTGTATCCGTGTAGCCCTATGTTTGAACCAATTAAAATAGCACCTCTCTTGGTTGTCTCAATACTGTTAACTTGAAATCTGTTGGTATTTATATTTTTCTCTAAAACCACAGCTGTGCTCAAAAGAGATTCTTTATTGACCTTAAAAACACCGAAGCTGTGCGTTCCTATTAGTAATGAGTTATCATCTGTTTCATTAATAGCTTTTATTTGAATTTTTGAATTAAGTTCATTAAGTGGTATGTATGTGAATTGATCTAAGTTCCTGTTGTATAGGTTGAGGCCTTCTTCAGTACCGACCCATAAATCATTACTTTTATCTATATAAATAACATTAATGACTGAGTTGTCAATTGTTTTATCATCGTCCCATATATGCTTATAGTTCTTTAATTCATGGCCATTAAATGAACTCAAGCCATTGCCTTGAGTTCCAATCCAAACTATTCCTTTGTGGTCTTTAATAATACAAGAAACAGCCCTCGTTCCAATATCTTCTGCAAGTGATTCAAAATTTACACTATCATAGTCTTGCTGAGCTATGACTGGACTTGGATTGAAAATAAAAAAAACAAAAATGTTTAAAATAATACCTGCGCGCATAGATTTTAATTTCGCAGAAAAAGTAATGAAAGATTGGGGTGGGTAAAGATCAATTAATTTACAATATATTGAATATATTATGAGAAGATTTTTTTTTAATGCTTCATAAATTACATAAATTTCTTCAAATGTTCCATAGTCAAGCTAATGATTCAAATATATTTGTTTGAGTTACTTCTATACTTAAATTAAATATAGCTAAAATTAATTACCAACCAATTTTAAAACAAATGAAAAATAAACTCAAAATTCTAATCGCAATCTTATTGCTGCCTCTGGCAATCTTTGCGCAATCTAAAACAGTTACAGGGGTAGTCAATGACGACCAAGGATTACCACTTCCGGGTGTTACAATTCAAGTCAGAGGGACAGATAATTTAGGCGCTGTCACCAATTTTGATGGTGAATTTTCAATCACAATCCAAGCTACAAAAAAACAAGTGCTTGTTTTTTCATATGTTGGATTTCAAACGATTGAGTTAGATGTCACAGATTTGACGACGGTGCGTCTGTCCATGGAAATTGACACTGCAGAATTAGATGAAGTTGTTGTTGTAGGCTATGGTACGGTTTTGAAAAAAGATGTAACGGGTTC
>Ga0228609_1001239_pt1 | contig 10341 bp, 8 predicted proteins | sample 10DmetaG_FD_190068 | JGI IMG/M metagenome (GOLD analysis project Ga0228609, IMG submission 190068) | Seawater microbial communities from Monterey Bay, California, United States - 10D | ecosystem: Environmental > Aquatic > Marine > Coastal | place: USA: California | collected 2016-11-10 | reverse complement strand
CGACCTCTTGTTTGCCGTGGACGTAATTGGATGGGCCTTTTGCGCGAAATGCTTCGCGAAAATGCGTGGTTTGTGGGGCGGTGCCGTCAAGGGTCACATCTATCAGATAAGCGCCAACAACATCAGAGATCTGTTGGCTGCCCTCGATCAGGCGCAGATCGGCGTGTGCCTCATCTGTCAGGATTTCGGCATCGGCCAAATCGCGGGTCCAGCCCGTGGTTGTTTGATAAATCACGTCGCCTTTGAGCAGATCATTGGCGGTGACGACTTTGGGGGTGAATGATTTAGACATTATGCAAATTCCCGTGAGATGACGGTTGAAGCGATTTCAGAGGCTGCGCGCGGCGCAAGACCATAGAAGGTAAGGGCGGGGCCGGTCATGTTTGCGTCCGCGAGATCGGCAGGCAAATGAGCTAGCGTTGTAGATAGGACGCGCTGATCAGGGCGTGATGCATTTTCGATCACAGTCACAGGTGTGGTTTTTTCCGCACCGTGCATGATTAAACGGCCTTGAACGAAGCGGGCTGATTTCTTGCCCATATAGATCGCGGCGACTTCATTCGGTTGGGCCAACGCGGCCCAGTCGTGATCTGCGAATCCCTGCATGTCGTGACCCGTCAAAAAGCGCACAGACGCGTTGCGGTGACGTTTGGTGAGGCTTTGACCGATGGACGCCACAGCAGCAGACGCCGCGGTGATACCAGGCACGATGTGCCAGCCGATCCCTGCCGCGGTCACAGCATCCAGTTCTTCATCAAGGCGCCCAAACACAGTGCTATCGCCAGATTTTAAGCGCACAACTTGGGCACCTGTCAGGCCATGCTCGACCAGAAGATCGTTGATGGTTTCCTGCGGGGTAGAAGGGCCAAAGCCCTCTTTACCCACATCGAGCATGATCGCCTCGCGGCGTGCCAGCTCTAAGATTTCAGGGCTGATCAGGCGGTCATAGATCACCACATCTGCCTCATCCAAGGCTTTTCGGGCCTTTAGGGTCAGCAACTCAGGATCGCCCGGACCAGCACCCACAAACGCGATGTGGCCCTCGCGCGCCTCGCGGTTCATGTGATCGCTAAGCAGCGCATCAAGCGCGGGCTGAACCGCATCAACGCCATCGGCAATCGCCGCGGGTCCGGCGTTAAAGTAATAATCGCGCCAGAAATCGCGGCGGGCACGGCCAAATGGCAACTTGTAAGACATTTTACGGAATGTTTTGCCGATACGGGCGAGGGTGCCTAGCGTGCTCGGCAGTTTCTCTTCCAGATCAGCTTTGATTGCGCGGGCCAATACGGGGGCTGCGCCCTCTGTGCCGATGGCGATGACCACAGGATCGCGGTCCACAATGGCAGGTGTGATGAATTGGCTGTCTTCAAGGTTGTCGACCACATTCACCAATGCGCCGTCGGCGTTGGCGATGGCAGCTGTGCGTTTGTCTTCAACCGCGTCTTCGTCGGCCGCATAGAAGATGACAGCGCACATTGTGTCGCCCGGTTCCATCGCACGGCTTATCAAGGTCAGTTTGCCAGCCTCGGCCCAGTTTTTAATTTCTGGTGCAGCATCGGGCGCAAAGACGGTGATGTTAGCAGTGGTCTTAAGCAACAGGCGCAACTTGGCCAAGGCCGCGTCACCACCACCGGACAGCACAATGCGGCGTCCTGCGGTTGCTAGAAAGATTGGGAAATGATCCATATTGCTTTTCCTTTCTGCCTTTTCTTGGCTTCAATATAGGAAATTTTCCCGATAATACGCTACCCATTGACTTCGATAAGGATGATTGTTCTACATCGGTTAGTAAATAGAACGCATGTACGCATTTTAGGGAATGAAGCGAATGAACGTCCGAATTGACGATGTAGACCGGAAAATTATGAAAGAGATGCAGCGTGATGCGAGCCAGTCTTTGGACGAAATTGCCAAGGCTGTAGGCAGTTCTAAGACGCCGGTGTGGAATCGCATCCGTAAATTGCGCGAGGCAAAAGTGATCGGTCAGCAGACCGTTTTCCTAAATGCTGAGGCGTTGGGATTTGAGGCGTGTTTCTTCGTTTTGATCCGCACATCCGAGCACGAAGCCGATTGGCAGGCCAAGTTCCTTAAGGCGCTTAACGACCGCCCAGAGGTGCAGGAGGCACATCGGTTGGCAGGCGATATCGATTATATTCTGAAGGTGCGCGTTAAAAACGCACGTGCCTATGATGAGTTCTATCAGGCGCTGATTTCAGAGGTGCGCGTGTTCAATGTGACCGCGTTACTGTCGATGGAAGAGATTAAATCAACAACAATGCTGCCGCTTTAACGGCTGACTATCAACTGTTCCAATTTGTGGAAATGATAGCTGTCAGCATAAACAGGGGCCTGCGCCAGTTGAAGATTGGGGCAGGCTTCAAACAACATTTTTAGCCCAATTTGCATCTCAAGCCGTGCAAGCGGGGCACCGACGCAGAAATGCAAACCGCCGCCAAAGGCGAGGTGTGATTTGCTGTTTTTGCTTGGTACGAATTGGTCGGCACTTTCCCAAACCTCCTCGCAACGCCCTGCCGATCCTAGGATCAAGGCGACCTCGTCCCCCTTTTTCAACGGCACTCCACAGACCTCGGTATCCTCATAGGCATAACGGGTAAACATGTGCAGTGGCGGATCATATCGCAGCAGTTCTTCGACGGTGTCTGCAATGTTGTCATCATTTAGCGCGCTGCTTGGTGTGTCATGTTCCAGCAGCGTTTTGACCGCATTGCCCATGCTGTGCACCGTGGCCTCGTGACCTGCGTTGAGAAGCAAGACGCATGTGCCGATCAACTCGTCTGTGCTTAGCTTTACACCGTCTTCTTCGGCGGCAATCAAGTTGGTGATCAGGTCATCACGCGGATCATCGCGCCGCGTTTCGATATAGGCGCGCAGGAAGGCGGAAAATTCGCTGGCGGCTGTGTTCGCTGCATCCTCAATCGCGCGACTGCGGTTGGCCTGATACATCGCTACCATCGCGTTGGACCAGCGCAGCAGGTCGTCGCCGTGTTCCTCGGGTACTCCCAAAAGGCGGGCGATGACGCGGACCGGCAGGTGTGTGCAATAGGCGGGGATCAAGTCGAATTCGCCCACGGGAAAGCCCGCGATCAGGTCATTGCAAATCTCGAGCACATCATCATTCAAGTTGGCAATGCGGCGGGATGTAAAAGCACGCAGGACCAACCCACGCAGACGGCGATGCGTGTCGCCTTCTTTTTCCAACATCGAATGCTCTTCCACCGTATCAAAGGCTTGCAGGTGATCGGGGACTGGCTTGCGCAGCTCTGCTGGAATCTCACGCCCCAACCGTTTGTCGCGCAGCAGGGCGTGGACAGTGGCGTGATCAAAGGCGGCCAACATGCCATAGTCCTCCCAATAGGCGACAGGCGTGTCGCGGCGCGCTTTTTCATAGAACGCATAGGGGTCTTGGACAAAAGCGGGATCGGTCGGGGATTGATTGAGTATGTGCATGTTTGCACAAAAGCGCAGGGTCGCTGGTCAATGCAAGGGCTGCTTTGCTAAGAGAGGGTATGAAACACGATTTTCTCTATCGTTTGTCGCTGATTGTGGCGTTCCTTGTGCTGGTAAGCGTCGTTGCAACTGTTGTGTGGCGCTATGGCTATGTGCAAGCGCTCAATCAGACCTCTCGTCAGGCTGAGGCAGATTTGGCATTGGCCAGTGACAGGCTAACAGGCCAGTTACAGCGTTACCGTGAATTGGCAGTTCTGACTGCAGATCGCCCCGCATTTCTTAACGCAATTCAATCTGGAAGCTATGCGCGCACACGGGCCGTCCTGCTGGAAATTGCCGATAAAACAGCAGCGCTGGACGTTATGTTGGTGGACGGGCAGGGCCGTGTTGTTTCGGCTGCCCGCGGAACCGTTGGCGTCGATCTAAGCCACACGCCCTATGTACAGCGTGCGATGCAAGGCGCGCTTGGCAGATCGCATGGTGTGCGCCAGCCCTTTGATGAACGGGTCTATTACTACGCCGCGCCGATTGTGGATCAGGCGTCTGAGGTCTCCGGTGTTATTGTTGTCGCGGTGAATATTGCGGCGATTGAATGGGATTGGGTCGGGGGAAATCCTGCTGTCTTTTTCACAGATGTCTCTGGCGGTGTCTTTATTTCAAACCGATCGGACTTGGTGTTCTGGAACCGCCCTGTGGGGCAGGCAGGCCTGATCCCTCTAAGTGGAAAAGCGCCGCAATTTGAAAGCTATATCTTAGGCGGCCATGAGGTTTGGGACCTTGGCTGGGGACCATACCTGCCCGAAAATGCATTGCATCTATCGCGTGATTTGCCAGTGGTTGGATTGGTGGGCGAGGTGCTGGTTGATTTGCAACCAGCGCGTCGGTTTGCCGTGTTGCAGGCTGCTGCGGTCGCTGCGCTGTTCTTGGCCTTTGGCGCGTTCTTGTTTGTTGCAACTGAGCGGCGGCGCACATTATCACAAGCCAATGCCATGCTTGAGGGACGTGTAGCGGAACGTACGGCGGCGTTGGAGCAATCTAACACACAGTTGCGGCGTGAGGCGACTGAGCGTGAAGAGGCCCAAGCTGCTTTGGCCCAAGCGCAAGTTGATTTGGAACAAGCCAGCAAATTAAGCGCGCTTGGGCAGATGAGCGCGGGCATCAGTCATGAACTGAACCAACCGCTGATGGCAATCCGATCATTTGCAGAAAATGGCCTGCAATTTTTGGAACGTGACAAACCCGAAAAAGCGACTGAGAACCTTGTACGTATATCTGATTTGGCGCGGCGTATGGGGCGGATCATCAAGAACCTAAGGGCGTTTGCGCGACAGGAAACCGAGAGTCTAATACGTATTGATGTGGTTGCCGTTTTGGACAGCGCACTTGAGTTGACCCAAAGTCGATTGCAAGAAGATGGCGTGGTGCTGGTCTTTGATCGGCCCAATGCGCCTGTCTGGGTTCGCGCGGGCGAGGTGCGTCTGGCGCAGGTATTTGTCAATCTGATCAATAACGCTGCCGACGCGATGCGCGTGGTCACGGACAAACAACTGGTTATCAAAATTGATCCTGTAGAGGATAACGCACTTACCTTACGTTTCGGCGATTCTGGACCCGGTATTAATCTTCCTGAAAAGGTATTTGACCCATTCTATTCTACCAAAGAGGTGGGTGAGTCTGAAGGAATGGGCCTTGGGCTGTCCATTTCCTACGGTATCGTGCAAGGGTTTGGCGGCGAAATTCAAGGCCGAAACTTGGACCAAGGGGCGGAGTTCACGGTCAAATTGATGCCATGGCATGAGGGCGATCAAGCATGAGTAAACAAATTTTATTGGTCGACGACGACAGTGCTGTGCGTGATGCAGTTGCTCAAACACTTGAGCTTGCTGATCTTGAACCGATCGCATTCAGTTCATTCGTAGCGGCGAAAGATACGATCTGTGCCGACTTTGAGGGCGTCGTCTTGTCTGACATTCGTATGCCCGGTCGTGATGGGTTTTTCCTTTTGGACTATGCCAAAAGCCAGGATCCAGACTTGCCCGTAATATTGTTAACAGGGGAAGGTGATGTTCCGATGGCGGTAAGCGCGATGGGTCAAGGTGCGTTTGGGTTTTTAGAAAAACCCTGTGCGCCCAAAGACTTGTTGGCTGTGATTGAGCGTGCATTACGAACGCGAAACATTGTGCTTGAAAACCGTCGTCTTCGGGTTTTGGTCGAAACAGGTGATCCGGCTGAACGGATGTTGTTTGGTCAGTCTGAGTTATCACAAGCTTTGCGGACAAGGGTACGTCGTGTTTCGCAGCTTGAGACTGAAGTGTTGATTATGGGCGCGCCGGGTGCCGGTATTTCAAAAGTCGCAGAGGTTATTCACCTGTCATCACCACGTTCCAAATCCCCCTTTGTAAAACGTGCGGGGTCTGGCATGTCGCCAGACGATCTCAATGAAGCGGTCAGTTCTGCAAAAAGCGGTAGTCTGTTTATCGATGAAATCGCTCTACTTCCGGCAGATTCACAGCTTGCATTATTAGAGCAGCTTGAACAACCAAACAGCGTGCGCCTCCTGGCTGGCAGCACACGTGATCTTGTGAAAGCTGTTGATAATGGGTCGTTTAACGGTGACTTGTTCTACCGGATTGAGGTGACGCCTTTGCGGATCCCTTCACTGTCTGAGCGGCCGGAAGACATTCCAATTCTATTTCGACATTATGTAGCACAAGCTAGCGAGCAGGCAGGTCTGACAGCGCCGGAAATAACTCAAGAGTTTACGTCTAGTTTGATGACCCAAGATTGGCCTGGAAACACGCGATCCTTGATGAGCGCTGCCATGCGATTTGTTCTAGGTATGCCTGAGGACGTGACACAGGCAGTCGAACTGGGGCTAAGCGAGCAAATGGCACGGGTTGAGAAGTCGTTGTTGATTGCTGCCTTGGGCCGCCATAACGGGCGGGCTGTTGAGGCAGCTGCCGGCCTGCAACTGCCGCGCAAGACATTCTACGATAAGCTGGCGCGTTACGGGATTCGCGCGGAGGACTTCCGCCGTTAGAATGTGCGGATTTTCGCACTTTGGGGTTAACGGCTGTGCAGTTTCTCGCACAACTATAGAAGCCTGCACAAGTTTCAAAACGACTAAATGGGTTTAACATTCTGTTTTTAATTGGCTTTACCATAATTACCTAAGTTCGCCATAAACACATTGCCGCGATACTTTTCCTAGGTTCAAATATGGGGGACGCGGCAAATTGGAACTGCTGCGCGAGACTTTAAAATTCTCTGGGAGGAGACCACCATGAAATTATTTACAGCTGCCGCTGTTGCACTCACCATGTCCGTATCTGCGGGCGCGGTTTCTGCGGCTTGTGATGATGGCGAGATCGTTATCAAGTTTAGCCACGTCACGAACACTGACAAGCACCCAAAAGGCATCGCAGCCACATTGCTTGAGCAGCGCGTCAACGATGAGATGAACGGCAAAGCCTGCATCGAAGTGTTCCCGAACTCTACACTTTATAACGATAACCAAGTTCTAGAAGCGATGCTGCAAGGCGACGTTCAAATGGCGGCACCGTCATTGTCCAAGTTCGAGCAGTTCACAAAGCAATTCCGCATCTTCGATTTGCCGTTCATGTTCAAGAACATCAACGCAGTTGACGAGTTCCAAAACTCAGAAACTGGTCAAGCGATGAAGCAATCCATGACAAAGCGTGGCCTTCTTGGTCTAGCATTCTGGCACAACGGCATGAAGCAGATGTCAGCAAACGTTCCTTTGAATGTTCCACCTGACGCAAACGGCTTGAAGTTCCGTGTTCAGAACTCTGACGTGTTGAAAGCACAAATGGCAGCGATGGGCGCGTCCCCTCAGCCAATGGCTTTCTCTGAAGTTTATGGCGCCTTGCAAACTGGCGTTGTTGACGGACAAGAGAACACTTGGTCCAACATCTACGGCAAGAAGTTCTTTGAAGTTCAAGACGGCGTAACAGAAACAGACCACGGTATCATCGACTACTTGCTGGTGACCTCTACTGATTTCTGGGACGGTCTACCTGCAGACGTACGTGACCAGTTGGCGACTATCGTTGACGAAGTCACAGCTGCACGTAATTCAGAATCCACATCTGTTAATGCAGATAACAAGCAAGCAATTTTGGATGCTGGCGGCGTAATCCGCACACTTGACGATGCACAGCGCGCCGAGTGGGTTTCCACGATGAAACCAGTTTGGGAACAGTTCGTTGGTGACGTCGGTCAAGAAAACATCGACGCTGCTCAAGCGATCAACGCCAAGCACTAAGATCATATGATCTTATATGCCTGTCCGCTGGTGTCAGTGGGCAGGCATTTTTCTAGATAATCCAAATTTGATCCAAAAGGGGGGGCGGGACATGGCATCAAGCTATGAACCCAAAACACCACTGGGCCGTTTCGTGAACGAGTTGGAAGAGACCGTCATCGCGCTGCTGCTTGGGGTGATGACGCTGATCACATTCACCAATGTTATTTTGCGCTACGGTTTTAACACTGGCCTCATCTGGGGTCTGGAGATGGTGACATTTTTGTTCGCGTGGCTAGTCCTATTCGGTGCGAGTTATGCGGTTAAGGTGACAGCACACCTTGGAGTGGATGTGATTGTTAATCTGTTTGGTCCGCGTGGGCGCAAAGTTTTTGCGCTTTTGGGTGGCACAATCTGTATTGGCTATGCCTTCCTTGTCTTTAAAGGGTCCTGGGATTACTGGGCGAACTTCGCCAACCTTCCACAGACAACAGGCCGTTGGTTGCCAATTGGTTTTGAAGAGATGCGAGGCACATCTTATCGCGGCTGGTATGAAGTAATTGATATTCCGCTGCCTGAGTGGATGCGCTTTATCGAACCAATTATGAATGATGGCGACGCATATGAGAAAATACCGCGCTTTATTCCTTACGCGATCATGCCATTTGGTATGGGTCTGTTCTTCTTTCGTATCGTTCAAGCAACCGTGCGCATTTATACGGGTGAAAATAAAACCCTGATCGTCAGCCACGAGGCTGAAGAAGCTATCGAAGACGTCAAACATATGAACGCTGGGGACTAAGACATGGAAATTGCAATTCTTTTCGCGATGGTCATTGGATTGATGTTGATCGGTGTCCCGATCGCTATCAGCCTTGGTATGTCCTCTATTTTGTTTCTGTTGGTCCTTAGTGATGCATCTCTGGCCTCTATTGCGCAGACTTTGTTTCAAGCGATGGCAGGTCACTACACCCTGCTGGCGATCCCGTTTTTCATTCTGGCTTCGACGTTCATGTCGACAGGCGGTGTGGCGAAACGGATCATTCGCTTTTCAATCGCCATTGTGGGCCACTTCCCAGGTGGTCTAGCGATTGCGGGTGTGTTCGCCTGTATGATGTTCGCAGCTTTGTCTGGATCATCGCCTGCAACCGTTGTGGCCATCGGGTCTATCGTCATCGCGGGTATGCGTCAGGTTGGCTATACCAAAGAATTCGCGGCCGGAGTGATTGCCAACGCGGGGACTTTGGGCATCTTGATCCCACCAAGCATAGTAATGGTTGTCTATGCCTCCGCTACCGACGTGTCCGTTGGTCGAATGTTTCTGGCCGGTGTAATCCCAGGCATAATGGCCGGTTCCATGTTGATGATTACCATCTACATTATGGCTAAGGTCAAAAACTTGCCAAAAGGTGAATGGCAAGGTTGGGGCGAAGTTGGCGCAGCAGCTCTGAGTGCATCTGGTGGTTTGTTCCTAATCTTTATCATCTTGGGCGGCATCTATGGCGGTGTGTTTACACCAACAGAGGCTGCTGCTGTGGCCTCGGTCTATGCGTTCCTTGTGGCGTGTTTTGTTTACCGCGACATGGGGCCACTGCACGTCAAAGGGGACGACACAAAGAACCACAGCCTGTTTCAACGTCCATGGACGTTGATCACGGTGTTCTTCCACCGTGATACCCGTGATGCCTTGTTTGAGGCTGGTAAGCTGACTGTCACCTTAATGTTTATCATCGCCAATGCGTTGATCCTAAAGCACGTTTTGACGGATGAGCAGATCCCGCAGCAGATTGCTTCTGCTATGTTATCTGCGGGCTTTGGCCCAATCGTGTTCTTGATCATCGTTAACATTATACTGTTGATCGGTGGGCAGTTCATGGAGCCGTCAGGTCTGTTGATCATCGTCGCCCCATTGGTGTTCCCAATCGCAATTGAGCTAGGTATCGACCCAATTCACCTTGGGATCATCATGGTTGTGAACATGGAAATTGGGATGATCACGCCGCCGGTTGGTTTGAACCTATTCGTGACCTCTGGGGTTGCAGGGATGCCAATGATGAGCGTTGTACGTGCTGCGCTGCCGTTCTTGGGCGTTATGTTCATCTTCTTGATCATGGTGACATACATCCCAGCAATTTCGACATGGTTGCCGACCCTCATGATGGGTCCCGAAATCATAACGAAGTAACGAAAACGGCCCATCCCTTTGCAGGGGTGGGCCGCTTTGTCATACAATAATGTTTGGTTAAGAAGCGCTAAGTGCGTCCACGATGGGCGAAAAATCAGCAGCCTTAAGGCTTGCGCCACCAACCAGTGCACCATCCACATTTTCAGCGGTAAAGATTTCTGTAGCGTTGCTGGCTTTAACCGAACCACCATAGAGCAGCGAAATGCCGCTGCTGATATCTGCGCCAAAGCGTGTATTCAACTCTGTGCGAATAAAGTCATGTACTTCAATGATTTGCGCAAGGGTAGGGACCTTGCCCGTCCCAATAGCCCAGATCGGTTCATAGGCAATGACAAGCGTGTCAGCCGTTGCGCCCTCTGGTACAGAGGTGGCCAATTGTCCGCCGATAACATCAAGCGTTCTACCCGTCTCACGATCGCTGAGG
>Ga0228609_1001234_pt1 | contig 10379 bp, 6 predicted proteins | sample 10DmetaG_FD_190068 | JGI IMG/M metagenome (GOLD analysis project Ga0228609, IMG submission 190068) | Seawater microbial communities from Monterey Bay, California, United States - 10D | ecosystem: Environmental > Aquatic > Marine > Coastal | place: USA: California | collected 2016-11-10 | reverse complement strand
AGGAGGTGATAGTAATTATGTTTACACATGGGAGCAATCAACAGCAGGTGCAAATACATGGAGCGGGGCTACAGGTGCAAAAAATAGCACAAGTTATAGCACAGGACTATTATTAGTAAGTCATAATTATCGTGTGAGAGTAAGAAGTGGGTGTGGAGTAGAGGATACATCGTCTATTTCAAAGGTAGATGTTGCAAAGGAGTTTGTATCAGGAACTATTTCAGGAGTAGATACGATTTGTTATAATACGATACCTACGTTATTAACTTCAACTGGATTTACAGGTGGGAGGTTACCTTATACATATCAATGGCAAAGCAAGTCAAGCTCAGGTACTAATTGGGTAAATGTAGGAACAGACAGTTCAAATTATAAAGAAACTAAGTCACTATTAAAGAATAATGACTATCGAGTAAATGTTACTTCAAGTCAGGGTTGTGGGATGAAAAGTTCCACGGTTAAGTTGGTTGTGGTACGTGATTCTATAGTTCCATCAATTATAAGTAGTTCCCAAATCATATGTTATAATACTTCACCAAAAGCACTAACAAGAACTAGTGCCACTGGAGCAGATAGTAATTTTATATATGACTGGGAGTGGTCATCAAATGGTAGTTCAGGCTGGACCAGTTCAGCTCAGGGAGGCTTAACATATTCGCCGGGGAAATTAATAGCTCATCGATGGTTTAGAGTAAAGATTACGAATACTTCGTGTAGTGTAGTAAAATACTCCAATGTTATTGATGTATTTGTACGTGATTCTATAAATGCAGGTAGTATTATTCCAAGCACTACAGAAATATGTTACAACACAGGAACAAATCTTAGTTTAGCTAAAACCTCAGGAGGTGATAGTAATTATGTTTACACATGGGAGCAATCAACAGCAGGTGCAAATACATGGAGTGGGGCTATAGGTGCAAAAAATAGTACAAGTTACAGCACAGCACTATTATTAGTAAGTCATGATTATCGTGTGAGAGTAAGAAGTGGGTGTGGAGTAGAGGATACATCGTCTATTTCAAAGGTAGATGTTGCAAAGGAGTTTGTATCAGGAACTATTTCGGGAGTAGATACGATTTGTTACGGCTCAGCCGCTCTATTAACTTCAACTGGATTTACAGGTGGGAGGTTACCTTATACATATCAATGGCAAAGCAAGTCTAGTTCAGGTAATAATTGGGTAAATGTAGGAACAGACAGTTCAAATTATCAAGAGACAAACTCACAAATTACATCTGACTATCGAGTAAATGTTACTTCAAGTCAGGGTTGTGGGATACTTTTTTCAGACACGCACTTGATACATGTTAATTCATTGCCTGAGATCGTAGGAATTATTGGACCTCAAAATGTTTGTGCAAATCAAAATGATGTGATTTATGAGGTTGATTCAATCTATACTGATTATGAATATTATTGGACTTGTAAAAAAGGTAGTTTTAACGGAAATCAAGATAAATATAAAACCTCTATCCATTGGAATAACAGACCTAATGAAACCGATTCTTTAAAATTAAAACAAACAATTCGAGCAACCGGATGTAAGAGAATCCAGCCAGTCATCATTAGTATATCTGAAAATTATGCTCCCGATAAAATGAATATTATTCGTAAGCCAGGTAGTAATATCTTAATATGTGATGATTCAACACAAAATATATACTATGAGTGGGGATATGATATCAAATCAACAGAAACCTCAGTTGCAATTCCTAATTCTAATTTAAGGTATGTGCAATTACCCCTTGCTTTTGATACAACACTTCATAGATATTGGGTTCAAACTAGACTTGATTATGGTAGTAATGAAAGTTGTAATACTCTCTCATATTTTAATCCACCTCTTGATGTTTTATTTAATATTGAAGCGAATAATACACTTATTAAAATTTATCCGAATCCAACGCATGGGGCCTTCTTTATAAGATTGAATTCTGAACTAAAATTAGATCAATTAAAGATATTTGACATGAAAGGAAGCTTAATTGATTTTACTTATGATGAGTTCAATAAATCAATTATGATTAGTAAACATGTAAAAAATGGTATTTACATTATTTCAATTGTAGATGATTCAACTCTCATCACTAAAAAAATAATCTTAAACCGATGAAATATTTGAAATTAATTTTTCTTGTGATAATTGTTTTTCAATTTAAAATTGAAACTAATGCTCAAATCAGCATAAGAGAGCGTCAGGAAATTTACAATGAGACATTAAAGATATTAGATATATACGAATCTGCATTCAGTATAAAAAATAAAAGGAATTATGTTGATTTCTTAAGATTATTTACAAATACTAAAATAGAAATTTTTAATGATATCATGCCAGAGAATTCATTGGATAAAAAGATTAAGCTAGGTAGTTATTTTAATTTTTGGAGGGAGCATTATTATGATAAAAAAATTCTGTTCATGAACCTTTATCCATATGAAATGGGTCCTGTATTTTTTTACAATGATGCAAATGACTCAGGATATTTAAATGTTTCGGCTTACAAAATCTTTAATAGCAAGACTGACAAAGGGATTGTGTATGTAGATACTTTTGATATAAATATTAAGGTAGATTTCAATTCAACTAAAAAGATTTTTAAAATAGCAGATATCAATGCTAATAGAAAATATGGTCATTATAGTTTATTAAAACTTGATTTTAATAATATGTTAAGTGATAGCAATTCAATTATAATTGAAAGAGATGATGCAGATGTTTCTATTTCAGACACGGTAATTTGTCCAAAAAAGTTTTATGTATTAAAGAATATTAAAAAAAGTACTAATATTAAAGTGTCTGCGGAAAATAATACGCTTATTCCTACATATGGTATTACTTACCTTGATTTTGAAAAAGAAATTACATTCAGAAAACCTAAATGGTACGTTGAATTTGATTTTGGAATTAACCCTTTCAATAGTTCCCCTGTGTTTTTTAGTGGTGATTCAATGAATATTAATAGTGTTAACGAATTATCCTACAATATTGGTTTTAATATTGGGTATTCCATCTTACCAAATCAAAACATCTACATTAAAACTGGTTTATTGTTTAACCAGTTAAATTACTCTACTAAGTTGGATCAACATATTTATAAAAATAAGAGTATTGATAGTGACGATTTCCCTTATGAAAGAACGAATAAAGTTTCTCATATTAGTGAGAACATAGAATTACAATACTTGAAAATACCAATTTTAATTCAAAAAAAATTTAACATAAAAAAAAGCAGGATCTATTTCTTAACAGAGTTAGGTGCTATTTTGAATCTGTCCTTAAATTCTAAATATAATTCTATTGCAGAAGGATCCTATTCTGGATATTATCGGCCATTATATGAAATAACATTGTCTGAAAATGGTGTTTATGATTTTGGCAACTTTGATCTTAAAAACGGTGGAGGTTTGAAATCGGAATCAACTTCGTTGTCATATTTCGGAGCTGTTGGTATTGGTCATAAATTGAATAGAAGATTTTCAACTGCTATAATGGGAGCATATTCCAAGGGTATTAATAATATATTCAGTGAAAATTATCAGGGCTTAAGTAGCAATTATAATGAGTTGAATAGTATTACAAACGTCACTACTAACTTTACTTTACAAGAAATATACTTAAGTTTGAAATTAAATTATAATTTTTAAAAAGCATGGGAAATACTAATTTGAAATGTAATTCATGTGGGCATGAATTTTTGGGTGATGAGTACACATTTAGTTGTCCTTCTTGTGGAGGTGATTCTTTAGTTATTTTGAATTCTGAAACTTTTTTGGAGAAACTTAAAAACCTTTTATATACTAATCGGATAGTTGCAGGTATTTCAGTATTTGCTCTATTAGTGTTAGGGATTCTCCTTTGGCCAAGTGGTCCTAAGTCTTTGAATGCTGAGCAATCCATTGATGTGTTAACCTTTAAGAAAGAAAAAAATCATATTGAAATAATTATTAGAAGGTATTCCCAAGATTTAAACGATAATGAGGTATTAGATTTTGATGAAAATGAACTATTTTTTAGTGAGTGCCATTTTGAAGCTTTTAGTCAAGGTTCAGAGGCTTTGACAATAAAAGATGGTAAAATTTATCCATGTTCTAATGGATTAATAACCATTAAATGGGGTAAGGAAAACTTATTTAAGAATAGATATAAAATAGAATACTCTGATCGTTCAGAAATAATAGATGATTTTAAGTTGTCTGAGGGAGTGCAATCAAAAAATGCTGGGTGTAGACCCAAACTATCAATTAATGTTATACAAAACGATCATTGTAAATTAACCCTTGAAACTAACTATGATACCCTGGTCCCAAAACCTGTTGTAGAAATTTCTTTAAATGGTAAAGATGGAAATTACTCTGATAAAAGAATATTCACCAATTTTCCTGAGGATACTAAATTTAGTCGTGGGTTTAAAGTTCGAATATGGGCTCGTATTAAGGGTAGAGAAGACAATCCAATTCAAATAGAATCACCAAAAGAACTTAAAGTTTATGGGTGCAATCCACTTAATGGTGAGAAGATATGCGCTGTAGTGAGAGCTCTAGGAAAAAAACCTAAGGATTTCGATCTTCATGAAAAACTTGTTGATTTTTTGGATGGTAGAGGAACTTTCTTTGTTAATGGAAAAAGAACCAAATCTTCAACTGAATTAGCTCTTTATCTACGTATTGATTCTATAAAATATAAGGTTCCTTATCATACTAAATGTGACCCTGTTGGTGATTGGGAGTCTGTTAACGTATATTTCACGAATAAAAATTGAAGGGTTTTATTATAATTTTTGTTTTGTTCTGTAACTCTTTTTCAGGACTTTGTGCTGGAATTAATGTCATTTATATAGATAAAAATAAAATTCCTGATGTAAAGAGTATAATAGTCGTTGTTAAAAAAATCCTTCAAGAAAAGCCAAATGAGGATTTTATGGTTTACATAAGCAATGATATGGATCCAATTATTATCCATGATATGGATATGTTAAGTAGGGATTTAGAGATTTTGTATAGGATCACACCTTCGGAACCAAACTGTTCAGAAGATGCAATCAAAATTACCTATGAAATTAATAAAAAACACAAAATACAAAATGAAATTGAGTTCAATGAGAAAGTTCATTTATTCTTTATTTTAGATGCTTCTAAAAGTTCTTTACAAAAGAAAAAATTAATTCAACGCTTTCTTCTAATTAATGGTTGGATGAATAAAAATGGACTCTCTGAAAATATTAAAGTATCCCTTTATCTCAACAAAGGTGATTGTCAACAATCAAAAATAAATGAAATCAAAAATAATTTTAATAATCTAAAATATGAAATTAGCTTTTTTTAAAACCAGTTACACGCTATCAGTATTAATTGTATTTTTTTCTTCAATTAGTTCAATTTTTGCTGGTGTAGACCAGAATGGAATGAAAACTACACCCGATATATTTACTAAATTTTGTAAGCAAAGTGAACTAAAAGAAATTTATGCTGGAATAAAGGATTTGTCTAAATTAGAATCTACCAATCAGAATACATGGTTAGTATATAGTGACCGAGATAACAACAAACTGTATCAAACATCGGCACTTATGAATTCTACCAATGAAACTCTGGGTTTTATGCAGGAATTACATGTAAAAGAAGTAAGGAAGAATAAGTTACTGGTTTATAAGGAAGAGAATAAGAAATTCATAGAACTTGGATGGATAAAGGCAGAGAATTTAATTCTATCAAATTATGCTGCAGTTCTCAACAACGAACTTATAACACGTAAAGCAATGATACTACTGACCATATCAAATTTAGATCCAAAAAAGATGGCAAGATATCAAGATGAATTGGATAATAAATACTTTTATAATTCTCCTACTAGGGCTCCAGTATACAGGAATGGAAAGTCAGCAAAAACACTACAAATTTATTTTGTATTAAAGGAAACACAAAGTATGATATTACTCTCAGTTACGGATAAATTAGCTAGTGGGAAAAAGAGAGATAGTGAAACTCTTAAAGTGAATGTTACAGGATGGATACCTAAGTTAAATGTAACTAATTGGGACCATAGAGTATGTTATGAACCCAACTATGGTAGTTTTGCAAAAGAAGCCTACCAGGGTAAGAATGTTCCAGTTTTTCAGGATTATAGCCACACAAATACATTTATTTCAAGTCCAGACGAAGCAAACACTAAAACTATAATAAAAAATATCGAAATTGAAGAGAATAGGCAAGACCCTTACATAATGCGAATGCCCGTTTTAATTAATAAGGGCCTCAACATAAAACAAGTGGCAGTCATTGCAAGCTTAGAAAAAGGCCCCGAACAAGAACAAGAGTTGGCGGCCTTGAAAAAGAGGTTAATTTCACTTAGTGAGAAAATAAATAATGTAGATATAATGTTTGTTGTGGATGCAACTGGGAGTATGAAAAAATATTTTGCCTCAATAGTTTCTAGTATTAGGAAGATTATAGGAAGTCGTGAAATTGCTGACATAAATTATAGATTTGGTTTATCAATTTACCGTGATTACCCTGATGGAGATGAAATGTTTGAAATTGTACCTTTAACTAGTGATACTAGCAGAGTTATTAGAAAGCTTATATCAACTGATTGTTCCAGCAAGGGTAAAACTGATGCGGAGGCTGTTTATCAAGGTCTGATAAAAGGAATTAATCAAGCTGGTTTCAATAGAAATAATAGTAATATAGTAGTTCATATTGGGGATGCAGCTAATCATAACCCAGATTCAAAATATACGTTCGACCAGGTGGTTTCAAAATTTATAGAAAAAAATATAAATTTGATTGCTTTTCAAGTTAATCAACCTGATGCCCCAACATATAGAAAATTTAATTGGGAAACCCAAGATATTTTGGAAAAAATAGCACAAAAAAATACTACTGGAGAATCTAGTTTTTTATTAGAAAAACTCAAACAAGAAAACACCTATGGTCTTGTATATGAAAATAAAGATAATGAAGGATTATTTAGATCCTTTGGAAGGTTCACATATGCTATAAAAAATACTAAAATGAGTACAAATATTTTAGAACAAAGTATTGAGGATGCTACTAAAACGTACTTCAAAAAAGTAAATAAAGAAATTAATATTATTAATGACGCGATTGGTGGTAACGGAAGAAACACTAATGATGGGAGTGGTCTTGATAGTAAAAAAAGTTTATTTACACCTGCATTTACGGAATATCTAAAAAATAAAGGTTTTAGTGATAGTCAAATTGGTATCTTTACAGAAAGTGATATATCAGCTAAGGGATTTACCTCAAAAATTTATTATTCCGCCAATGAAGATTGTTTTTATCCAGTTGTCTTCTTAACTTACGCTGAGAGGGAGAGAATTCGTGAAATATTAGGAAAATTAAGCTCAGCTAAGTTAAGTGGATCTCAAAAAAAGGTAAGTTTTAAGAATGCCATAGTTGAACAAACAAAAAATATGCTTGGTACCTCAGAAGAGGCTTTGTTAGACAGAACATTAAATCAAGTTTGGAGATTAATGCTAGGTGTTGATTTTACAGGAAACTATGAAATTGCTAAAAAGAAACTACGTAATTTGGATAAATTAAGCGATGATGAGTTTGATTCAGTATTTGGTTCATTTTCTTTACAAGCTAATAAATTTAGAAATGATTCTCATATATCCTCCAGATATAAGAGAAATGGTCAATATTTTTATTGGATTCCTTTAAGCGAATTTCCTGGGACAAGTGATGAATAATATTTTTGAGTTAAAAAATGTAGACTGTCAGTACAAGTCTAATTCCCATCCTGTTTTAAAAATAAAAAAACTAAATATTGAAAAGGAATCAAAAACCTTTTTTATAGGACCATCAGGTGTTGGTAAAAGTACCATATTAGAGACCCTGGGAATGATGAATAACACTATGCTTAAATCTAGCGATAAAGATTTTATAGCTGATTTTATTGATCCTTTGTCCGGTGGTAAAATAAATTTGATGAAATTATGGGGTAAAAGTGAAAAATATATCTCAGACTTCAGGACTAAACATTTGAGTTTCATATTTCAAAGCACTAATTTGTTTAAAAATTTATCAGCATTTGATAATGTTAGTATATCAGCAATTCTGCAAGGAAAATCTAAAAACGAAGCTGTTAATCGTACTAAAAATATCATTAAATCAATTTTGCCAGATGTATCAAAAGACAAGCCAATAATGGAGCTATCTGGAGGGCAGAGGCAAAGAATAGCGTTTGCAAGAGCTATTGTTTCAGATTTCTCTGTGTTATTTGCCGATGAACCCACTGGCAATTTAGATGGAGGAAATGCTAAGAATTTAATGAATGTTTTATTAAATAATATAGGTGGTAAAACAGCTGTAGTTGTTACCCACGATATTGATTTGGCTATTTTGTATGCCACTAAAATAGTTTTTATTAAAAGACATAAAGGCCCCAATGCTCACGGTATTATTGATGAAAATTCTGTTTACAAAAAGGATACCAATGGATCTTGGTTAGTAAATAACACTATTGTTTCTGGTAGTGATTTACGAAAACTAATTTCAAGTAATGTCATGAATAATTAGGTCTAATGAATAAAGTTAATTTTTTCAAGCATTTTGGAGTACCTGAGTTCAAATCTATTGCGGGTTATAAGGGTAAAAACTTAATCATCTTAACCTTAATTGTTTTAATAGCTATGTTGGCTATTGGGATTGGAAATGGTGCAACAAAATATTTGGAAATAAAAATGGATAATCCATTTATTAAATTTGTTAATGTTACAATTCCATACGGAAAACAACCCAATTTGGAGGATTTTGAATCAAATGATCTAAAATCAACATATGGGTACACTGAAATTGAACCAGTTTATTTTCGTAGACTAACATTTATTTCTAGTTCAGGTAAAGCAGTTGAAACTGAAGCCAGATTAATTAATAAGGAAAGTAAATTATATAACTTCTTAAGTAACAATTCTCAGATAGCTCTTTCCAATATGTTTTTTGAGGACGACACATACGGGTGTGTAGTGACAAAGGAATATCTAAAAAGGCTTGTATTACAAGAAGATAATCCTGGATTTATTGATTACATTAATTTTCAAGAGAATGACACAATACCTATAAGAGTTTTAGGAATTCTAAGTGAACTTCCAGATAATGCTGACATGCTAATTTCTAAAACCTTCAATGCGTCAATTGATAATCATAGTAGATTAAATGTGACCAATGGCTACCATGACAGCTATTTACGTTTTTACATTCCTGAATTGACATCAAATGACATTAAATATGAAAATTTAGGGTTTGAGCTACTTCCTGCTGGTTTTGTGTCAAATGATGCTGTAATGATTGAAAGAAAGGGTGTTTTTTCCTCTAGTATCATAAATGAAATTAGGAGTATTTATCCTAACAGTAAGCGGGTATATGACTATAAAAGAAACCCTACTAGTAACCAAGAATCGAGCTTAAGGTATGATAAAATCTCGTTTTCTTTTGAAAATTTGGATAGTGTAAGTGTTTTTAGTTCCTTCATGAAATCAAGATATAGTTTATTGGTTGATATGAATACTATAGAAGCTAAGAAGCACTTTGATTTTTTCAATAAATTGTCAAATTTATTGTCTATAAGCTTAATAAGTTTTAGTGTTTTTAGTATATTCATTTTTATAATTAATTTGATTTTAAACCATATTGAGTCAAATAAAATGAGTTTGGGTACATTGAAGGCTTTTGGCTTATCTAATAATAGTATTATAGGAATTTATGCAACTATTTCCATTGGTATTATTTCTACAGCATTTTTTATTTCTTATTGTTTAACAATTATTTTTGGCCAAATCATTTTTGAGGTGTTATTAAACATAATGCGTATTAATTTAGATGAATACATTTTGTACAGTAACTTTCCATTAATTCTATTATTATTTACGTTCATTATAATCCATGTAGGCTTTGTTTACTACAGGCTTTGGAGTCGATTAAAGAACAGTACACCTGGTGATTTAATTTATGATAGATAAAAGCTAAAAAACTTTATTAAAGAATGATAGATGTTACATTTAATGGTTTAGGTATGAGGTATAGGATTTAAGATAGTTTTATATTTTTTCACTATCATTGTTGATTATATTTTCATGAAAAAAATTAATTTTTTGTTAGAAAAATATCAGAATTTTTAAAAAGAAAATATTAAAGTAATTTATAATACTAAGACATAATTTTATGCATGATATCTTTTTAACTACAGAATTTTTAAGCTATCGAGACCTTATTTTAGAAACCTTAGGTCTAATAGGTACATCATTTTTTTTACTTTGGCTGATGAATCTAATTATCTTTAATCGTAAAAAGAAAAGTGATATAAGTATAAGCATCCGTCTGAAACTCAATTATCTATCTAGTTTAGGAGTTTT
>Ga0228609_1001230_pt1 | contig 10399 bp, 10 predicted proteins | sample 10DmetaG_FD_190068 | JGI IMG/M metagenome (GOLD analysis project Ga0228609, IMG submission 190068) | Seawater microbial communities from Monterey Bay, California, United States - 10D | ecosystem: Environmental > Aquatic > Marine > Coastal | place: USA: California | collected 2016-11-10 | reverse complement strand
CGCGTACAATGCGGCGCCCTGTTGTCCCTTTGAGTTCCTTCAGGATGACAGACGCCACTGCCGCACCCAAACCGTCAGGTTTGCGTTTACGGGTTGGGCGCGAGGTTGAGCGAGAAACACGTGTTCCATCGTAACGACGCCCTGCGTTGAACTCGCGGATTGCTGGATGTTCTTCTTCCTCCGCCTTTGCTTCGGCTTGTTCAGCTTCAAGCGCTGCGGCTTCTGCCCGTTTGGATAAAATTTCAAAGGCAGATTTGCGGTCCAGGGTTTCATCGTATTTGCCAGACATGGGTGACATCCCCATAATGTCGGCACTTTCCCCTTTGGTGATCGGACCAAGTTGAGAAGACGGTGGACGGATCAAAGTGCGTTCCACAATCCCCGGCACGCCTTTTTTCTGCAGCATAGAGGTCACGGCCTAACCAACGCCAACTTCGCGAATGGCCTCTTCGGTGTCAAATCGTGGGTTTTCGCGGTAGGTTTCGGCGGCAAGGCGAAGCTCTTTGCGATCTTTAGCCGTAAAGGCACGCAAAGCATGTTGGAAACGGTTCCCAAGCTGGCCAAGGATATCGTCAGGCACATCAGCAGGGTTTTGCGTAATGAAATAAACGCCAACACCTTTGAAACGGATTAGGCGGGCGACTTGTTCAACCTTATTCACAAGCGCCTTTGGTGCATCATCAAACAACAAGTGGGCTTCGTCAAAGAAGAAGACCAATTTTGGTTTGTCAGGGTTGCCAACATCTGGCAGCTCCTCAAACAGTTCGGACAACAACCACAACAAGAATTTCGCGTAGAGCCCTGGGGACGCCATCAATTGATCTGCCGCCAGCAAGTTGATTACGCCGCGACCATCCGCGTCAGTGCGTGTAATTTCTGACAGTTCAAAAGCAGGTTCACCGAACAGGCTGTTGCCACCTTGGTTTTCAAGCACAAGCAAACGACGTTGGATTGCACCAATCGACGAGCTAGAGACATTGCCATAACGCAAAGACAATTCTTTTGCGTGTTCCCCGATCCAGACCAACAAGGCCTGAAGATCTTTTAGGTCCAACAATGGGAGGCCTTCTTCGTCAGACAGACGGAAGGCAATGTTGATGATGCCCTCTTGAGCTTCGCTGAGTTCCAGCAAACGTGCCAGCAGCAAAGGCCCCATTTCAGCAACCGTGGTGCGCACCGGGTGCCCTTGTTCACCGAATAGATCCCAGAATGTGACTGGAAATTTGTCGTAGGTGTAATCGTCAAAGCCAATGATGCCTGCGCGTTTCATGAACGCGTCGTGTAATTTGTGATCCGCACTCCCAGATTTAGCAAGACCAGAAAGGTCGCCTTTCACATCGGACAAAAAGACTGGAACGCCAGCATTGGAAAATCCCTCAGCAAGGATTTGCAGCGTAACTGTTTTACCCGTGCCTGTTGCGCCTGCAATCAAACCATGTCGGTTCGCATATTTCAGGCCGAGGACTTGCTTTACAGCTTATTCGTCACCGCCGCCGCCAATAAATAGTTCGGATGTCATATGCGTTAACCTTTTATTCAAAACTTAATTCGTACTTACCATACTAACTTAACCTTTCGTGGTCATATTGTTTTTTGTTCCAAACCTAAATGTCATTCGGGTTTGTAACACTTCCTCCCTGTCAGACTGGCCGTGCCTTCGGGTACGGCCCCTTTTACGGTTGCGACCCCGTAGTTCTATTGGCTCTTTTTCCGAAACTAGCTGTTGACCGACTAACTGTGGTTTCGTAACGTTTGAGTATAAGTCGGCCTAGTCCGACGGGGAGAATAAATTTGGAAAAGAGAGCTCAACGAAGCTCTCTTTTCTTTTTTAGCCACCCGGTTGATTTGCCCAAAGAAATCAGCAGAAATTTGCCCAAATACGAATGACCGGTTGCGGTTCATCACTGACATGTAGATTTCACCGTGTTAGAAATACCAACAAAGCAATGAATAATGGATATCGAATGACCAATTTTCGCAATGCAGTAGTTTTAAGCACAGCACTTATTTTCGGGATGACCGGTGCAACATTTGCACAAGAAACTGCAACATCAGCTGAAACTGAAACAGCAGTCCGAGCTGAGGCCCAAGCCGTTGAAACACCGACTGAGGGCACCAATGCTGGGGCCGATGAAGGAAACCCAACTGGATTAAGCCTTGGAGAAGAAGCCGAGCACGAATTGGCAGTAGGCCAGCTTTACATCAAAGAGAAGGTTGGGGATTGGGAGATGCGCTGCGTTAAAGTTGATGGCGAAGGCGAGGAGCCATGCCAGATGTATCAATTGATGGACGACGGTGCTGGTTCGCCAGTTGCGGAGGTTTCAATGTTCCGCCTGAAAGATGGTGGCAAAGCGAAAGCTGGTGCGACAATCGTAGTGCCGCTCGAAACCTCCCTACCTCAACAATTAAGCATCACTGTCGATGGTGGCAAAGCGCGCCGTTATCCATATTCATTCTGTAACCAAGTTGGTTGTTTTGCACGCATCGGTCTTACGGCAGAAGACGTCGCAAGTTTCAAACGTGGGAATGCAGCTACGATGACAATCGTTCCTGCACTAGCACAAGATCAGAAGGTTGAATTGACATTATCATTGACCGGTTTCACAGCCGCTTACGACAAAGTTTCGGTTGTTGAGCCATAAAGCAAACTTAGATCAAACAAGGGGCCGTCTGTTTTCACAGGCGGCCTTTTGCGTTTCTAAACCTTGCGAAGCGCTAAAACGGCGTTCATCCCACCAAAGGCAAAGGCGTTAGACAGCGCAACGTTAACTTTCGCATCGCGTGCTTCATTGGGCACCACATCAAGGGCGCAGTCTGGATCTGCTTCTTCGTACCCAATTGTGGGCGCGATAACACCATCCCGTAGCGCCATGATGCAGGCTAGCAATTCAACAGCGCCCGTACCACCGATCAAATGACCATGCATAGATTTCGTGGACGAAATCATCAACTTATCCGCATGCGGGCCAAAGACATCAGCGACAGCCGCGCATTCAGTTTTATCGTTCGCAGCCGTTCCAGTACCGTGTGCGTTGATATAACCAACTTCTTCTGGATTAAGCCGTGCATCGCTTAGTGCGCCCGCAATCGCCCGCGCGGCTCCGTTTTTGGACGGCATGACGATATCTGTGGCGTCCGAGGACATGGCGAAACCTGCGACTTCGCACAGGATTTCAGCGCCGCGTGCGCGTGCGTGTTCGTATTCTTCAAACACAAAAATGCCAGCGCCTTCGCCCTGAACCATACCATTTCGATTGGCCGAAAATGGGCGGCACGCGTCCTTGGACATGACGCGCAGACCCTCCCAGGCTTTCACCCCGCCAAAGCATAGCATGGACTCTGATCCACCTGTCACCATCGCAGGTGCCATCCCTGTGCGCACCATTTGAAAGGCTTGCGCCATTGCATGATTGGATGAGGCGCAGGCGGTGGAAACAGTGAAGGATGGGCCCTTCAGGTTATATTCCATACTAACGTGGCTGGCGGCTGCGTTGTTCATCAGTTTGGGCACGACGAAAGGATGGACACGGTTTTTACCATCTTCATAGACGGACCGATAGTTGTCGTCCCATGTGCTAACGCCGCCACCAGCGGTGCCAAGAACAACACCAGATTTGGCTGCCAATTCACCGCTGAACGTGATGCCAGATTGCGCGATTGCCTCAGCAGCTGCGGCAAGGGTGAATTGGGTAAAACGATCATAGAGCGACATCTGTTGCCGGTTGTAACGCCCGTCTGCCTCAAACCCGCGCACTTGGCCGCCGATCTGGATTGACAGCCGTTCCACATCGCGAAACACCAAGGGGCCGATACCACAGCGCCCTTCGGCCATGGCTGTCATTGTTTCTGCAACACTGTGGCCCAGGGCATTGATTGTGCCTGCACCCGTGATGACAACGCGTTTCATACGTTTAGCCCGCCTGCTCTTTCAAAAGACGTTCCACACCCTCAATGATCTTGGAGACGCTGGAGATATCAAAGTCGCTGTTGGTGGGTTCATTGGCATTGAAGGGAACCGTGATGTCGAATTCTTCTTCAATTGCGAAGATGCTTTCTACCAGACCAAGGCTATCAATCCCCAGATCTTCAAGTGTACTTTCCAACGTCACATCCGAGGTTTCGAGCACGGCTTGCTCTGCGATGATTTCGAATATTTTATCAGTCACACTCATTGATTTACCCTTTAGTCTTTATTGTCATCAGAGCTGCGGTTTTTAAGGGCTGTCACGTCGCGAAACAGGCGTGGCAGGCGGCGCAGTAATTTGTAAATTTCCAATTGCTTGTCCATCTGCGTGGCCGGATACCCCAACATGACGCGGCCCGCGGGCACGTTACTCAGAACTTTGGTTGCGCCGCCGGTGATCACTCGGTCCCCAACAAAGACGTTGTCAGTAACACCTGTCATTCCACCAAGAACAACATTGTTGCCTATCACCGTAGAGCCGGCGACCGCAACGTGACCGCAAATCAAACAATCCCGTCCAATGCGCACATTGTGGCCAATCTGCGCCATGTTGTCGAATTTGCAGCCATCCCCAATCACCGTGTCGCGGATGGTTCCGTTGTCGACAGTTGTGTTCGCACCAATTTCAACGTCCTCGCCAATGACAACCGAGCCAAGCGAGTGGATACGGGTCCAAGACTGCGGTTCAGTTTCTTGTTGATCACCAAGGCTTTCGCGGACGGCTTCGACCCCCGATTTTTCAGCCGTAGCAAAACTGAACCCATCTCCACCGATCCTGGCACCCGGTTGTGCAATGAACCGTGCGCCAATACGGACACGTGCGCCAATACTGACTTGTTCCCGCAGATAGGCGTTTTCACCGATGATCACGTCCATGCCGATAAAGCACTGAGGCCCAATGATGCTGCCAGCACCAATCTTGGCGCGCGGGCCGATGACGACAAGCGGTCCAACACAAACGTCTGAAGCCAGTTCTGCGGATGGATCAATAACCGCACTTGGGTGAATTCCCGCGTCGTAGCCCTGCCCTAGATCCATTAATGCGGTTAGGGGTGCCATCGCGAAACGTGCGCGTTTGGGAACAATTGCGGCCTCAAGCCCCATTGCTTGCCAATCCGCCCCCTCCCACACCATAGCCGCACGGGCTTGGCCACTTGATAGGTTTTCGGCGTATTTTTCATCCATAGCAAGCGCCAGATCATTAGGTCCAGCGCTTGCTGGTTCTTGAACCGAGGTGACCAAAAGGTCAACGGCGCCGAAGGCTTGTGCCCCGAGCGCCGCTGCGATGTCTTTAATGGATCGACTCATGTGATCAGCGTCCCGTAAATTACAGGACCTGAATTAACCTTGTACGGCGCGCAATGCCACCCCTGCCTTTGCCAAAGCATTCCAAACTTGTGCATCACGGCCATAAACGTCGCGGCGATACTGTGTGTGGCCTTTGGCATTGGTAGAGGCTGTGCGGTAGATAATGTGCACAGGAACAGGAGACTTCAGATTCACACGTTGCTCTTTGCCGGTTGCCAACTGGGCTTGGAAAAATTCTTTGGGGTTCCCAACTTCTTTGGCCAATAGCGCGTAGGCAAAATCAAATGGGTCAGCCAAACGAACACACCCGTGGCTGAACGCGCGAACTTCACGTGAGAACAAGTTTTTGGCAGGCGTGTCGTGCAGGTAAATGTTGTATGGATTTGGGAAGATAAACTTAACCAGACCCAGCGCGTTGCCCTTTGACGGAGGTTGGCGCATGGAAAACGGGAAGGTTTTTTCGTTATACTGCGAGAAGTTCACAGCAGAGCGATTGACCTTACGGCCTTTGCTGTCGGTGATTTCAATGTGACGTACAGCGTTGCTGTTGCGTTTCAGCGCCGGCAGATATTCCTTTGTGATAATGGAACGCGGGACATACCAGCTTGGATTAATGACCATGAACTCCATCACATCGGAAAATTCGACTGTTGGGCGATCTGATTTGTTTGCACCAACAACAGAACGAGTTTCAAATGTCACTTTGTTGTTGTCGATAATCTTGGCTGTGAAGTCAGGAATGTTCACCAAGATGTGGCGCTTGCCGCGTTCTTGGTTCAACCAACGCTCACGTTCCATCGCAACGATGATGGATTGTAGTCGGGTCTGAACACCTTTGTTGATCTCAGATATTGTACCTGCACCAGCGACGCCATCTGTGGCCATACCATGCGCCAATTGAAACTGCTGGATGGCAGATTTCATGTTGTCGTCATATGTCTGTGTCGAGCTGCGCTTCATAAAACCCATAGTCATCAAGCGGTTGCGCAATGCGACAACAGAAGCACCTGATTGACCTGGTTTCAAAGACTTTGCAGGAACAGTTGCACCCCATCCGCCTTTGCCAAGCACACGCTCAAGGCGCAGTTTTTCCTTCATCAACGCATTGTATTCCATGGTTTTAGGGGCCAAAGCCTTAAAGAAACCTGCTGGTGAAGATTTGACGAAGTTCATAAGATAAGATGTGCGATCACGGTATGGGACTTTGCGCACAATAGCGCTGTTCACACGGCTGGGGATCAATATACCGGTTTGAAGGTCACGCGCGTACAGCAAAAAGACGCGGCTAATTTCCACCTCAACTGCACCACGCTCACGTGGGCCACGGGCCGCTTTCATCTTGGCCTGAAGCCCGGCTGAATTGTAGCGTTCGGTTGGCAGGCCGTGTGACGAGGCGTTCGCCAGTGCTTTGATCAACGCCTGACGACGGGAGCGTTCACGTCCTGAGCGACCAGTCCAAACGCTTTTGTAGCCGTTGGCCTGATAGAATGCTGCGATATCTTTATCGCGTGCTGCAGCTTCGGCCACAGCTTGTTTGAATGCTGTGACTTGTGCGTCAGCAGGTTTCGGAGCAATGAAAAGCGCCAGAACAACCAGCGTCAAAGCCAGAACAGATGTCATCTTGAATATGCGTTGAAACATATCTACTCCCATAGAAAAATGCACTCGTACGAATTATTGGCATTTTGTTGGATGCACAAAGAGTTGTCCATTCACATTCACGCCACCTCCTTAAGATTATGTTCAGATAGACAATGTGTTGCATGTTGCCGCCATTGTTTAGGCTGTTTGGCCGCATTCTCTATAAACTGCGCAGAAATTCGCCTAAAATTTTTGAAATTCTCTGTGGGTAAAATTCATCGCTTGGTTAACGATTCGGCTTATGCAATAAGGGTGTTGCATCTGGGGACAAGATGAATTGCCCGTGCTTGCAACACGGGAAACAGGCATACGGGACACGTTTTACTATGACGATTGATGGCACCACGGGCACGATGACCCGCCGCGCGTTGTTGGGGGCTTTTGCCGCGACAACCGTAACAGCCGCCCCTACTTTCTCCAATGCAGCAGGTATTTTACGCGGTGCAGGCGATATTCGCCGTATTCGCATGTTTTCGGGCCGTACCGGTGAACGTATCGATATGATCTATTGGATCGAAGGTACGTACATCAAAGATGCTGTTAAAGAAGTGAACTACTTCATGCGTGACTGGCGGACTGATGGTGTGAAATCCATGGATTTGCGCACCATCGACGTTATGGCCGCAGCCCATAATTTGATGGATGCCAACGAGCCGTATATGTTGCTATCCGGCTACCGCAGTCCAAAAACGAACGCGATGCTGCGTTCACGTTCCAAAGGCGTTGCTAAGAATTCGCTACACATGCAAGGCAAGGCCGCCGACTTGCGTCTATCGACCCGCTCGGTTGGCCAAATGGCCCGTGCAGCATCAGCATGTCGCGGTGGTGGTGTTGGCCGATATTCAGGTTCCAACTTTGTCCATCTGGATTGCGGTGTTGTCCGCACCTGGGGCAGCTGATTTTTCAAACAGCGATCATGATACAATCGAGAGCGCCTTTTGGAGCGCTTTTTTCATTTGTAGTTCATTGAAAAATGGTGGTCCCAGCTGGATTTGAACCAGCGACCCCTCGCTTCGGAGGCGAGTACTCTATCCAGCTGAGCTATGGGACCTTCATGCGCGGTATAGCTTTGCAGCTGTTGCGCTGCAATTGCTAAATGAAGCGATGTGTTTGCGCCTTAGGCGAAAAGATCGTGTGCAAGTTCCAACGCATCGATCCAAACATCAACTTCGTCAGTCGTGTTATACATCGCAAAAGACGCACGACAGGTTGCACTGAGACCAAGATGTTCCATTAATGGACCTGTACAATGCTGCCCTGCCCTTACCGCAACGCCCTTTTTATCAAGGATCGTTGAAATGTCATGCGCATGCGCTGCGCCATCCATTGTGAAGCTAAAGATGGCTCCTTTGTCCGCCGTTGTCCCTTGGACCTGTATCCAGTTCAAACCCGCCAGTTTTGCAACAGCGTAATCGCGCAGGCTGTTCTAATGAGCCGCAATCGCATCCATTCCAGTATCCATCATGTAATCGACGGCCGTGCCAAGACCAATCATTTGAACGATCCCTGGTGTGCCAGCTTCAAACTTCATCGGGGCGTCGTTATAGATGACACCTGATTTGGACACTTCACGGATCATATCACCGCCGCCGATGAAGGGCTGCATCTCAGCCATACGTTCAGGTTTGATGTGGATCGCGCCAGAACCTGATGGACCGTATAATTTGTGACCCGTTACAGCGTAAAAATCTGCATCGATGTCTTGAACATCTACTGGCATGTGTACCGCTGCTTGTGATCCATCCACCAAGACGCGCACGCCTTTTGCACGTGCGCCCGCGCAGATGTTTTTCACATCCACTTTGGTGCCCAAAACATTGGACATATGAGTTATCGCGATCAATTTCGTTTTGGGCGTAATCGCATCAAGAACCGCTTGGGGGTCCAACGCACCCGCCGCATCAACATCCACCCATTTGATTACGACACCTTGGCGTTCGCGTAGAAAGTGCCAAGGCACAATATTGGCGTGGTGCTCCATAACGCTTAGGATGACTTCATCACCGGCTTTTAGGTTCGGCATAGCCCAACCATAAGCCACCATATTGATACCCTCGGTGGTGCCTGAGTTGAAAACGATTTCGTCTTCTGAAGCCGCATTCATGAATTTGGCGATTTTTCCGCGCACAGCCTCATAATTGTCTGTTGCAAGGTTCGACAAGAAATGAAGACCACGATGCACATTTGCATACTCTTCTGCGTAAGCACGTGTGATCGTATCAATCACGACCTGCGGCTTTTGCGCGGATGCACCGTTATCAAGGTAAACCAACGGCTTACCGTTCACTTCTCGTGCAAGAATTGGGAAATCAGCACGTATTTTAGCGACATCATACATTCGGAGAGATCCCCATAGAGGCGAGACCAGTAATGGTCAGGATAAAACTAAGGCCCATGATTATGCCAACGGTTGCCGACAGTAGAACGCCAACGGTTTTGAAGACAGAGCCAAGGCCCGCGCCTTCATTAACGCAGTGAACCAGTATCCACAGGCTGTACAAAGCAACGGCCAGCCCAAACAAACCAGCAATCGAAGGGGCCACCAGAAGCAGCGCCAACAAGACAACTTGTGCCAAGACACGCATGGCTTGCAGCCACACCAAAACGGACAACATGTCGTCCAAGCTGCCCTCACCACCAATAGCAGCGCCGATCCAATGCAAAACATGGACCGTGATCACCAAGGCACCCGCCAGAAACACAAACGCATATAGTGGGCTAAAGATGATCTGCGGAATTTGGATTGGCATTTGCGCCAATTGTTCTGGGGTTGGCCCAGTCAACGCATTGGACAACCAAACAAGGGCTGCATTGGCAATGCTAACAAGTAACAGAAACGTCCAAAGAATATCACGGCGATAGCCCGCAGCTATAACCAAGCGCGCTGCATTAGCAGGGTCACGCAAAGTCAGTGCAACAAGCACGCTCAATGATTGGACATTCAAGTTCATAGAGCGACACTTTCTGCAGCGCGCATTCCTGCGATCCAAAACCATAAGATGTTGGCGAGCCATAGAATGCCGACCAGTTGCAAACCAGCACCTGGACCGATGAAGGCTGCAATTAACCCCAACAGCAGAAACATAGGGCTGCTGGCAAGTAACGCCCAAAACAAGCTAAGGCGCACGCCATACCCTGTGATGTTGCGACCTGCCAAACGTGCTATGCCGTACATGATGGCGGCAAAGCCATAGAGCAGCAGCGGGACCAAGAAGATCCACAAAAACGCGCTCCAATACATCCGCGCCATCAAAGGGACGTCTGGATCGAAATGGGCTTCGCGTGCTTGATATGGCGCTTGCGCGATGAACATCATGATGCATGCGAACAGCAGAATGTTCAGCGCAAAACCTTCACGCCGTCCCTGCCCCAAAAGCCGCGTAACCACGCGACCCGGTCCACGATAGCTGGCACGAATATCTTTAGTAACAGACATCAGCCGCGACGCCGTTCCAACCAAGACGCCATGCGTTCGTTGATTTGCTC
>Ga0228609_1001216_pt1 | contig 10498 bp, 11 predicted proteins | sample 10DmetaG_FD_190068 | JGI IMG/M metagenome (GOLD analysis project Ga0228609, IMG submission 190068) | Seawater microbial communities from Monterey Bay, California, United States - 10D | ecosystem: Environmental > Aquatic > Marine > Coastal | place: USA: California | collected 2016-11-10 | reverse complement strand
TTGAGCCTAATTCAGACTGGTTTAGAAATTTCCTTAAAAATAAATACAAAGCCTCTGAGGAAGAATTATTGGTAGATAGAGCACAGCTGCTTACCCTTTCTTCCCCCGAAATGACTGTTTTGTTGGGAGGTTTACGTGTGTTAAATGTAAATTATGATCATTCTGATAAGGGCGTATTTACGGATAAGAAAGAAGCATTAACTAATGACTTCTTCGTGAACTTACTCGACCTTGGAACTACGTGGAGTGCGCTCTCTGATGCAGAAGATTTGTTCGAAGGAAAAGATCGAAAAACAGGAGTAGTTAAATGGACAGCTTCTCGTGCAGATTTAATTTTTGGCTCTAATTCTGAGTTAAGAAGTTTAGCAGAGGTATATGCCTGTTCAGACAGTGGAGAGAAGTTTGTTTCAGACTTTATCGCTGCATGGACGAAAGTGATGAATCTTGATCGTTTTGACTTAGCATAATTCTAACTATTGAATTAAAAAAAGGCATCTCTACATAGAGATGCCTTTTTTTTGCGCTTCTTTTTGTTGTAATTATCAGTTAGTTTTTAAGGCCTTTATTTTGATGTTAAAAGCTGCGAACAATAAGGTCATAAAAGGACTTAACCAATTGAAAATAGCATAAATAAAATATTCTCCTACACCCACACCCAAGACTCCCGATTGATAAGCTCCGCAGGTATTCCATGGAATGAGAACAGAGGTAACAGTTCCAGAATCCTCCAAGGTTCTACTCAAATTTTCGGGGGCAAGTTTTCGCTCTTTGTAAGCATTAGCAAACATTTTTCCAGGAATAACAATAGATAAATATTGATCTGAAGCAGTGAGGTTAATAGCTAAACAGGATGCCACAGTACTGGCAAATAATTGAAAGGTAGTTTGTGCCCAACTCAATAAAGCAGCACTGATTCGCTCCAAAGCGCCTATTGCATCCATAATTCCTCCAAAAACCATTGCGCAAATGATGAGCCAAATCGTACCTAGCATTCCTTCCATCCCTCCTGAAGTGAATAAATCATTAAGTAAGGTATTAGTCGTTGTAATTTCTGTGGAAACGGTCATGGAATTCATGATTGCTCGGTATCCTACTTCAAAACTCAACACGCTTGCTTCTGTGACCTCAAGAAGAATTGAGCTCTGAAAAAGTAAAGCAAAAAACCCTCCAAGTAGCGTTCCAATTAACAAAGCAATTAAAGGAGGGGCTTTTTTGATAATCAACACTATAACAACTCCAGGAACAATAAAGAGCCAGGGAGTAATTGTAAATTTTTCTTTAATCGCTAGCATTAAGGTTTCCGTATCAGCGGCTCCCGATGTGGATTGGGTTAGGCTTAATATTAAAAAAACAATAATTGTGACAACAATGCTGGGTACAGTGGTATGGGTCATGTATCTAATGTGAGAAAACAATTCCCCTCCAGCCATGGCAGGGGCCAGATTAGTTGTATCACTTAAAGGAGAGAGCTTATCTCCAAAATACGCTCCCGAGATAACCGCTCCTGCAACCATTCCAACTGGGATGCCTAGGACTTTCCCAATCCCGATTAAGGCAATTCCGACCGTGGCTGAGGTGGTCCAGCTGCTTCCAGTTGCCAAAGAAATGATTGCACAGATAATAATACAAGCAGGTAAAAAAATACTGGGATGTAAAATTTGTAATCCATAATAGATCATGGCAGGAATAATACCGCTGAGTAGCCAAGTACCCGCCAAAGCGCCTACAAATAATAAAATCAACAAGGCACCTGTAACGGATTGAAGGTTTTCGGCTACTTTATCGATCATAAACTGATAACCAATTTTATAATAAAACCCGACAATTCCTGCTACTGCAGCACCCAAAAGCAAAATAAATTGATTGGAGCCGCCTAAAGCGTCATCCCCATAGATTAATACATTATAGGAGAGTAGTAAGACCAGAATGAGTATGGGTAAAAGGGCAATTCCAAGAGAGAGTTCTTTATTTTTCAAATGATTGTTTTTATCTATCATTACAAGTTTAATGAATTTAAATCAATTAGGGTGCATGTATATAACACGTTGATTTATCTCAGATTCTATTCAAACTTTCTACAGAGTACCATAATTCCAGTGCCAAAATCTAAAGTAAGTACTGAAAAATTTAATTGACACTTTAATTTTTCTATGAGTAAAATGACCTTATCTTGATGCCCCTCCGGCCAATTTTCTTGCTGGTTTAGATCGTCAATAACATAAAATCCACCGGGTTTTACCATTTCAAGAGTTTGATCCAAATCAGTAAATTTTCCCACCCAAGTGTCAGCGAAAATTATATCAAATTGAAGGTGTTTGTTTTTTTTAATCCAAACTTTTGCATCTTCTTGAACGATATTGATTCGAGACTCTTTATCAAAAAATGAACGTGCAACTTCAATGTATTGAGAGTCATTTTCTATAGAGATAACTTTTCCTTTTGAATGGAGTCCATCTACAATCCATGCTAACGCGAGCCCCGTTCCAGTTCCTAATTCCAGAATTTCACCCTCTTTTTTTGAAGAGGTTAAAAGACGAAGGAGAACACCTACTTCTTCATCGGAAATCATCGTAAAGTTTAATTTTCGAGACTCCTTTAAAATGGATTCGTAATCCTTAGGAAATGAACTTATAGCGTAAGGCATTATTGTTTTTTTGCGAGTTCTTGAATTTTTTGTCCTAATTCAATTCCCCATTGCTGGCCAACCACCATACTTTCTTGAGCAATTAGGGGTGTTTTTTCAGCAAATTTCTTTCCCGCTTCACTGTTGTAAAAAGCGATAATCGTCTTTAAATCTTCTTCACTTAGATGTTTTTGATAAACGGGAGAGAGTTGATTGATCAGATTTGGAAACGACTCTTTGTTGATGTATTCTTCTATACTATTCCAATCTTCATCTTTCAAATCTGCGAATTGGGCTTTAAACATTTTTTTCATTTGTTGTACGCTGCTAATAAAAGCTTCGCCAGTTCCCGAAACACGAATCATTTCATTAAGTGTGTTTTGATAACTTTCAGAGACTTGAGCAGTTACTAGAAAATGACAAAATAGTAAAAGTAGAAAGGATAATCTTTTCATGATAAGTAGGTTTAAAATTGTAAGGTGATTCCCACACCTTTTTCTGAGATTAAGGGTTTTATATATGCCAAAGGTTTACTTTCTAATCCTTTGTTGTAACTGAGTACCGCTTTTTTCTTTTGAGTATTTGCTGATAAATAAAAAATAACACTAATAATGGTACTTCCAAGGCTTGCTGCCACTAGTCCTCCGGCTGCTTTTTTATTTTCCTTTCCTACTAGAATAGCAAGGGTGGTTCCAAGGGCAACCACATTTGAACCCACCGCAATGGTGTTATAAGTTCTTGACTTTTTCCAATAGTTGAAAGCTTCTGGGGTATCATACAATAAAGAATGTACTTCTGCGGTAATTAAAGGACGATCATCTTCATAATATTGATATCCTGTAACTCCTAAAAACAGTGTCATTTCTTGTGAAAAAGAGTGAGTCATTGCAAAAAGAGTAAAAATTAAGCAGATGGATAAAAGAGGCTTTTTCATGTTTGGGTTTAAAAAGTTAAAGAAACACCTAGACCATTTCCATCAAACTTTCCATTGATTTTAACACTTGAGGTGGTTTTGGGTTCATCAAAAGTACTGTTGTATTTTAAAATGGCTTTCTTTTTATAATTGTGTTCCTTAATCGAAAAAATAATTGCAGAAATTAATCCCAAAAAGTAACCGGTTATTTTGTAATCGTTTATTGTTCCGTCGGGTTCTAAATTTTTATTAATGTTTACAAAACTTATAATTGAAATACCAAGAGATGAGTAGGAAATAGCTGAATAGGTCCTTGATCTCTTCCAATAAAAATGGGTTTCTTCATTCTGCTGCATTAAAAAGTGAACTTCACTTTTTTCAATACGTGTGTCATCTTGGTAATATTGATAATCAAAAAAACCAGAAAAGAGGGTTAACTCTTGAGCAGAAAGTGAAAAAAAGAAACCCGACATAAAGACGATTAAAAACATTTTTTTCATGAAGTAAGATTTTTATTAGGTTTTCTAAATGTAATGAAAATTATTTCAAAATCAATTCTTATGAATTGGGGTGTACTAAGAAACATTTGTACTTTTGAATTCAATTAAATAATTTGATTATGAGTGTTTATGATGTTGCCGTTATTGGTTCAGGACCTGGAGGATATGTTGCTGCGATACGTTGCGCCCAATTGGGATTAAAAACAGCTTTAATTGAGAAATACAGTACCCTTGGGGGAACGTGTTTAAATGTAGGCTGTATTCCTTCAAAATAGCTGTTGGATTCTTCGCATCATTTTGAAGATGCTCAAAAACACTTTTCGGAGCACGGAATTGAAATCCAAGGCGAGATCAAAATCAATTTCAAACAAATGATTGATCGTAAAGCTGCCGTTGTGGAACAAACCACCAAAGGAATTGATTATTTAATGCAGAAAAATAACATTGACACTTTTGAAGGGCTTGGAAGTTTTGTGGATGCAACGCACATCAAAATTGATGGAAAAGCGTCACAAACCATAGAAGCCAAGAATAGTATTATTGCAACGGGATCAAAACCAGGGAGTTTACCTTTCATTACTCTAGATAAAGAGCGTGTGATTACCTCTACTGAAGCTTTAAAATTAAAAGAAATTCCAAAGCACCTTGTCGTAATTGGGGGAGGAGTTATTGGTTTGGAATTGGGTCAGGTATATCGTCGTTTAGGAGCAGAGGTTTCTGTGATCGAATATGCAGACCGAATTACTCCCATTATGGATGCAGGATTATCAAAAGAATTGATGAAAGTCATGAAAAAGCAGGGAGTGAAATTTTTCCTCTCTCATGGAGTAAACAAAGTAGAACGCAAAGGAGATCTGGTTACCGTTACCGCTACCGATAAAAAAGGAGCGGAAGTGGAGTTTGAAGGCGATTATTGTTTAGTTTCTGTAGGAAGAAAGCCCTATACAGAAGGACTTAATGCCGCTGCTGCAGGAGTTCAGCTCAACGAAAGAGGACAGGTAGTCGTAAATGATCATTTACAAACTTCAGCATCCAATATATATGCCATTGGAGATGTGGTTCGCGGGGCTATGTTAGCCCACAAAGCCGAAGAAGAAGGTGTACTAGTTGCAGAATATTTAGCAGGTCAGAAGCCGCATATTGATTATAATTTAGTGCCGAATGTGATTTACACCTGGCCCGAAGTTGCTGCAGTAGGGAAAACAGAGGAAGAACTCAAAGCCGCAGGAGTAAATTACAAGAAAGGTCAATTTCCAATGCGGGCATTAGGTAGAGCCAGAGCCAGTATGGATACTGATGGCTTTGTCAAAATTTTGGCAGATGCCAACACCGACGAGGTTTTAGGTGTACATATGATTGGAGCACGTGCTGCCGATTTGATTGCGGAAGCAGTGACAGCGATGGAGTTTAGAGCCTCCGCAGAAGATATTGCAAGAATGAGCCATTCACATCCTACCTATGCAGAGGCCGTAAAAGAAGCTGCCCTTGCAGCAACTGAAGATAGAGCGTTGCATGTTTAAGTACTTGATTCAGGACAAGAAAAATCGAGATGATTAGTGACTAATTTTATGCCATTTTTGCTAATCGTTCACTTCTTTTTTTGACAAAATTTGGATCAAAACATAACGATATTTTCCAATATCTTGGGGAACTGGATTCCTTTCTATAATGTTTACGTCTAAATCATAGATGAATCCAGGAACAAACTCAAAGCCTTCAATCTCGTCATAAAAAAGAGACCAATTTTCTGTGTCAATTGCATCTCCTTCTTGAACGAGATAACATTTTTGTTGAATAAATCCGGTGCAATTTTCTTGGTAATGATTCACTCGAATTAGCGTTCCTTCTGGAAGAATTGGGTCATCCTCAATTTTTGAAGAACAGGTCATAAGAAATAATGACGTGAAGAAGGAAAGGAGGTAGTAGGTTTTCATGGGATTAATTTTTTTACCTTCAAAACAAAAACAATGCCAATGCACCCAGCCAAAAACAAAATCGACCCTAATATGGTCTCTCCAAGGCTTAGTTGATGTGCAAAAAACTTATATAATCCCCAGCCAGTAAGACTTCCATATAAAATAAAATAATGGACGATATATAATCCTAGCGTATTCGTGCCTGTAAACCTCCAGAACTTATATTGAAATCTGTTTTGAAAAAGCATAAAAAAGGACAGCAACAAGAAGAAATCTCCCAGGCGAATAAAAAGGAAGTTGTTTTGTGCGACTTGCTGAAAAAGAGAAAGATTTAGCACATTGCCCAGTAAATGGAATAGCATAGAAGATACAAATATCAAGAACAGACCCAGCAGGGCAGAGGGAAGAATCCACTTTTTAGACGAGGCGTATCTCTTATTAAAAAAGAATGCCAAACTCGATCCGATGAAAACATATCCTAACCAAGGAAGAAGATAGAAAACGCCTCCATAGCCCTTGATTAAATAGGCAGCTATAAATTTAGGAAGCGTATCTAAATTAAGCTGACTGTAGGCAGGTTCTAGAAGAAATAGGATCAATCCAATAATTAAAAAAATCCAAGCAAGGTGATTTTTTAAAAAACGAAGACCAGTATAAAACAAGAGGATAAAACCGATAGACAGACCAATAATATGAAGTACATCGGGCTGAGTAAAAGAGTTGTTGATTGAACCCCACAATAGGGAGGGTAAATTTAATCGAAGGAGATAGCCCCATATCAAAAGTTCAGCCCCCCTTTTAATCCCTTTTTTAATTCTAGGATTTAGCCCTTCGTTTTCTTCCTTTAAGAGCAAAAACGTAAAGATCCAGCCGGTAATGGTAAAGAAAACAGGAGCAGTAAAGCCTCTACAGTAGATCCAAAAGCGATAAGCCCAATGAGTGGTGTCTAGGGTGGAGGTGTCAAGCAATCCGCTAATAAAATGTCCTTGCAACATCATGAGGATCGCAAAAGCACGAAGGGCATCTAAAAAATAAATTCTTGATTTTGACGGCATAAGGAAAAATACAAAATCCTAAATTACAAGAGTTCTTTTTTTAGTACATTTAAGTTTGAAACTAAAATTTGATCAATGAAAAGAAGAGATTTTATTCACAAAACAGCAGCAACAGCCTCTGTTTTTAGTATCGTTCCTAGCCATGTTTTAGGCTTGGGTGGAACGGCTCCCAATGATAAAATTCAATTAGGTTTTATTGGAGTGGGAAAACAAGGAAGGGGTTTAATGACCAATTTTGTAAATTACGAAAATGCTTCAGTACTGGCGATGAGTGATGTGGATGTCAATAAAATGGATTTCTTTAACGAGACCTATCAAAAGGCAATGTCTAAAAAGAATAAATCTTCGCAAAATCTAGATCAAATTACTGCCTATCGAGAATTACTTGAAAGAAAAGATATCGATGCGGTAGTTATCGCTTCTCCTGACCATTGGCACGCTCAGATGGCTGTTGATGCAGCAAAAGCAGGAAAAGATATTTATTGTGAAAAACCGCTTTCTAGTTCAGTGGCAGAAGGGAGAGCCATGGTTGATTCGGCTCGAAAATATGAGCGTGTGTTTCAAACGGGAAGCATGCAGCGTTCATGGGATCGTTTTCGTCATGGTGTGAATTTAATTCGTAATGGATATATCGGGGAGATTAAGGAGATTAAAGTAGCCATTGGGGCACCTTACAAAGCATGTGACCTTCCCAGTCAACCCATTCCAGAGAATATAGATTGGAATGCTTGGATCGGACCCGCTCCCTATCGAGGGTATCATGTTGATTTGGCTTGTCCCCTAGACGATAAGCGTTGGGGAATGTGGCGTGATTACACTCCTTTTGGTGGAGGAATGATTACGGATTGGGGTGCGCACATGTTTGATATCGTGCAGTGGGCACTGGATATGGACGATTCAGGACCTTTGCATTTTAATCCTCCAGCTGGGGTCGCTAGCGAGGGATTGACTTACACCTATGAAAATGGAATTACAGTAACCCACACGAAATGGGGTAGTGGAAATAATGAAATTCAGTTCATTGGAACTGAGGGACGTTTGGAAATTAGCAGAGGATATTTGAAAACCTTTCCAAATGCTGCTCTAGCCAAAACTCCTCTAAAAGAAACGGATATAAACCGTGTTTACAACAGTCCAAACCATCATGAAGATTGGCTGGATGCAATCAAAAACCGTACGCGACCCATTTGCGATGTAGAAGTCGGTCACCGAACTGCAACCGTCTGTAATCTGGCAAATATTGCCTATGCTCTCCAAAGACCATTGGAATGGAATCCGCAATCGGAACAATTTATCAATGATCCTGGAGCGAATTTATTATTGGACCGAGCCTATCGTGCACCTTGGGATTATCGTGATTTTTGATTGATTTGGATGCAACGATTAGTATATGAAAAGTAGGCGATTTTAAAGCACCAAACATTCGGTTAAGCACAAAGTTTGACACGAACCAAAAGTTTTGATTTTATTACTGTTTCGCCTATTTTTTATATAAATTATTGTGCGCTCGTATTTTTATTTCCAAGGTCCGTTTGTTGTTATATTTTTTATTTCGCTATTTGGGCTAATTCTGTATAATCCACCTGCACAGCTTAACCAAATATTTCCTTTTTTGTCTTTTAAAAAACTCATTGCCGAAGTTGGGACATTATAATTTACGAACTTATTGTTTGTATAGTTGTAAACTCCATTACTTGTCGTACTAATCCATAAATCATTTGAAATGTCTTTATAAATTGTGAAAACATCACTTTCATTAAGCCCTTCAATTTTTGGAAAGTGAACGAATTTGTCTCCATCATACTTGTTTAAACCACCTTTTCCAAATCGTTTGTTTGTGTCGGCATTGTCTTTTTCTGCTACTCTTGTTCCAATCCAAATGTTTCCTTCTTTGTCTTCTGTAATTGATTGAACATTATTTGAGTTCAAACCTTCTTTTGTGGTAAAATGAACAAACGAATTTCTGGCAAATTTACTAGCTCCGTAACCGTCTCTTCCGAACCAAATGTTCCCTTTTGAATCTTCTGCAATTGAGGTTATCCAATCTTTGGTGTCCTGATTGATTTTGGTTTCTACTTTAGGATAAGGAATTGGGTATTCTTCAAATCGAGTTCCGTCAAACTTGCAAATTCCGCTCCAAGTTCCAATCCAAAAATTTCCTTTGCTGTCAATAAATAGATTGCTTACCATATCGCTACAAAGTCCATCTTTTTCTGAATAATTTGTAAATGTTTTTCCGTCAAATTTCGATACTCCTGCACCTGTTCCAAACCATAAGTTTCCCAAATTATCTTCAATAACGTTTGTTATTCGATTACTTGGTAATCCGTCTTTTGTTGTCAAATATTTCAGGTTGTGCCCATCAAATTTTGCAACTCCTTTTTCTAAAGTTCCAAACCAAATGTTACCTTTTGAGTCTTGAAATGTTTCTACCACATATTCTCCAATTTGTGAAGCCTTTTTTTGTTCAGTTGGATTATCAATTTCGGCAGTCTCCGTTTTCTTTCCCTGCGAGTTGCAAGAAACTGATAAAATTGTCAATACTGTAAGAAGTATAGTTTTCATTTTCAAGTTTGGTTTTAAATGAATGCCAACGGCTAGGCTATGGCAAGTAGGGCGGTAAGGAAACCTTTTCGTTTCCGTCTGGTCTACGAGCCAGAGCTTTTTGTTTTGTAATTATATTTATTTTTTTAATTGCCAAATCCAAAAGATTTGGCGGACTCAGCGAACACGCCCATGCCATTAAAGTTAGTGCTTTATGCCCTATTTGCTATAGCCATTGTTAGCATTAGTGGTTTCTGTCCGAGTACTTTTTCGTTATGGTTTGGTTTATTTTTTAATTTCACTTAAAAGTTCCTTCATTTTGATTTCTTGTTCTTTTGAAACACTAACCTGTTGCTCCTCCGTCCAATTTTCAGGATTAGTTTTTACATAATCCATACCCGTTTTAAGTGTTTCCAGAGCCTCTTTAAACTTTTTACTTTTACTTAATATGTCTGTTTTGAGACCATAAAACCATGATTTTTTTTCTATATCTATCGCTTTGTTTATTAGTTTTAAACCAGTTTCCAAATCTTTATTCTGGAAATAATAATATTCAGCACCCATAGCTAGTAATTGTGGGTCTTTGACTTTGCCAGACAAAAGTTGCTCGTTGACTAGTTTCTTAAGGTTTTTATCGGTTTGTGTATTAATTTCAAAAGCTATTCGAGTTTTCTCCCAAGAAATATTTAGTTCGGCATTTGCCTCTGTGATATCGATGTCTATTGTCAATGATTCATAATACCTATCTGTTGTTTTTGCTTTTGTTTTAAACCGAATTACATCTTTACTTTCATTATAACCTCCAGTTCCGTAAAGAGATGTGTCACTATTGAGGATTACTGTCCATTCCTGCATACCTGGAATAGTGAACATTGAGTATTGTCCGGCGGGTATTTTTTTGCCATCTATTAACACTTCATTTTTAAATTCAATTTTTGTGCAATTGC
>Ga0228609_1001211_pt1 | contig 10523 bp, 11 predicted proteins | sample 10DmetaG_FD_190068 | JGI IMG/M metagenome (GOLD analysis project Ga0228609, IMG submission 190068) | Seawater microbial communities from Monterey Bay, California, United States - 10D | ecosystem: Environmental > Aquatic > Marine > Coastal | place: USA: California | collected 2016-11-10 | reverse complement strand
GAGCCTCTTGTAAAGTCAAAATCCCCCACACCATCGTTTGGAAGTATAGAGTAAACCTTATCGCCAATAGTGGCTGGTATTAATGCTAAATTTGGTTTTGCCATTTTATTAATTGTTTAAGTCTTTTAATGCAGTTGTATGTATCCAATCTGCTAAACATTTCTTTGCTTCTATTTGGTCTAAATCTGCTCTTACTACTTGTACTGATACGTTGTCTATTGAGCCAATAAAATTGTTTGTTGAAAAAAAATATAAATTATTTGCACCGCTTGTAACCTCAACAGTTGTTTCATAACTTCCATTAGAAGTTGCGTTTATTAATTGAGTAAATGCAGGGGTGTTTACAAAAAGTCTAACTCTTCCTTGTGTTAAATCATTTACATCAAATTTGATTTTTAAAATAGATGGGTTAAAAGTTGTTTCATATCTTAAATCATTATTTGAACTTCCATCAGATACTGCCTTACCATCTTCTATACTCCAACCAGTTCCTAAAGTCCAATCACTATCAGTTGCAAAATCCCCATTAGTAACCAAATTAGGCTGCTCACTTGTAAGTAAATTTAACTGACTACCAAAAAAGTCTGGTCTTGCTTTTACTGTCCTTGCAGTATCTAAAGCTACACCCCACCAGCTTGTGTTATATATTTCTCCCCAACTCATTTATTTGTTTTTGTATTGTTTTAATAAATTACTAATATTCACTTTGTCGCTATTCTTTAAATACTCTTTCAACTTTATAATATTAGCCTCTTTAGGTTTGTATATGTTTACATCTTTCTTCATTATATATACCAGCCCCCTGTGTAATTAACATCTCTGTCAGGATGCATATCCTCATTACTGCTACTAGTATATTCTGGATACAAGTTAGAATAACTGCACATATAATCTAAGAACCTCTTAGTATAAAATTCAGCAGTATCATTCATTCTTTGTGCTAAATAAGTCATATCATCATGAGTAGCTGTTTCGCTATTCTCTGATATGTGCTTACCTACGCCTCCATTACTAATAGAGAACATCATATAAGGCAGTATCGTTGACTGAGTATACCATATAAGCATAGGCTTAATATAATCGTCTAATAACGTCTTATAATTAGTGTTGTCTAGGTCTACAATATCACCGCTAACAACTAACTGCTGCATCTTTTTGTATAACTTACCACCTAGATAATTCTGTATATGCAAGTCCTGAGCAACCTCAATGTATTGCACAATCTTGCTTGAGTCAACATTGCCTTCAATCATTGACCTTTTCTTTAAATCAGCTACGCTTATAAATAGTGCTTTTCTTGCCATTATTCCTCTTCGTCTTTAGGTTCAACTTGAGATTCCTCTAGAGACTCTTCTTCCTCAACTTGTGAGCTAAGTTTCTCTCCAGTTTCCTCTTCTCTTTTTACTTTAGTAGAGATATTGTCTAATTCTGTAAACTCAATAGGCTGTAGCGTTATAAAGTATAAGTCTAAGTCAATTCCATTAAAATTTAATATTTCCTGTAGAGCTTCTATAATACCATCCTGTAAAGGTCTTATAATAACGTTGTCCATAAGCACAGCAGCCGTTCTAAGCTCCTCTGCGTTGTTACCGAACCCTGTGTTATCTTTTATCCCTAAAAGTATAGGAGAAACGATGCCATGACCTAACATAATCTTTTCTCTAGCCTCATCAGACATAAACTGATACTGTGCGTGTGCATCAGGCAAGTGTATTGGCTCAATGTCTGCCTTAGTATCCTGAGACTCGTTAAACGCAATAATGAACTTACCAGCATTACTTGAACCACTAAACTTCTCGTATATCTTACGCTCTAAAGCAGCTTGAGTTTCTTCTGGAGGTGTACCGTTGTTAAAGTTGATTAACAAGCTAGGTTGTAGTCCATTCTTAATGTTGTTTATGTGATAATTAGAAACCTCTTGCTCTAGGTTACAATACTGTAAACATCCATTGTAATCTACAGGGGCATAATAATAAAAGCCGCTTCTGTATGGTTTTACAATATAAAGCTCGTTCTGTTGCTTTTTAGTTCCATTACCAAAGGTAGGTATTCTTTTTGGTTTATCAGTAGTCTTATAATCCTCCCACTTAGGGTGATAGTAATATGCTTTTATAATACCACTAGCATCACACTTCTCAGCTCTTAGAGTCTCCATAGGAAAGTGAGATACCTTTAATATTCTATTCTTTCTTTTATTGTATGTTACCTGTATAGCAGCTTGACCTAGCATTTTGTAATCGTGAGCAATACGCTTAACAGTCTTCTTGCTTAGTAGATTTCTCATCTCTAAATACTGCTCAGGCTTTTCTTGTCTATTTGTAGCCTCTAGTCCTCTACCAGCAATCATATCAACAATACCATTGATACAACGAGAGTTGGTAGGAGAACCCATATAATTATCTATAAGTAGCTTGAAATAGTTGTTATCTTCTCCATACTTAACCCAATCTTTATTGTACTGCTCTTGTACAACAGGGGTCTGGTATCCAGATAATTCTATTACTCTAATGTTTTTACTTTCCATTTTCTTTTATTGTGTTATAAATATAACAATTTCTCTAAAGGTTTATCCACTCTCTATCTGATATAAGACCAGTTGCTTTGTCTATCTCTAATAACAACCAAGGCTGCTCATTGAACTCTAGGTTGTTTACAAAGTCTTTCCAAGGTGAAAATACCCCTACTCCATATCTATCTTCATCGCTAGCACCAATAAGAGAGCTATCTCCATCCGTACTTACTAATTGCTTGTGAAATACATTCTGTACATTTAAAGGACCTATGTGACTGTACACTCTACTTCCTACAGAACCTAATACACCACCCTCTAAGTCTAAAACCTTTCTATATCTATCCCTGTTGTATGAGTTCCCATTAATAGAGAACTTAACAGTAGTATAATCTACACTCTGAGAGCCTCTATAGAAAACAGCGTCAGGGTCTGCTAGTTTAGCTTCTATCCAAGGCTTAACCGAAGATATCTTACCTGTAGGTCTAGTCTCATAAGGATTGGTAGTTATAGAGACAGAATACATCTCAGCTAACCTAACATAGTTAACTGAATCTACAGCCTCAACGTGAGTTACTATTCCATCAGTACATCTAACCAAAACCCAAACTCCTGATGAGTTTTTAGATATAAAATGATATCTGTCTATGTCGTTTGTTGTCGCATAAGTGTCTACATAGTTATCAGTAACAGAAGTGCCTGTAGCATCAGAATAAATACTCATACCTACAGTCCAATCAGATATAGAGTCCTCTTTGTAAACCGTTGTTTCAAATGCAGAGTTATCTAAGGAGTTCTCTTCTCTCATCTCAAGAAGAGTTACTGTATCACTAAATGCTTCGTCTCTTCCGTTTCTAAAGTGGAAATACTTAAAATCACCTACAGTTGGAGCGTAGCTTTCTAATGTGTTTATCAAATCAGGGTTAACTGATAAGTCAAGTTGGCTTGGATGATATCCAAATGTGTTTCCTGTATTACTGTTAAAATTATATTGGTAAACAGTAACAGACTCTAAGCTAGAAGGGCTACTGTTGAACGTTCCATACTCAGCAGAACGAACCTTGAAGTCTCCTTGAGTCTCCTCAGAAGCCTGAAGAATCTCATAAGAAGAGCCACCTCTCATCTCACCTCTACCATTGTTATTTGTGTCATAAACAACAGAATAGTTTTCACTAGGTGTAATTACGTCATCAGGAAGGTCTATAACAGTCTTACCTTCTAAGTCTATAGGAACATAAGTTGTTACATTGCTAGAACCTGTTTCAGAACCGCTAATGTCTCCTCCTCCGTAATCAACATGAGGGTCATCTTCCTCGAATTGCTCAGACTCATAAATAAAGTAATCGTCTTCATTGTTGTACTGAGTATATTCGTTTGCAGTATTTAATTCACCTCTAAACCTAATAATGTCTCTGTATAAAGGCACAGTTTCATTGTATAGTATAACAGATAGTGTGCTGTTTTTCTCAAGCCTATCTATAAAGACTTGGTCTTCTATAGTAAGCGTAAGAGACTCTCCTTGTATGTAGGAGAAATTTGTTGTTTGAGTAACATCTTTAGACTCTTGGTCTATTACAGTCACAGAAGTACCTGAGCCCTCACGTCCTGTCACGTTTAGGCTTATTACTGGCAAACTATTTATATCCGCTATTGTCATAATATTATAACAACAAATAGTGGTTTTCATTTTATTTAATAAAAAAGGGGCTCTGTATTAAACAGAACCCCTCCTTTGTTAAAGATAGTTGGTTATTATGGATTAATAACTGTTGCGTTTACGTCAAAGTCAAGTCCAGTTCCTACTATTGCAGAGTCTACAAAGTAAGCTGGTTCTTTTTCTTTTCCTTCAAATGTAATGTTGTAACCGTTTAAGTCTCCCATAGCACCACCAGTAGCAGTACCTACAGAAACCTCAACACCATTTTGAGCACCAGCTAAACGGAAGTTACCGTTATAGTCCTCAATTAAGATGTGTGGTCTTCCATAAGAAAGTAATTTAAGAGCTTTTTGAGTAGCAGCATCTTGTTTTTTAAGAGCTATTGTTCCAGTTTGAGTCCAGAAAGAAGTTCCATTGTCTCTTGAGTTCTCGTTAGTTTCCTCAAAAGTATTGTTATCTCCTCTTAGTTCAAACTTGTAAACAACAAGGTCAGTTGTTAAAGCTGTAACTTGCTCGTCAGAATCTAAGTTAGCAAGCACGTCAGCGTAAAGTCCAGAAACGAAGTTACCAATGTAGATGTTTCTTAATCCACCAACACTTTCTTTACACGCTTCCGTTCTTCCAGTTGATATATCACAAGGCATAATTTTATATTTTTTTAGTTAAACAAAAAAAGGGATGGGATAGACACCCACCCCCTTTGTATTAAATGAACAGTTTATTAAGCTGTGTAATAAACAATCTCTCCACCAAATCCGTACTGGATACCAGCAGTAAAACGAGCGATTACTCTTACGTTTTGAGAACCATCAAGGTCAGCCATATCTAAAACTTTTACTTGGTTCAAGTCAGATAATACACCTGTACCGAAGTATAAGTTAGAAGTCTGTGCAGCTACCATTTTGTTGTCTGCAAGACCGTTAGCCATAAAGATAGAGATTCCATCGAAAGATAAAGCTCCGTTGTCATACCATTGAGTACCTTTGTTGTCAGTACCAGCGTTTGATGTTGCAGCAACACTAAATCCGCCTAATGCACGAACGTATGCTTTCATTACGTTTTTAGAAACGTATAATTTAAGGTCTTCTTTACCGTAGATAGCAGAAGGAATAGCGTCTACTACTTTACCCATCTCTTCGATTACGTTTCCAGCAGTAATAGCAGTTCCAGTTACATCGATAACATCGTTATCATTAGCAAATAAAGTTGTGAAACCATCAAACTGTCCAGCAGTAGCGTCAGTTCCACCCCAGATAGTGCTTTCCATTTCTTCAGCTACTTTAGCAGCAACGTGAGCTACTAGGTAATCAGCGAAAGATGGAGGTAAGCTATCGAATGCAGAATACCCCATAGAGATAGCGTCCCAATCAGAACGAAAATCATCTTTACAAAGCTGTAAGTTAACTTGGAAAGTTTCTGGCTCAAGGATTCTTTCATCAAGAGTTACAGAAGAACTGTCAGTAAAGTCACAAGTGTCATCAGCAATCAAAGTACCTGTAGCAAGTGATTTGATAACAGCTTTAAATTTAACATTTGGTTTAACGCTTACACCACCGTTTTCAATAGTGTTAGCAGATAATAATGCAGCAGAGATAAAGCCTTGCAATTTCTCACCAGCATAAGTTGTAGTAATAGTTGTGTTTGTTGCCATTTTTATTAAAATAATTAATTATTAAACATTTTGTTGAATACTCTGTCTTTAGTAGTCATTGGTCTGTTTCCGCCAATAACAAATCTAGCTTTACTTTCTACGCCAGACTCAGGAGAATGAGAGATTTCTTCAGCCTCTTCTGATAAATCAACATCAGAACTCAATTCTGCTGGTACTTCTTTTTGGTATTCTTCTTCTTTTTTTACAAGACTCTCAATAACATCCATAAACTCTTGTTTCATCTTGGATAAGTCTTCTTTAGTTGCGTATTCTGGAGCAGCAGCTTCTTCTTCTACCACTTCTTCCTCTACGACTTCTTCTTCTTCAGCTAATTCAGTAGTTTCTTCTACTACTTCATCGCTAACTTCTTCTTGAGCTTCTAACTCAACGTTCTCTACTACTTCTTCAGAAGACAATTCCTCTTTGACTTCTTCGATAGGAGTCTCAGAAACTTCCGCTTCAGTAGAAAGAAAAACATTTTGTAGCTTTTCTAAAATTTCTGTAGCTTTCATAAATTAAAGGTTTTTTATATTAGTATAACAATTAAATTAAAGTTTATTTCATTTTTATCTAGTCATCGTCGTCATCAGAATCTGGTATACCAGTAATAACTCCTATGCCTTGTTTCCAGTAGTCAGCCGCATTGCAATCTTTGCAACAGCTTATGCAGTATGTATTTTTACATTTACAGTATTTAGCTCTCATATTATGCTGATTGAGTTTTTTGTATAAAATAGATTATATCCCATATCTTAGCATTGCCGCCATGAGATTGTATTTTTATTTGAACTCCATTAGAAACAAAATCTGAGTCTGTATAGTATTGCATAACTTGATGAACACCTTGCTCGACATCGTTTCCTTTGTAGAATTGTTGAACCATGTGGACTCTTCCTATTTCACCAGAACCAACAAGAACTATATCTAAGTGAGTCTGATTTGCATTAGCTGCACTAGCCTTAAACACAACAGTTGTTATGAAAACGTCATTCTCATTTGTAGAAATTAACTTCTGAGTGTTTGCATCGTAATAATTAGCACCATCGCTATTCACTATATTACCAGCATTGTTAGGCAATACAACTTGTACTTGGTCTACTAGGTTGAGTTTATTATCAGAATCGTAATGAGTATCATCAACACGCATCCACCCTAATCCTAAAGAACCAGCACTTTGCGGATACACTCTTACATTCTCTCCAGAGTGCCCCATATAAAGACCACTATCAGTCCTAACTAAAGAACCATTCTCTATATTAGAATTAGATAACTGACCATCGGTCATATTATCTGTCTTTACCTTGTAAGAAGTGTTAAATACCTGACCCATATTACTTGTCTATTTGTTTAAGTTTACTAATAGCCCAGTTGACTCCAGCAGAACCTCCCCAAGCATCCCACATAAGACCACCACATCCCTCAGAATAAGGTACGTCTTTGTGTTGTTGGTGTCTCTTAAACGATGCCATTCTTGCAATCGTAGAGCGGCTCAAACTAGCGCCTCTAGCTAGTTGCGAGGCTCTTGTCCAGCCCACACTTGTTCCGCAAGAACTACCATTCTCTTTTTTCCATTTTAAGGCTCTTTTAGCGTTGTTTCTAGCAGCCTTTGGATAATCGCTATAGGTTTCTAGTTCAACCTCGTTAGAAGCGCTTAAAATCTCTTGTATCTCGTATATCTTAGCTAGGTCTTCTGCTGACAACTCTTCCTCTATACTTTCTTGTGGTCTATCAGATTTCTTGTCACTAAAGAACCCCTCAATACTAAAGCCTTTTACCTTTTCAGTCTTAATAAACTCTTCCCATATCTCATCGTTATTTACTTTAACCGATACCATCCAAGTTCCTACAGGCATATTAAGATTGTATTTACGAGACTTGTCTTGTACTTCGTCTTCTATTATCCAAGACTCTACAACAGATAAGCCACCTAGCTCTACTTCGTGTTCTAAGGTTGAGTTGTTTTGCTTACCCCTTGATAGAAAAAGCTGTGAAGCTTTTCTTACAGTTTCTTCAGAGAAGTGAATGTAATATTCTTGCTCTCCGTTTCTTCTGTATATCTTCTTGTTAGGAATCAATGCAGCACCCATAAGAATACGTTTCTCTGCATTTACTTCAGCTAGCTTTACTTCTTGTGATTTAAGCGCTATAAAGTCTTCCTCTATAGCTGGATTCTCAACAATGGAAATGGCTTCTATACCACCCCATTCATTTTCCTCGTCTATGAATAATTCAAATATGTCTAAGTTTTCCATAATATTATAACAATTAACTTTGTTTTTATTTCTAATCTCCTATAGAAGCTTGTGTCTGTATAGTGTGGTCTAGTTGCTGCTGTGATGTCATTTGACTTGATACAACGTACGCCTGTATTGGTTGTTGGCTAAACTGAGCACCTACACCTTGAGCTAATTGATTAACACCTGTAGAACCTACTAGGTTAAAGTCAAATTCTCTTGATGGAGCGCCTCCTCCAGTATCAGAGCCAGAAGGACCTCCTCCTTTAATTCCTTTTTGGTTAAGGCTAGTGGCTAATATACTAGCAATAGAAATACCAGCTCCAATCTTATTTTTTACAATTCTTGTTTTACCTAAAGCCATAGCTGTAGGGTCTCCAGCCATTGCTCTTGCAGAAGCGGCAACCAAAATGCTTTGATTGGCTGCGGTAGTATCAATTACAATTTTAGCTATTTTAGAACCCTTCTCAAGAACAAGAGCAGCCTTAGCTAGACCCTCATTCTCTCCAGCTATACCCTTGAATACCTGACTAAGTCCACCCACCCAAGAAACGTACTCTAAATTAATTTGCTTCTTAGACTCTATTTTCATTCTTTCGAGCTCAATCTCTTGGTCCATTGTTTCTATGTCAAAAGCGTGCTGCATCTGCCTAAGCTCCATTTTTATTTGAAGTTCAGTAAAACTAGCCAATCTTAACTGCTCCTCTTTAGCGATTAAGGCTTCTTGAAACTCTTCCTCTCTTATAACTCCTACAGCGTCTTGTGCGGCAATTATGTTGTCGATATTTTCAGCGCCTACATCTGACTGAGGTCTGTTCAATCTACCTGTGCTTGTGTCTGTTCCTACAGAGCCAGCTCTTGTTCTAGCTAATTCTCCTCTGAGCTGAAGCATATCTTCATTAAACTTTCTAACCAACTCTAATTGTTGATTAAACCTTTTTGTAGCGTGTAAGTATTCTAGGGAAGTTAATGCTTCTTGATGCTCTTCTTCAGCTAATCTAATAGACTCGTTGTAATCCAATTTAGCTTTTGCCTTAGCTTCTTCTGTAGCATTTGAAGCCATAAAGTCTTTATACCTTAGTTCTTGTCTTTTTTTAAACGAATCAAGCCTTATTAACAAGTCCTGTTTTTCGTACTCTTGTTGCTTTTTAAGTAATTCAACTTGATTTATTTCTCTTAGTGAAAACTCCTTCTTATATTGAGCATTTATAAATTTCTGTAAATTTAAGATTTGTTGTTTAAACCTTCTATTTGCTCTACCCCCAAGGCCTCCTTTATCGTCATCATCAATTATATCTCTGATTTCCTCCATTCCTTGGGAGGCTATCTTTACTAAATCTTTTATTTTTTTATCTGATAAATCGGTTGTTTCATCTAAATTATCTAAGGCTTTTACTATAGCCCCTATTTGTCTACCTCTTGTGTTTGTGTATTCTCCAAACTGTTTTTTTTGTAGCGATATAGCTTCAGAACGAGTCATTGATTTTTGAGATGCCTCTAGGTACTTTTCAAACTCCTTTCTGCTTTTAAAGCTACTTTCTCTTAGTAGCTCTTCAACTTCCAACTGAGCTGTTATTGTTTTTTGCATTTCTTGCTCTATAGCTGTCTGTATAGCGTTGGCCCTAGCTAATCTTTCTAGTGCAAATATTTTTCTATTAATAGCTTTTACAGAAGCATTTGTTAATTTTCCATTTTCATCTAAAGACACATTAAGGTCTTTATATTTTCTATTTGCATCTTCAACAAGCTCTATTCTTTGGCTCTGGGTTACGTTCTCGTCATCCATAGCTCTTTTTAATATCATCAACTCGGATGTAGATGAAGCTATCTGAGATGATAAGTCTTTAAATTTACTCTCAGCAGCACTTGAACTTTGACTAAAATAATCTAATGCAGCAATAACAGCCTGAACAGCTACTAATACACCAAGAGGACCCATTAATGCAGAACCCAAAGCTTTAATTGCTGCACCAGCTCCGCCAGCTTTCTTAGACATAAAAACAAGGTTGGATGCTAACTGTTGTAAGTTATTCGCAACACCTCGAATACCATAAGGGGCATCCGATATAACACGACCAAATTCCAGTACAGATGCTGTAGCTCCACCAGTAGCGGCTTTAGTTCCAGAGACCGCTTTACTCAGCTTATCAAAGTCATTTGCGGCTACATTTATAGTTCCGCTTGACTGAATCTTACTAATATCAACTCCAAGCTGTTTAGCCGCCTGAGACGCTTGTTTTGCTGTTATTTTTATTTTATCAAAACCTTTTTCAAGCGACTTTAGCTCTACATTACCTTGCTTATCAACCTTTATTTTAATCTCTATGTTTTGTTCTGCCATTACTTACGTTTTAGTATATTTCTAAATTCTTTCCAGCTCTCTGGTCTTTTGTATTTTCCTTTTGCTATGTCTATATCCTCATCTCCAATAAGGAAGTCATTGGAGTTGAGTAAATCTATTAATTCTTTTAG
>Ga0228609_1001210_pt1 | contig 10530 bp, 1 predicted proteins | sample 10DmetaG_FD_190068 | JGI IMG/M metagenome (GOLD analysis project Ga0228609, IMG submission 190068) | Seawater microbial communities from Monterey Bay, California, United States - 10D | ecosystem: Environmental > Aquatic > Marine > Coastal | place: USA: California | collected 2016-11-10 | reverse complement strand
ATCTAACATCAAAGCCAGCGCAAAAGATGGAGATTTCGTAAATCCTAACTATATTGTGAATGATTTTATAGTAATACTTGAATGAAAAATAACGTAATATTAACTTTTTATTTATTGTTTGCTTTGAGTACATACTCACAGTCAAATATTTTGAATGCATCTAGTCCAGCAGAGATTGGTATTCAAAATTTTGATCAAAAACAAACTGATAATGATTCATTTTTAGAATTCGAATACATAGATGAAAGAGACATTCTTTGGTCAAAAATTGTTTATGAAAAAATTGATTTAAACGAAAAGATAAATTTTCCATTACTTTTTCCGATTAATGATGAGACTTACGAAAAAAACAGAAAATCACTCTGGCGAGTCTTAAAGGAAAATATTTTAAACAAAAATATCACTGAAATTTACTTTGATAGAAATGATAACTTTAAAGATAAAATGAACTTTGAAGATGTTCTTGAGGTTGTCTCGTTTACAGAAATGATAAATGGGGTTCAAACTCCTGCTGAAGAATTAAAGTCAATTGATATTTCAGCATACAGGATTAAAGGTATGTGGTACTTTGATAAAAGACAAGGTGAGATGAAGTACAGACTTCTAGGTCTAATGCCAGTAGGTAAAAATTTAAAGGACGACGATGGAAAAAATAATACGGATCTGTTTTGGATATGGTACCCAAGTATTAGAAAAATTTTACATAAAGAACAAGTTTTTAATGATAAGAACAATGCTAATAGAATTTCATTTGACCAATTATTAGTCTCTAGAAGATTTAGTTCATTTATTTACAAGGAGGATAATGTGTATGGTGATAGAGCCATAAAAGATTATAAAAACCCTGGTCTCGAATCTATATTGGAGTCAGAAAGAATAAAAAAAGAAATTCTGGATTTCGAACAAGATATGTGGAATCGTTAATTCTCCATTTTATTATATTTTTTTAATAATTTACTCATATATACCGAACCTTTTTTATTACTAAGTAATATACCTGGCGGTATGTTTTTATGTTAAATTTTTAAAATTCCATTTGTTTTCTTTTAATTTTTATTAAAAATTTTCTAAATTGAGTGCATTATAGGTAGGGTATTTTATACCCTTTTTTTATCTATAACAACTAAAAAAATTATAAATATTCAAACTAAATATTCAAATTAAATATGAAAAAGTTATTCTTAACCCTGTCTTTTTTAATTTTTCCAATTATTTTATTATCTCAAGATGATCTTGCTCCAACAACTTCGGATGCTTCTGCAACTGTTGAAGAAGGTTCATCTGTTACAATTCCAATTACTGTAACTGACGATGACAATACATCTGATACTTGGACACTTTCAGTAGTGTCAGATCCAAGTGTTGGTACTGTTACAATAGATGACAATACTACATTTACCTATAATCACGATGGTTCTGAGGGAAATGAAGTCACATTTACTTTCAGAGCTACTGATGATGCTGGTAATCAAAGTTCAGTTTCAACTGTAACTATTACTGTAACAGGAGTTAACGACATGCCTACTGTTTCTGCCATTACTAAAACCGTTGATGAAAACAGCACTACTGAAATAATTCTTTCTGGTAATGACGCCGAAGGTGCTACTTTAGTTTATTCTGTAGTTACCAAACCTAGTGACGGTGAATTTACATTTGACTCTGCTACAGGGGTGGGATCTTATGTGCACAATGGTAGTGAAAATTCATCTGATTCTTTTACATATAAGGTTTGTGAGGAAGGAACTACAAACTGTAGTTCTGAAGCTAGCGTTGCCATAACCGTTACTAATGTTAATGATTCACCTGTTGTTTCAGATACAACTGCAACAGTTGATGAAGGCGGCAGCACAACAGTTTTATTAACTATTTCTGACCCAGAGGGTTCAGATTTGACTTTATCTGTTTCCAGTGACGGATCCAATGGAACAACTACAGCAAGCGGAACCCAACTTTCTTATACTCATGATGGAAGCGAAACAACTTCTGATTCAGTTACTTTTAGTGTGAGTGATGGAACCTTGACTACAACTGGAACAGTAACTGTAACTGTAAATCCAGTAAACGATGCACCTACAGGAGTTGCAGATACCTACTACATCTCTCTTTCTGATACTTTGAAGATTTCAAGTAAAGTTGGGGTTTTAAGAAACGATACTGATTCAGATTCTGAATTTAATATAATTACCGCATCTCAAGGAAACACATCTCCATCAAATGGTAGTTTAGAATTTAGTTCAGATGGATCATTTAAATACATAGCTACTTCAACAGGGTTTAATACAGATACTTTTTCTTATATTCCAACTGATGGAACTAGCAATGGAGCAGAGGTTACAGTAACTCTTGAGGTTGTCGACATTACTGTTGATCCAGACTCGTATGAAAATACTGAGGCTGCTACTTTATCTGTTGATGCTGCTAACGGTTTACTTGCAAATGATAAAGATTCAAATAATTTAGATTTAACTGCCGCTGTAGCAACAAATCCCTCGAATGGGACACTAACTTTAGCTGATGACGGTAGTTTTTCTTACGTTCATGACGGTTCAGAAAATTTAAGAGACGTATTTACCTACAGTGTTACTAATGCCAATGGTGACATTAGTAAAACTTCTTTTGTTGTTTTAACACACACAAATGTAAACGATAGTCCATCTTCCTCAGGAACGGAACTCACAATTAATGAAGGAGCAAGTTCAACATTTACTCCAACTTATGTTGATACGGATACTAATTTATCTTCTATTGTATTTACTGTAACAGGCGATGTTACTAATGGATCTTTGGTAAACAATGGAGATGGTACTTTTTCTTATACTCATAACGGAAGTGAAACGAATTCTGATTCATTTGTTTACACTGTTTCTGATGGAGAATTCACTCTTTCAGATTTAGCTGGAACCATTTCAGTAACTGCAGTTAACGATGCGCCTGTTGTTTCAGCTCTTGAATATACTTTAGATGAAGCAGGATCTCAAGTTCTTGCTTTTGCATCTACTGATGCTGAAAGTGATTCAGTCACGTATTCAGTTTCTACTAGTCCAACTAATGGAACAGTAACTTCTGCAGATGGAGTTTTTACTTACACGCACAATGGATCTGAATCTATTAGTGATTCGTTCCAATACATTGCAAATGATGGTACAGCAGACAGTCAACCTGTTACAGTTTCAATTACATTAAATCCAGTAAATGATGCTCCTGTAGTCACAGCAGGAACATTAAGTCTTAATGAAGGTAGTAATGCTACACTAACTTTAAATGCCTCAGATGCTGAGGGAGATGCTATGACCTATGCAATTGCTTCAGCTCCATCAAATGGTACTGCAACCGTAGATGGGAACGGAGTTGTTACATATACTCATGATGGTAGCGAAACTACTTCAGATACATTTACTTTTACTTCCTCTGATGGAACTTTAACTAGTTCTGCTGGAACAGTTACTGTTACAGTTGCAGCTGTTAACGATGCTCCAGTTATTTCTGCAGATACTTTCACGGTTGATCAGTTTGACGAAGTAACCTTTGATATTCCTGCAACGGATGCTGAAGGAAACAGCCTAACATTTACTGTTGAAGCTGACCCTTCTCAAGGAACATTACTTGATAACGGAGGAGGAAACTTCACGTATTTTAATAATTCTGCCACTAATCAATTCACAAGTGGAGTTGCAACTGATACCTTTACAATCAAAGCCAATGACGGTTCATTAGATAGCGCTGATACGGTTCTTACTTTTACAGTCTCAGAAATTGATACTACTAAACCTCAGGTTCTTTTAACCTCTTCTTCTTCTTCTATAACCGAAACTGATGATGGTTCTGCATCCCTCACTGTTACTGCAGTTTTAATTAGCAATGATTTTTATTCTGTTAGAAGAGACATGAACGCAGATCCAGTAAGTGCTGGTGAACAAAATTCACTACAAATGATTTACATAGGTGAATCTAATGGTAAAAAATATTATGTTTCAAGAAATTCATGTTGTGATAATAATGACAACACTGGACGAGAAACTTATTCTACTGCATCCACAGCTGCTAAAAACTTTGGAGCCTACTTAGCTGTTTTTGAAAATCAAACTGAACAACAAAACGTAAAAAATCTTTTAAATGCAGTTAACCTAGGTGGAGATTCTTTTTGGATTGGATATAAATTTAACTATGAAACTGGTAACTGGGAGTGGGCTAACGGTTACACTGTTGCTCAGGGTGAAACAATGTATACGGATAGTGGAAATTTTGATACGTCTTCAACTGACGGATTTATAAATAACCCCTATGCTTATTTTAATGCAGGTGAAGGAAGTGATGGCGATTGGAGAAACAACAATGCAAATGCAAACTACAGATATCTTTTAGAATTTGATAATAATGTAGCAGCCGCTAGTGGAGAAGGAGTTGAGCTAGTTTTGTCAACTGGAGGAACAGCAACTGAAGGGTCAAGTAATGATTATTCACTATCAGCTTCTACTCTAACTATTTCCGCGGGTCAATCTTCTGCTTCAATTACTATAAATGAAGGAGCAGCGAATACAACTGATGAGCCAACTGAAACTATAACGATAACTGCAGCTTTAGCAAGTGGTGAGAGTGATGCAAGAATAAAAAGCAGTCAAAAAACACTATCTCTAAATTTAATTGACAATGACGATACTGAAGTCACTTGGTCAGACGGAGGAACAATTGTTGAAGGGACTGATTCTACTATTTCTTTAACAGCAACATTAGACAATGTAAAACCATTTGATACAGCAATAACACTTGATATTTCTGGAAGTGCCACAATTGATGACGATTTTTCAACTGAAGACGACGGTTTTATTTCTACAGTAAAGTCTTCACTTTCAAGACCTTGGGGGGTAGTTACGGATAGTAATGGAAATACTTACGTTTCTTCTCACAACAATCAAGTCATATATAAAATTGATTCCTCTGGTAATCAAACTGTCTATGCAGGTAAAGAAAATAATTGGGAAAACAATATCGTTACGGATGCCCAACCTGTTTCTCTAGCAAGGTTTAGACATTTAAAAAGTATGGCAATTGATACTTCAGGATCAGAAGATATATTGTATGTAATAGATGATAGAGTGATTAAGAAAATAAATATAACTACTGGTTTTGTATATTACATTACAGGTGATAATTCAACTTGGCAAAATTCATTCACAAATGGTGAGTTCGATGAAGCTAAATTTGGTCATATTCAAGATATTGCCGTCTCTAATGATGGAACTGCTCTGTATATTTTAGATCAAAATGCTATTAGAAAACTTTCTGATCTATCTGGGGATGGACTTGTAGAAACTATTTCTGGTCAGTGGGATTGGGACTACAGAGAGGGTAGTGTCTCTGCAGCCAGGTATGAAGGCCCAGAAGGTATCGACATGGACTCTAATGGGAATTTATGGGTTAGACAATGGGGTAAATTAAGAAAAGTTGATTTATCTAATGATTTAGTAACCACTGTTTTTAGAAATTTACCTTGGGGAACTGGTGATTTATTTATTCATACCTATGTTTCAAATAGTATAACCAAGGACGATATCTATTTTACTGATCATAGAAATCATACAATTTATAAATATTCAATTACTGATGAAGAATTATTTACTATTGTAAATTCTAGAGATGATGCTGGAACTTTAGATGGAATTACAAAGGAATCTAAAATTCAACAACCTAGACAAGTAGCTGTGAATTCTTCTGGTGATTTATTATTTATAGAAGATTTAAGTAGTGGAAGTATTAGAAAGGTTGACTTTATTAATAAGCTAAGGATTCCTGCTGGTCAATCCTCTGGAACTTTTACTTTATCCCTTCTTGATGATGGTGTTTATGAAGAAGATGAAACTATAGTTGTTAAAGTAACTACTGCTGAAAATATACAATTTACAGCAGACGAGGCTGTTGTTTCTTATACATTACAAGATGATGATAGTGCTCCACAAGTTTCTGTAGTTTCCAATTTAGATCTAATAGATGAAGAAGGTGGACAAGCTATTCTTACATTCCAATTAGGTGATGCTTCTGAATCTGGAGGAAAATTAGATATGAGTCCTGGATTAAAATCAAATTACATCTATTTAGGTGAAAAGGATAACCATAAATATTATCTTTCTGAACGTCACGAACATTATAATACTGCTAAACAAATTGCCTCAGATGCAGGAGGATATTTGGCTGCTGTTGAATCTGCTGCAGAAAATACTTTCATTAGAGATAAGATGAAAGATGCTGGATACAATCACAATAGTGTATGGATTGGATTTAATGATGAGGAGAGTGAGGGTAATTTTAAATGGGTAAATGGAAGTAAATCAACATTTACTAATTGGTCAAATTGTCAACCAGATAATGCTGGTGGAAGAGAGGATTACACCGAACTAATGAATAATGGTTATTGGAATGATCTTCCAGGTGATCATGGTCGAAGATATATAGTCGAGTTCTCAGGTTCAATTTCATCTGTTAATACAGTGATTGAGTACGCTGTTTCAGGATCTGATGGTTATGAAACCGAATTTGATAATATTGTAGATGGAGGATCAGTTACAATTGCTGCTGGTCAATCAACAGCTACAATTACTATTGCAGCTGCTTCTGATACTGTAAACGATCCTATTGATGAAATTACTTACACCATTACTGGAGTAACTGGAGATACTGAAGGTGCTCAACTTGGAACTTCCTTAAGTAAGACAATACAAATTGCTGATAATGATGCTCCTGTTGTTAGTTGGGCAGCTTCTGCTGAAACATTGGAGGAGGATTCAGGAACTGTTTTAATTACAGCAAGTTTAGATAATCAAAAATTGACGTCAAGTACTATTAATGTAAATGTCAATCCAAATAATAACGACACTGCTGTTTATGGTGTTGATTATGAAATTTTAGAGTTAAATCAGGTAAGTACGTTTGCTGGTACGGGTCAAACTGGATCAAATGATGGAATTGGATCAGAGGCCAAGTTTAGGTATCCAAGAGGATCAACTTTAGACGCTTCAGGTAATCTGTATGTAGCTGATGTTGATAATAATTTGATTAGAAAAATTGATGCATCAGGTAATGTTACTACATGGGCAGGAAATGGTGATTGGGCTCACGATAGAACTGAAGGATCTAAACTTGAAGTTGGATTGGCAAGACCTGCATTTCTTGTTTTTGACAGTTCAGGTAATATGTATGTAGCTGAAGATGGAAGAAATAGAATTTCAAAAATTGATACATCAGGTAATGTGACCTTAGTTTCTGGAAATGGAGATTGGGGTGATCAAACAGGTAGTAAAAACGAAACTCAATTCGGACACATTTCAGCAATGGCTTTTGATAGTAGCGGAAACTTATTTGTTTCTGATCAATCTCATCATAAGATTAAAAAATTAACTTTTGATCCATCCACAGGAGCAGCTACCTCAACTGATTTTGCTGGTTCAGGTTCTTACTCGTTTGAAAATGCAAACGGAACTAGTGCTTCATTTAAGCATCCAATGGGTATTGCTATTGATTCAAATGATAATTTATACGTATCAGATCAAAATAATCATAATATTAGAAAAATTACTCCGTCTGGAGATGTTACAACTTATGCTGGAAATCCAAATCAAAATGGTGGTTGGGGTCAAAAAGACGGTTCATTAACTACTGCAAGATTTAGATCTCCAGGACCACTTACAATGGATTCAAATGGAGATTTATGGGTTGCTGATTTAGATGCTAATACCATAATTAAAATTGATGTTTCCGAAGGATATGTGTCAAGATTTGCAGGTCAAGTTATGAATAATAGTTCTCATGCAGATGGGACACTGGATGAAGCTAAATTTTCAAGACCTTCATCAATTTCACTAAATAGCTCATCAATTTTTATTGTAGATCAAAATTCTCACAGAATTAGAAAAATTGACTTATTACCTTCAATTACAATTGGTGCCAGCTCTTCTTCATCAAGTATAACATTAAAAGGAATTGATGATTATAATTTTGAAAATGCAGAATCAATAACATTAGGCGTTGGTACTAAAACCAATGTTAGTGATGCAAGTAGTTTCTCTGATATTTCTATAACACTTAACAGTGGCGATCCTCTTCCAGTTGTGAGACTATCATCTCAAGATGATATTCTTGATGAAGGCGGAACAGCTGAGGTTAAAGTATCACTTAGTGATGGTTTCTCAAGTAGTAAGCTTGACATGGAAGAAGGATCTAAATCTGAGTACTATTATTTAGGTGAATATAAAGGATCTAAATACTACTCTCTTAAGGGAGGGCAACATCTTTCATACGATCAAGCAAAATCAAGAGCTAATGAGCTTGGAGGACAACTTGCTATAATTACATCCTCAGGAGAGCAAGACTTTATTGTAAATGGAATATATAATAATGACCCTGGTTTTTCAGCTAACGATAATATTTGGTTAAACCACTGGATTGGATTAGAATATGATGAAGATGCTGAAACTCCTGTTTGGGAATGGAATAATGGTATTGTTTCAAATTATTCTGGATGGGTTGATGACTGGCAAGAAAACTATAATAACAGAAGAGAGGCAGCCTATTTACACACCAATGGTACTTGGCACAGTTGTGAAAAACGTGATCACAGAAGATATGTAGTTGAGTTTTCATCTGCAATTTCTGATGCCGATACCACAGTTGTATTAAATTTTGATGGTTCAACTGCAACAGCTGACACTGATTTCACGTCTAATCTATCATCTGGAGAAGTTGTGATCTCTGCTGGTAGTGCAAATGCATCTGTAACATTAACAGGTGTTTCTGGTGATGGTGACGAGCCAATTGAAACAGTTAAAGTAAACCTAGCTAGTGCTACAGGAGGCACATTAAGTGATACAGACAATTCAGCTTCATTTAATATAAACGATAGTGATTTACCTACGGTGACGTTATCAATTGAAAACGATGTAACTGAGATTTCTGAAAATGGTGGATCAACAAATGTAGTAGCAACACTTTCAAATGCAAAATTAAATGCTGTTTCTGTACCATTTACTTTTGCTAGTTCAGGAGATAAAATTGCAATATTTGACAAGGATTATGAATCCAATGACATTAATAAAGTTTCTGATTTTCTAGGAGACGGAAGTACTGGTCTAATTAATGGAGCAGATTTATCATCCTCTAGAATTTCTCATTACGTTTCCAATATTGATAAAGATTCTAGTGGAAACATTTATATAGCTGATGCTGATAATAGAGTAATTAGAAAAATTGATACTAACGGAAATATTTCTACTTGGGCAGGAAATGGAAACTGTTGTGATGATTCAAGTGATGTATTTAGAACAGATACTGATTTAAGATCACCAAGAGCAATAGCTTTTGATGCAGGTGGTAACGCATACATTGCTGAACAAAATGCCAACAGAATTGTAAAAATTGATTCTAGTGGAAACCTAACTAGATGGTCTGGAGATTGGGACTGGAGCCGTAATAACGGAGAAGTTTCTCAAGCTACATATCAAGGTCCACTTGACTTAGCATTTGATTCTCAAGGAAATTTATTTGTTCTTGAACATCACAGTATAAGAAAAATTGAATTCTCTGGTGATGCTGCTTCTGTAAGTGATTTTGTTGGAAACGGACAATGGGGTGATAGAGATGGAACAGGTACTGATGCTCAATTTGGTGATGTACAAACAATAGTAATAGATTCAAATGATAATATTTATTTTGCTGATGCTGCTCATCAAAGAATTAAAAAAGTTACACCAGATGGAGTGGTTACAACTATTGCAGGAAATGGAAACTGGGATTTTGCTGATGGATTTGGAACTGGTGCAAGATTTAGACAACCAAGAGGAATATCGATAGATTCTGATGATAATTTATATGTAGCTGATAGAGATAACAGTAGAATTAGAAAAATTGAGTTAACGGATGATAATAGATACAAAGTTTCAACTTTAGCCGGAAATGGAAATTATGGATCCGTAAATGGTGTTGGAAGTCAAGCTGAGTTTAAAAGCCCTATGGCTACAATGGAGTTAAATGGTGTGCTTTATGTTTATGTTCAAGATGAGACTAAAATCAAAAAGATTGATTTAAATCCACAGATAATTATTGCTGCAGGAGAAATCTCAGGTAGCTTTAATATCTCCGGAATAGATGATATATCTTATGAATCAACTGAGACGATTAGTATAACTCCCTCTGTTTCTGGAGGAACACTTGCAAGTTCTGATGCCATCGCATTAGCTTTAACAAGTGATGACGCTATACCTTCAATTAAAATTTCGTCTGTTAGTTCGGTTCTAAAAGAAAATGAAGGGACACTTCAAGTTGATGTAACTCTTGTTGATGCTAGTGGATCTACAGGTGCTTGGAAGAATAGTGATCTTCCTGATTATGCTCAAAGTGATTACCAATTTGTTGGAGAATACAAAGGGCATAAATATTATTTCTCAAGATTTGGTACTTCTTGGACCAATGCAAATGAAAATGCTCTAGAATTAGGAGGTCAAATGCTTGTTATTGATGATATGGAGGAGCAGAATTTTGTTAATT
>Ga0228609_1001202_pt1 | contig 10557 bp, 3 predicted proteins | sample 10DmetaG_FD_190068 | JGI IMG/M metagenome (GOLD analysis project Ga0228609, IMG submission 190068) | Seawater microbial communities from Monterey Bay, California, United States - 10D | ecosystem: Environmental > Aquatic > Marine > Coastal | place: USA: California | collected 2016-11-10 | reverse complement strand
GGATACAACCAGTCCAGTCTGGCAATACGAACGTTTTGTGGGAGATGTAGATTCCCAAACTTTGGAGGGAATTGTAATTGATAATTACTTTTTTGGTATTTCAACCGTTGGAAAAAACGGCTTTGAAAGCCCTGTAGTATTCCCTAATGGAATTTTTAGAGATTAAAATTATTAATAATAAAAATGTATGTTTTATGTTAAATTACTCATCTACTTCTATAATTAAATTCCTAAAACTTGCATCTAAATAGTATTCATTCTCATCTAAAATTATTGGAACTGTTGTGAGGTTTTCGTTTATAATTTGATAAGAATTTGGTAGTCCGTCCTTTAATTCAAATAATATCTTATAGTTATTTCCAGGCTCAATTAAGATTGGATTTCCATCTAGAGTAATCGATTTGCCTGAATTATTCCCAAAGATATATTCACCTCCATTTAAACTAATTTTTAACAAAGCTTCAAAATTTAGTGTTGATGATGAACTCGAAGAAGTTTGAGTTAAATCTAAATATCCGATAAGTTTATTTTGATTAACTAAGTCATACATATTTACAGTCAAATCTGTAGTGCCAGACTGTGTTAAAGATAGCTCCCAATTGGTTCTGCAGAGTGCAGGATACTTATTAATAACAAAATCAAAGTCCGTTAAATTATCAACATAAAACTCTTGTTTAAAATAAGTATCATCCGTTACTCGTGAAATCCCAAATGCTTTTAGATCATCAATCATCACAACAAGTTTTGTGTTTTCAGATGAGGTGTTCTCTACGTAATTTTTGTAAGTCAATTTATATTCAATAGAGAATTTAATTCGTTGGTCTTCAAAACCAGAAAACGAGGAACTAGCTTTAAATGGATCCGCTAAATCAAAAACTTCATTTTCTCTTATAATAACATTCTGACCATTAGGAAGTACAACCCAATTACTTTCATCTGAAGTAGTATATGTATTCCAGTTAGATTCCATGTAATAGATTTTAACTGGTCTTAAAATTTGAATTGTGTCTTTATATAAAATTATATTATTTAGGTTTAGAGTATCAACTCTTGTTAAAATAAGTTTAGAATAGTAAGATCCATATTTGGAATAATTTATAGTCGTACTTAGGCTTTCTTTTACGCTTGCGGGCTCTCCATTTGGAAAAATCCATTCCAATGAATCGATGTCGTTATCCAACAATACTGCTTTGTACGTAATCGGTATTGTAAGTGAACCATTATCTCGCTCAGATCTAAAGATTGATGTTGAATCAGCTACAATACGCGCTTTGAACTCACCATTTCTCACTGAGGTGATATAAGCTGTAGTATCTCGATCTATAGAACACTGATAGATTAATAGCAGTGCTAAGAGTCCGCTAAGGGTTTTTATATAAAAACTGAATTCAAAAACCATACATTAATAATAATTATCAATACTAATTCTACGATAATCTCCTCGTTTATTTCTCAAGTAAGGGCTAAAGTCAAAGGTCAAAAAGATTTCTATGGTACTTGGGGAGTAAACTGTAGTATTTAATGGATTTTGAAATGGAAAGTTATAAAGTGCTCCAAATTCAAAGTTTTCATATGCCACCGCAACAGATAATCCAATATTGGTAAACCCAAAACTGTTCGTTTTTCTAAACTGTTGATTCAGACCCATAGAAAAGGATCCAAGCTGTGCTTCTTGAGATAAAAATATTTCTATATTATCACCCATTTTTGAAGCATTGAGGAATGCAAATATAGTAGAGTACCTCGGCATGATAGAACGGTCATAAGGATTGATGTCAAACTCATATCCTCCTTGAACTGAGTAACGTATTGGCAAGGTAAACTCAGTTCTTTCTGTATTGTAAGATATATTAGGCTGATTCAAATGTTTAATGCTGGCACCTACCAAATAATTTGAAGAATGCACCAGGAAGGAAGCCCCTAGATCCATATAATTTGAGTCTCCAATTTGACTTACCAAGGGATCTTGTGATTCTGTTTGTAAAAAACCGGAAACTAAGGAAAGTTGATCTTCAAAAACAAGCTTTCCAGTGTCAATTCGAGAACTCCCAAAACCAGCGGATATCGAGGGCAAAAAATATACATCGTTATCAACTTGAATCTTGTAGATATAACTTACTGTGGGCTTAGTGTTAGTCAAACCAGTATTATCCATTCTGAGAGAATTAACATCCAAACCAATACTAAAGTTATCGTTGTCAAATGAAATAGCACCAAAAAAATACTGGCTTTCTATACGGTTATTATTTACCATTCCCAAGGAATTGTAAAGTACACCCGTTTTATTGATATTGTTCATTCCAAAGGCACTTGGATTTACCTTTTGCATAAAACGAGAATGACTGATGATCATATCTTCCTGACTATATCCCCAAAAGGAAAACAGTATAAAAAGTACAAATATGATTTTTTTACAGCTTATTCTCATTGTAGTAAAATAAATGTCCCATCCCTGAAGACTGGTTCATCATCAATAGTTTTAGCTCTTATGGTATAAATAAAATAAGGAGAAGAGGGTAAATTTGTTCCTTCCCATCCTCTTAATGAAAGCCCAACAATATCAGGATCAGCTCCATCAGAACCAGCTTCTTCATAAAGCAGTCCTCCTTGAGCATCATAAATACGAAGTGTTATCTCACTAAGTCCATTAAATACTGGACGGAAAGTACTATTCCAAATATCACCATTAGGTGTAAATACATTAGGCACAAGTATGCTGTATCCTTTACCAATTTTAATGGTTTTGTTTAATTCCTCAATACATCCTAAATCATTGTAGATTCTCAAGGTAACATAATAAGTCCCTGAAATTGCATACTCATGAATAATAGGTTCGGGTGAATTTCTCTCCAATAGTTCAGATTGAGTACCATCTCCGAAGAAAAATTCAAAGCTATCATATTCATTTTCCGATAAATCTGTAAAGGTTATGTCTTCTCTAGCCAGATATGTTCCAGATTGAAGGAAATTAGTTGAATTAAAATCAAATAAAGGTGTTCCATTTCCAATGCTAATTTCTCTAGATAATCCACAATTAGCAGAATTATAAATCTCTAGGGTAGCTTTTTCAACGGGGTTGTCAATATTAAGCAAATATTGATTTGTTCCAACAAGTTCATACGTAATTGGAGTACTATTATAGAAGAATGTCAATGGACCAGTATCTCCATCGAAAATATCAATAAAAATCGAACCAGATTTGCCATTACATAAGTACTCATCTACAATAGGACCCTCCCTAATTTCTAAAATATTTTCGTTTTCAACAGTAATAACACCCTGTAAACTGTCCGGTTCAGTATTGTTATCGCAAATAGGGTTGTTTGCATATGTAATAGTGTAACGGTAAGATCCTTCACCTAAATTATCTAAATCAAGATATCCATTATAATTTGGATTTCCATTTGTTCCGTCTAATGGGGACCATACAGCTATGTTAGATGTTGACCTAATCATTTGCAAACGAGTATTTCTTGATACAATTTCTAATTCAAGTTTTGCACCAGATACTGTTTGAATAATAATTTCAAACTCATTATTTGGATTAATTCCCGCATCAAACAAGCCGTTTGAAGTATTATTTATCTCTAGTATCAATTCACTAATTACATTTTCTTTAGGCTCGTTTTCAATTTTTGTGGTGTAAGAAAGTGGAATTTCATTTAATCTAATTGTATAAACCTCTAGACTATCACCAGCAACAGATCCTTCTATTAAAAGTCTCTGTTCATTTGAAATATTATTTGATGTTTGTTTTTCCCATTTTATATCGAAAGGTGGCACTTCTTCATTTGGATTAGCACTCAAAATTTCAATATTAATTTGTCCATCTTCGGCATCAATTTGACAGCTTACAGGCTGTGAAAGCAGGTTTCCTTCAGTACCTCCTGTTCCATTTACGACAAGACTATTTATTTCCTTAGAAAAAATAAATTCAATCGCTGTCTCTGAACCACTCTCATCAATAAACTTACATCCATTTAAATCTCTTATGTATAACTCATAGCGCCCAGCTTCAGGTTTAAAATTCACGTTATTGCTTAAGATATTAATAGTTTTTACTGATCTTGATGGATCAATTGGGAAATATTTCCATCTTAATGAGTAATAAGATTCCCCTTGAAGATTTTTAAATGGTGTTCCTCCATCTATCAAGTTTTGATCAAAGAAAATATCTTGAAAAGTTTCGTAGCAAGGATCTATTTCAAATTCTGTATCCCCAGAATATGTAATATTTACTGGATCTTCAATTGTAAATGTTAATGCTGCTACACATTGAGTTTGTTTATTTGTTACTGTTAATTCATAATCTCCCGCAGAAAGATCCTCAATTTTAATCTTATTTGTGTTAAAATTTGGTGAGTATGAATTACCAACTGTTTGAGCAGAAGATGTTGAACTTGAAGAACTTGTAGTAGGACTTGATGATTGAGTTGTACCACTAGCAGAAGATGTAGTTTGGTTAAACGAGATACTCCCTGATGTACTTTTCAGAATATTTGAATTAAGTGATAACTCAAATATGCCAGCATCTGGGACTAAAACAAAAGCACCATTAGATAATCTAAATTCTAAACTAGCTGAATCCTTAGAACAGCTAATTTCGCTAAATATAATGTCTTCAAACTGTAAAGATTGAGGATCGTTAATAATAAATCTGGATCCACCTTCAATATTTTGAACGAGGGTTTCACCGCATCCAGAGCCATCTTTAATGATCCCTCTATAAATACCAGCTTGAAGATTTTCTATTTTTTCAAGTCCTTCCAAACCTGGGATTGAGACAAAACTGGATTTTGTAGTCTTTGTAATATTAGAAACTGAAATATTTAATGTAGAGCTAGTAGAACCAATTTCATTTACAATATCAATAATTTCTCCAAGTACAGTAATAGTTGAACCATTTAGTGTCGCACTGTAATTTGGTTTATTATTTATATTATCTGCTAGCCTTGCGGCTACATCTGAAACTGAAGTTATTGAAGAAGTCGAACTTCCAGATGCATTTATCGTTTCAGAGGCAATTCCTCCAATAACAATTCCAATATCGGCTAAATTAACATTATCGACTGTACCGTTTAATGAAATTATAAATTTATCAAATTCATTACTTGTTAATCTTTGCCATAGAGGATATCCAGATATCTCGCCATCACCTTTGGAAAATTGAGTGATCTCAATAGTCCCACCTGAAGATTCTGGATCATCAGAAGAGCAATCTGATGAGTCAATACCTCTTGCAGTTGCAGCTAAATTTTCAGCTGCCTCATTATTAATTGTTATGGTAATTTCTTTTGAACAGTTACCACTTCCATCAGTTACTGTAACAGTATATTGTCCCTCATTTGAGATTCTCTCTACTAATATGGAGGAATTCGAATTATTATTAAAGGATGTGTTAAATTTAAAGTTTTCTGGACCAACAACCCTTACTTGATAAATATCATTTGTAATAAAGTTAGTGGAACCTGATGAAACAGTTCCAGTTAATAGCTTTTGATTAGATCCGCCTGATATATTAACTTCGAAAGAACCAAATCCATCACTTATACAAGGGATTGCGGTTATTGTACCTTCTGATAATTCCAGAGGTCCTCCAGAAGGTTCAGTAATTATTATATTTTGAGCAATAGCAACTGAATTACATTGATCTGGCGAAGAATCTTTTATTAAAATATTATATTGCCCTGGAGGTAAATTTTGTTCAATATGACTATTTGCACCACTACTTAAAGGACTAGATGGTATTCCACCACTTAGAGAATAAAAATATGGTGGGATCCCCCCTGTAACAGTAAATTCTATTGATCCATTATTCTCTCCTGCACATACAATATTTGTAAAAGTTGCTGTAGATACCATTGAAACTGGAGAAGGCCCAGTAATTGAAATATTTTCCTCAATCACAGCACAATTGTCAGCAATACTTGCCTCATAAATAAGAACTCTATACCTTCCTGTAGTGCTCATAGAATTGGGGATTTCAGGAACAGAGCCTGGTAATAAAAGATTACTATTGTTATTTATTTCAATTGTATTTGATATAGTTACAGAAGAAGTAATTGCGGGAGTAAAAAACCATCTATAAGAATAGTTACTATCATTAATTCCTTCTGGTAAAATTTCTAATCTTCCTAATCTACCGTCTGCACAAAGATTTTGTGTAACGTTTGTATTAGAAACCCATGTGGCATTTAAAATATTTCCTGCTGGTAAAATAACTATATTATTTTGCAAAATATATGTGCAATTATCTTGTTGGTCAGTTATAGTCAGAGTATATGTCCCATCACTAGCGCCAACAACATTCTTCGTTATGTAAGTCTTTCCATCATCTAAATTTCTCCAACTAAATGAATAATTCCCTGATCCTCCTGTAATTGCTCCATTTGGAACAGTAATGGTGCCTCCTTCTCCTATACATTCCTCATCTGTAATTACAATTTGATTTTCATCCAAATCAATTTCTGCATCTATTGGACCAATCATATCTGAAATTAGTCCATTACAGAAATTATCTGTAATTGTTACTTTATAAAGTTCTCCTTCAATTAGAGTTCCACCATTAAAATCAAATATATAAGTACTACTTGCTGAGTTAACATTAAATGATTGATTGTAAAGATTTTGAGTGTATGTACCATCATTAGCTAATTCATAAATTTCTGCACGAATTGTCAATCCTGGTATAGCCATTTGAGTTGTTGTGAAATAAGCATCTACAGGTATACTTAAACCACCATTACATGTGAAAGATGTTGTACCAACTGAAAGGGTGGGTTCATCAATTATGAAGTTGTAAACCCCAGAAGAACATCCATTCACATAAACTTCAAAATCATATGATCCAGCAGTTACGTTTTCAAGTGACAAACTTGTTGTTTGTGTTACATTACCTAATCTCCAAACATAACTATATTCCAAAGTTACATTGGAAGTAGTATTGGTTGATATTGAAGTACCAGTTACATTTGATGATATTGTGGTTCCTAATGATGTAAATGAAACACCTGGTGTATTAGCAGTTAGATTTATACTTGGTGATGTTGATGCTGCGCCTATTAGCTGCGCAGTAACTTGATTTTGTTCTAAATTTACTTGAACAGCCAAATCTTCCAATATAGTAGCTGTTGATGTTCTTCCATTTGCCACGGTAATTGAGATTTACGAACTATTTAGTATGATTCCCACAACATCCCCTGCATCTAATGTATCACTTGCACTTATTGAAACATTATCAATTTGAGCAACTGCATATTGTCCTCCTGTGATTCTTTTGATAAATTCCGAGCTAGGTGTAGAAGGAATAATTATTGAGCCATCACTTCCTCCAGGGCAAGAGACATGTGTTAAATCATTTTGCAATATAAAGTCTCTATCAATAAATGGCCTAGGAGATACAATAATTTCACCTGTAAAGGAATCTGAATTTACACATGCCCCTTCCCCATCTCTATATATAGTAACTTGATATGGATAATATGTAATTGAAGTTATACTATCATCAGTTGCTCCAGAAATAGTCCACACTGTATTTGTTGGATCTGAACTTATTTCAACATTAGGTAGTTCATTCGCTGAAGTCCATGTTAAAGAAACCTTTGCACTTTGATCACCACCTATAACACTAAATATTATTGGTTCAATAGCTCCATCATTACATATTGTTCCTCTTTGATATTGAGTTAATGGAGTGTTTATTGTATGACTTAATTGAGGAATGACTCTAATTTCTCCAGAAATTGTATCAGATTCACAAGTACTAATGGAAGATCTTGTAGAAATTAAATAAGGAAATATTGTTGTTTGAGTAATTCCACCTGTAATATTAACTGTACCAGAAATTACAAAAGTATTAGTAGATGTATTTACAATACCTAGTCCTATTTGACCGCTAGTCCAAGATACATTATATGAATCTGATGACCCTGTTAAAGTAAATTGTATCGGATCAATCGGTAACGAATTGTCGCATATTGTTTGATTTAAGTTTGCAGCATTTGATTTGTTAATATACTGACCAGGAGTAATAGTTATTGTTCCTGTTACAACTCCTCCTTTACTCGGGTCTGCTATACATTCATCTCCTTGCGCGGTTATTACATAGGTATAGCTTTCAGTTGATGATATATTATCAGGAGAAGTTCCAGATAACGTTATGGTGCTACTCCCTGCTGGTTGATTAACATTAATCCAATCAGGTGTTGATGGAGACCAACTAATTGAATATCGTGTAGCAGATCCAGACAATAAAAACGTAATATCATCTAAGTTTGAATTTGGACATATTGATTGATCTAATGTTGTGCTCGATGAACTTAAATTAACATATTGCAATGGCTTTAATCCAAATTCAGTTGAAAAAGTAGTACTATCACAACCTGTACTTCCTTGTGTTGATATGGTTAGTGTATATGTTTTTAATGAAGTAATTGTTATTGACGGTACCCCTGTTAATGATAATTTTCCTTTAATAGGTACTGCATCAGTAATAGATATTCTTGTATTATCAATTGACTCAATAGTCCCCTGGGTATTTTGATTGTTTATTCTAATCCAAAAGAAATAATCTTGTCTTTTAGCTTTTATTATTAATGTTGAACTAGTTGTAGATTCTGCAGTAACTAAAGCTAATGGATCACTATTTATTTGGCTTGTTATAGAACTAACAATTGTACTAATTGATTCAGTTCCTGTAACAGAAATAAAATTGTAAAGGCCACCGATCACTCCATTTCCTTGAACAATTTCAAACTGATAGAACTCATTAATAAATGTAGCTGTTGAAACTACAGTCAATTCAATTGATGGTGTTGATGTATATGAGTACTCTCTGTCCAGTCCTATTAGATTTAATGTGTTTGTTGAAACCACTGTCAAAGGCTGGATTCCCTCAAATAAATATTCAAGATTTAAATCATTAGAAACACAAAATTCTTGACCAGAAGCTTCACCAGTAATCAATTTTTGGGGTGGTTGTACTACAATAGTTCCGGTTATAACTCCTCCTCTTTCTGAATCAACTGGGCAAACTTCTCCAGTAGCAATATATTTGTATTTAAATATTGTAGTTGTCGTTGAATTAGAATTTATGAGTCCAGATATTGTTATTGTTGATGAGCCAAATGGGAGATCAGTATCGATCCCATCTGGTTTATATGGCTCCCATTCTTCTATATATCCGTTTGCAGAACCAGTTAGTAATAAAGTTATTGATTCAACATTTGAGCCAAAACAAATTTCTTGATTTAAAGTTGGTGATGCACTTGAGGCACTAATTATATTTAATGGTTTTAATTTAAATTGAGTTATTGTAGTTACACTTTCACATGTTGAACTATTTGAGGATGAAATTGAAAGTGTATACGTAGATAAAGTAGTTACTGTAACTGAGGGAACACCACTTATTTGAAGTTTACCCCTCACGGGAATTTGATTTACAAATCTAATTTTAGAATTGTCATAATGGGTCATTGTTCCTTGAAGATTACCATTGTTTTCTCTAACCCAGAAAACCAAATCATTATTTTTTGAAGTTAAAATAATCGTAGAACCTGATGAAGTGGCAGTCACTAATGATAACAAATCATTATTAATTGTATTAGCTAAAGAGTTAGCAATAAATGTTGGAGACTCTGAACCAGTGATTGAAATAAAATTGTATACTCCACCTAATGACCCATTTTTTAAAATTACTTCAATCTGGAAAATTTCATTTATAGAAGTAGATGTTGCAACAACGCTAAGTTCAACTGTTGGCGAATTTGAGTAGGAATAGGTTTTTGTGAGTCCTAAATTATTTAGTGTGGTAGTTGAATTTATTGTAGGTGGTCCAATTCCTTCAAATTCATATTCAAAACTTAATTCATTTGGGGCACAATATTCACCGCCTGAGGGCGCAACTGAAATAAATCTTTCTTGAGGAAGTACTATTATTGATCCAGTAATAGATGATTGAGAACTAGCTAAAGGTGATCTAGAAATAATTTTATAGTAAAAAACAGTATTAGTTGAACTGGCTGCCACGTTAATTGTACCTGAAAGAGTAAGTGACTCTACATTCGCAAAATTTGGAGTTGGTGTTAATTTAATATTTGTTGGGTTATTAGCAAGTATATTTCCTGTAGCGTCTTTCCATTGAATTTCATATGGGAATCCTCCATTATTCATGTCGATCGTAACTGATACTATACTAGAATTATTGCAAACAACCTGATGTAAAGTGGAAATTGAACTTGTTAATGAAAGTGCAATTTTTGGTAAAATTGTAATTGTTCCAGTAACAAGATTTGTTTCACAATTAGGTGTCAAATTAAATTTTGAATCAACTAAGATTTCAAAATTATGAGAAGTGATGGTTGTTGTTAGTGATGTAGGACTGACAGCACCAGACAAACTAAATGTTGTTGAATTTGTGGTAGAGAGGGATAAATTTAAATCATCTCCTGAAATCCAATTAATTATATAATTTGAGTAGTCATCATAAAAATCAAAATTAATATCGTCAATAGCTTCACCCTCGTAAACAGTTTGTGATAATTGACCAGTCGCAACCTG
>Ga0228609_1001187_pt1 | contig 10645 bp, 9 predicted proteins | sample 10DmetaG_FD_190068 | JGI IMG/M metagenome (GOLD analysis project Ga0228609, IMG submission 190068) | Seawater microbial communities from Monterey Bay, California, United States - 10D | ecosystem: Environmental > Aquatic > Marine > Coastal | place: USA: California | collected 2016-11-10 | reverse complement strand
TGATGTAACAAAAATACTTTAGTGTATTTTTGATGAAAATTCGGTTTTAGAATTAAGAGGAGGTTTTGCAAAAAACATGATAACATCACTAGCTAGAATTGAAGGAAAACCAGTTGGTATAATTGCAAATAGCACTAAACATCTAGGTGGAGCAATCGATAGTGATGCATCTGAAAAAGCTTCAAGATTTATGCAGTTATGTGACGCTTTTAATTTACCACTAATATCATTTTGTGACACACCAGGATTCATGGTAGGACCAACTCATGAAAAACTAGGACTGGTTAGAAAAACTTCAAGATTTTTTATCAATGGAGCTAACTTAAATATTCCTATTATAACGATTATACTAAGGAAAGCCTACGGACTTGGTGCAATGGCAATGGCTGGTGGTAGTTTTCACCAATCTTACATGACATTAAGTTGGCAAACCGGAGAATTTGGCCCAATGGGACTAGAAGCAAGCGTAGAACTAGGATTTAAAAAAGAGTTAGAGAGTACAAAAACTAAAAAAGAAAGAGATAAACTTTACAACAAATTAGTAAAAGAGGCGTACAACAGAGGAAAAGCCATAAATGCAGCATCAACAATGGAAATTGATGAAGTTATTGATCCAAAAGAAACAAGAAATTGGATTTCAAATGGTTTAAATAGTCATTCTAACGGAAAAGAAAATAACTCTAACTTTATAGATTCATGGTAATAAAAAGCCCCGATAAATCGAGGCTTTATATTAATAATTATTCTTAATTCTACTTTAGTAAAGTTGCATTCCAATATGCATTTCTTTGGGTTATTTTACCATCATTATCGAAATCATCTAAGTAAAAAACAGGTAGCACTACTTTTTTATCATCTGATTGTCTTACCATTGTGAAATTCCACCAAGATTGAACCACTTTAGAATCTCTCCAGTCATATTCAAGGTAATCAGGATAACCACTTTCGTCAAGCGAAGTAATGTTCCAACCAGAAAGTAATTTAGCATCTCTAGCTCTAATTTCTTCTTCATTCATTCCTTTTGATTCGTTAGAATCAATATAAGTAGCGTTTTTGGTAAAAAAACTAAATGCTTTATCAACATCTCCATTGGCAAATGCATACATTAATTTTCTAACAGTATTTATATTTTCATGATTAATATAAATTTTACCATTTTCTCTTTGAGCATATGAATCACGCATATTTATAAAGCTAGCTTCATTAGTATATTCTTGAACTGCTTTAATTGACTTATTGTCATTACTGATCAAATATAATCTATGAACCGGTGCATCAAATTTAGCTCCAGTGTTTTTATTAACTCCATATAAATGATCCCAAGTTTGAACCCAAAGTTGATCTCCTTCCTTATATTCAATAGCGTCAGGATATGCACCTTCAGATCTTTTAATTTGAAAATAATCCATATTGTTTACCCACCATGTCATATTTCCTACAAATTGAGTTTTAGTCCAGCCTTTAGCATTTTTGTTAAGTCCAACTCCATTGAAAATTCTGAAATCTTCAGCCAAAAAGGATTTAGCTTTATCCAAATCACCAGAAACCCAAGCATTTTGAAAAGATTCAACCATATCTATTGCTGGATGATCAACATATACAGTTCCGTTCTTTTTTTTTTGAGCACTAACAGAAAAAGTAATAAGTGCTATAAGCATAAATGTAATTTTTTTCATAATATTTTATTTAATTAGATTGACTAATATATAAAATAATTCAAAAAAACATTCGCTAAAGAACGTTAATTATTTTTTCACTACAATAAAAGTGGCTGTAGCTCCAGTAGAAAGGTTCCATTGGTTAGATGAGATTAAAGAATTAGCGTCATCAAAAACTCTTAATTCAGCTGTATTTGGCCCAGAACTACCTTGATTTAAAGCGGTAAAATCAATTTTATTAAAACCTTTAGAAAGAGGTAATTTAAATCCAGAAAAACTAGATTCCAAATAGAGATTATAAATAACAATGGAATCATTAACAGAAATTCTTACTCTATCTCCATCAACGTATTCAAAATCTCTACATAATATATTTACAAAAGTAGAACCAGTAGAAACATCTCCTAAATAAGCACCTTTATTGTAATCATTAGGTTTCTTGTCTTTTTCTCTATTTAATTTTTTTAAATAAATGTCACCAGGATTTAAAAAATTTTCTTTTTTATCTAGCCTTTTTGCTGTTGATGATTTTTCCTTTTTCTTTAAAGAAAAGTAGTTAGGATTCTTTGGAGTAATATCTAATTTTTTTAGAGCAGCAGATGCCGGTGGCAAAAGTTCTATCTTTCTCTTTGAATTTTCAATTTGAGAAAATCCAACAATAGAAAATAACAGAAAAAGTAAAACATTGATTCTAATTGATTTAATCAAGTTTAAAAAAATATTATATTTCATAATTTACAATAGGCAAATATGATGCCTTTTAAATAATTTAATCTAAAAATAAAGTTAAATTACTTGAAATACTTTTTGTATTTGAAATAAGAAGCAAAACCAAGAACAAAAACAAATAAGCCTGAATAGTACACAAAATCAGGTGTAATTATTTTATCTCCACTTGCATAAGAATGTAATCCTGATAAGTAAAAGTTAACACCAAAATAAGTCATTAATATACTAGCATAAGCAATTATTGACATTAAATTGAAAATCCATTTCCCTCTCAAACCAGGTATTAAACGCATGTGTAAAATAAAAGCATAAATCATAATACTAATTAATGCCCATGTTTCTTTTGGATCCCACCCCCAATATCTTCCCCAACTTTCATTAGCCCATTGACCACCAAGAAAATTACCAATTGTAAGCATTATTAATCCTACGGTAATTGTTAACTCATTAATAATTGTTAACTCTTTTAAATTTAAATCAATTTTTTTCTTATTTTTTTCATTTGTAATTAAAATAAGAAACAACGAAACTATTCCAAGTATCATTCCTAGTGTTAATGGACCATAACTACCAACTATAACTGAAACATGAATCATTAACCAATAACTATCTAAAACAGGAACTAAATTTGCAATTTCAGGATCCATCCAACTCCAATGAGCAATCATCAATATCATAGCAGCAACAAACGAGGTTGAAGCTAAGGTTAAATCAGATTTTCTACCAAAAGCTAATCCAATTCCGACAGTTGCCCAGGCTAAATAAATCATTGATTCATAAGCATCACTCCAGGGGGCATGACCAGAAATATACCAACGAGCTATTAATCCCAGGGTATGTAAAACAAATAGGGACACAATAGAAAATTTTGAAAAATTAATAAGATAATTTAAAAACTTTTTATCATTAAAAATTTGAAATATTAAAAAAACGAACATTAAAGCCCCAACGTACATATACCAACTAAATAAACTTCTAAATATATCATACTTGTTATATAGAATCTCTGCGTTGATTTGATCCTTTGAAGGTAATACTGAAGAACCATATTTATTTTGAAAGCCTTTTATACTTTCTAAAATTTTAGTTGAATTTGCGTAATCATTAGTTTCTATGTCATTTTTTAATGATCCTAAATAAAGTGGTAAAATATTTTTTACATACAGTGAATCAATTCCTTTAAAATCATCAATATTTAAATCTTTGAAAGAGACCCATTTATTACCTGGATCGTTTGGAATTGGAAAAATTGTTAAAATTTTTCCATCTAAAGCTGAAAACAATAAATTAACTTTTCGATCAGTTTCGATAAAATCTTTTTCAAAAGCATTAGGCAAAACAGATTTATAAGATCTTTCAAGCTGCTTGGCGATTTTATAATTTCCTTTCTCATCAAAGAAATCTGTAAAAGCTGCGTATTTTTCTTTATTATTTCTTCCGATAATTTTTCGTAAACTATCGTTTCCTCTTTTTAAATATATAATTGGAACGTTATACCATAATATAGGGTCTTTAGTAATGGATAATAGAACTTGGTCAGCATTTAAATTTTTATAAGAATCCGATTTACTAACTTTTCTTAAAACCTCTGAAGCAAAAGTATTTAAAGGCTTCATTCTTCCACCAGAGTCTTGTATAACTATACTACCAAATTTAGATGCATGCGATTCATCAACTGGATTATTGATAATAATAGAATCGATCTGACTTAAATTAATTTTCTGTTGATGATCATGTGAATCCTGAGAATAAATTAATCCCGAAAATAAAATTAATATCAGTGTTAAATTTTGTTTTTTTATTTTAACTTTTTCCAATTGCTTAGCTAAATCTTTAAATCGTGTTTTTCCAAAAAACATAATTCCTAATAATCCTATGTAAAGTAAAAAATAACCTATATAAGTAATTAATGTTCCAAAATAATCATGATTTACAGAAAGTACTGTACCTTTTTCATCTGGATCAAAACTAGCTTGAAAAAACCTATAACCTGAGTGATTCAAAATATGATTCATATAAATATCGTAGTCAAATGACTCTCCATCAATTACTGTAACTTTACTCATAAAACTACTGTAACTTTTTTCGGTCCCAGGATACTTTTCAGCTATAAAATCATTTAACTTTATTTCGAAAGGCAACTTGTTTTCAAGTGAACCATATTTTAATAAAAATTCTAAACCACCTACTTCAATTTTTTCTGGATCATTAACTATTCCTTTGGCTCCTAATAACCCTATTTCTTTATAATCTCCGTTTGATGAAACTTTTAGAAACAGACCATCTTGTTGTGTTTCTTCATCAGATTTAATAATTTCAAATCTTCCATTTATTACAGGATTTGGGAAAACGAATTGTAATCCAGCAACGTTATACAATGATCTTAATAATAATACTTGATCAGTATTTTGTTTGAGATTTCCTTGCATTTGGTCTGCCATACGCATGTAATCTCCAGAAAAAGGACTATTAATAATTAATTCATTGCCGGAATCACTAATATTTATTGCTCCTTCTGTTGGTTTGTTTAACGCAAATAATATGTTGTGAACGCTAGTTACTTCTCCAAATTTTAAAAAATGTTCATGACGATTTCCTTTACTAGCCTCAACAATTTTTAAATATTTTTCACCATTTTCATTTTCAATTAATTCTTTTTTTGCATTTTCAATAAAATCTATGTATTCAATGGTAAAATCCTGACCTTTAAAATCATAATTCCAACTAAAGTCATTATTTGTATGTTCAGAAAATAAAAAATCATCTTTTAACATTTTTCTACTAACCTCTCCATTTACTTCTCCATCTACAACAGCTGTTAAATAAGTTTTTTCAGAAAGAAAACTATTTGAAGTTGAGTTTTCTCTTATTGGCATAACACCTTCATAACCTATGTATCTGGTCACACCTGCTCCTACAATTATTAGAATCCATGAAATATGAAGCATTAAAACTGGCCATTTATTAAACTTTAAAAGGTTATATCTTTTAATGTTAAATAAAAAATTTATAACAAAAACTACTAAAATAAGCTCAAACCAAGTAGCATTATAAATTAAAATTTTTGCAGTTACTGTTCCGTAGTCATTTTCAATGAATGTTCCTATTGCCATTGCAAATGCATAAACAATAAATAAAAAAGCAGTAAGTCGGGTTGATACTAGAAAAGATATTAATTTTTTACCCATTTATTTGTAAAATTACAGTCTTGATTGTCTTTATTAATATTAATATATGTATCCTCAATTTTTTCGATCATCCAACTTTGAATTCTTTTAAGTTGTTTTTCTTTGAGGGCTAATTCTTTAATTTTAATAAAATCCTGAGAATAATCCGCAATATGCTCATCAAATCTATTACTAACTTTAAGTATTTTATATTTTTTTACTCCTCTTTGATCTTCATCTAATAAAGGCATTGAAATTTCATTATCTTTTAGCCTTTGTGCTTGACTGTAAAGAACTGGATCCATTTTAGTTAATTCAAAACGAGTATCTCCAGTTGTGGGGTTAATTAATACACCACCATTACTTCTTGTTTCGACTTCATCAGAAAGTTCTTTTGCAGCTTCAGTAAATGTTAATTCACCATCTATAATTCTTTTTCTAATTAAATCAATAGTTCTTTTAGCTTCAACTATGGCCTCATTTGTAACATCTGGAATTAAAAGTATATGTCTTGCATCTACTTCTTGACCTCTAATTTTTTCAACTTTTACAATATGCCAACCACTTTCAGTTTCAAAAGGATCAGAAACTTCGCCTTCTCTTAATCTGTAAACAGCGTCTCTAAATTCTTTGTGCATTGTAGGTCTATTTCTGTTTAATGTATACATACCTCCAGTTGCTCTAGATCCCGGGTCTTGCGAATACAAAATTGCTTTTGTTGCAAATGAAGAACCATTAACTACAATATCATTCTTAATAGTTTCTAATCTTCTAATGACTTTATCTTGTTCTTCTTTGGATACTTCGGGGTTAATTATGATTTGAGCGAGTTCAAGTTCAGCTCCAAAAACTGGTCTTTCATATTTAGGGATAGAATAAAAGAATTGTCGAACTTCATCCGGTGTGATTTCAATTTCTTCAACTATTTTATTTTGCATTAGTTCTGAAAGCTGCCTTACTTTATTAATTTCAAACAATTCAGATCTAAACACCTGTTCATCATTTTTTTTGTAAAACTCAAGTACTTTTTCTATGCTTCCAATTTGATCAACAAAATAATCGATAGTTCTATCTACATATGAATAAATAGAGTTATTATCAACTTGTAAACTATCTTGCTCGGCATGATGAGCATAAAGTTTATCTTCCATCAGCTTTCCTAAAAGACTACATCTGGTAATATTTTGTGTTGACACACCTTGAGATTGAAGGTCTATAAGAGTTTTATCAACATCTGATTCTAAAATGACATAATCGCCAACTACGGCTGAAACTCCATCAATCTTTATTTTAGTTTGGTAATTAGTACTTTCTGTATTCTGACTAAATACGAAAGAGGTAAAAAATAAAATTATTAAAAAGTAATTATTAATTGGTTTCATAAAATTCAAATTCATTTTGTTGGAGGGCATCTTCAATTATTTCGTTTTCAAATTTACTAATAAACTCCAATTTTTTCTTATTTAAAAGTACTTGTTTTAAAGTCGATTTGATAAAATCAAATGGAGCAATATCGTTTTTAAGCTTATAATTTTTAATATTGATCAAATATAGTTCCAAAGAATCTTCTAATCTATAAAATAACTTATTTTTAACAATATTTTGTTTTAATCTATCATTTATATCAGGTAATTTATTAAAAAAAACATCTTTATTAATCCATAAAGAGTCATTAAAATAATAAGAGGAAAATTGTAACGATATTGAGTCTAAAAATATTTTATCACTTTGTTTAAATCTTTTGAATCTTTTAACTACATCTTTTAAATTATAATTTTCACTGTTTATTTTTAAATACCTTGCATTAATTATTTCCTGATTAAGTTTAAAATTTAATTTATTTATGTTATAATATTCTCTTACAGATTGTTCTGAAATAAAAGTATCCATTGCAGATTTGACTATCTTCTCTTGATAAGCATAAGAAAACAATTCATTTTTATAAGACTCGATCAATTGATTTAAATCTCCTTGCTTTTTATCTCCTAAGTTTACAAGAGCTTTTTTAAACAGTAATTTTTCTTTGGCCCAATTATTTATACGATTTTTAACAAAAATCACACTGTCTTCTTCAGAAAGTCCAGTAGGAAAAATCTCTATTAAATCGGATTTATAATAAAACTCATCTCCCAACCTAGCTAAAACTTGATCTGGTTTGTTTTCTATAAAATCACAACCAATAAATAGTAAAAAAAATATATATACTTTCAAAATAAAATTATCTAGAATAATTTGGTGATTCTTTTGTTATCATAACATTGTGAGGGTGACTCTCTTTTATACCAGCTCCAGTTATTTGAACAAACTTTCCTTTATCCTTAAGTTCATTAATGTTTTTACTTCCACAGTAGCCCATACCAGATCTAATTCCACCAACAAATTGATGGATACTTTCAACTAAATCTCCTTTATAGGGAACTCTTCCTACAACTCCTTCTGGAACTAATTTATTAGATTCATTAACTGAATCTTGAAAATATCTGTCCTTACTTCCTTTTTGCATAGCTTCAATCGACCCCATTCCTCTGTATGACTTAAACTTTCTTCCTTCGTAAATAATAGTTTCACCTGGAGATTCTTTTGTTCCAGCCAATAGAGAACCTAACATCACACAATCGGCTCCTGCTGCAATTGCTTTAGTGATATCTCCAGTATATTTAATACCTCCATCAGCGATTACTGAAACTCCAGATCCCTTTATTGCATTAGAAACTTCATAAATAGCAGATAATTGAGGATACCCAACACCAGCTATAACTCTTGTTGTACATATAGAGCCCGGTCCAATACCTACTTTGACTCCATCAGCTCCAGCCTCAACTAAAAATTTAGCTGCTTCTGCAGTTGCAATATTTCCAACTATGACATCAATTTTTGGAAATTTATCTTTAATTTTCTTTAGAATATTTAAAACCCCCTTCGAATGGCCGTGAGCAGTATCAATTACAACGGCATCAACTCCAGCTTTACACAAAGCCTCACATCTTTTTATAGAATCATTTGAAACTCCAATTGCAGCTGCAACTTTTAATCTTCCAAAAGAATCTTTATTGGATTTAGGTTTTAAAAATAATTTTTGAATATCTCTAAATGTTATTAATCCTAATAATTTATTTTGTTTGCTTACAACTGGAAGTTTTTCAATTTTATGTTTTTGTAATATCACTTCAGCTTCATCCATTGTAACTCCCTCATTAGCCGTAATTAAATTAGATTTGGTCATAACCTGTGATAATTTCTTATTATTATCATTTTCAAATCTTAAATCTCTGTTGGTAACAATACCAATTAGAATATTGTTTGAGTCTACAACAGGAATACCTCCAATACTGTACTCTTTCATACAATGCTTAGCTTCAGCAACTAATGAGTTTGCATTTAATGTTACAGGATCTAAAATCATTCCTGATTCTGATCTTTTAACTCGTTTAACTTTTTCAGCTTGCTGTTCAATAGTCATACTTTTATGCAAGACCCCTAAACCTCCTTCTTGAGCCATAGCTATAGCCATTTTACTTTCTGTAACTGTGTCCATAGCAGCAGAAACAACAGGGATATTTAAGTTAATATTTCTAGAGAATTTAGTTGTTAAATCAACTTGATTTGGAAGACATTCTGAATATGATGGCACTAACAATACATCATCGTAAGTAAGTCCTGTTCCAATAAATTTTTTGTCTGGGAGTTTCATAGCAATTAACTTATTAATTAATTGCATGCAAATATACTAAATTATTAATCCTTAAATAACTTGAGATCTTTTAATATTAAAAAAGCTGATAATAAAAATGACAAAGTCATTAATACGCCAGAAAATATTACCACATACTTGAACCAAAGAATTTCAAGCCAAAGCAAGTAAATACCTCCAAAAGTTAAAAGTATTGAAACAAATGGTTCTATTGCTAAAAAAAGCTTTAATCTAAAATTAATATTGGTCATACAAACTAAAAAACCCATCAAAAAGAAAATAACAGACATTGAAAGAATATGAGAATGAATAATAGTTAAAATTTCTCTTTCACTCTTTTTGAACTTCATAACGTCAATATCATCTTCGGAAAACTCATTGCCATTATACTGCTCAACTAAACCATTTGGGGTTGTACTATTTGAATAATCAACGAAAACTACACTTGAAATAAAGCCAATACTTGTTACTAATACAAATGTTGCTATTAGATATTTAAATTCTTTTGAAAGTTCTGAAAGACTGTTTATTTTGAGCACCGCGCAAAAATACTATATTATTTTGTTTTGAATTAAAAAATTCAAAGAACTTAATAATTCATTTACAGCATTGGTCATAGATTTAACTGAGATCGTTGCACCAGATATTGCTGAAATATTTTGTCTGTAAATAAATTTATGATTAGTTCCCTTTAAAAGAAACTGCTTCAACCATCTTTTACTGCCAATTTCACCTCCCCAGCTTTCTCTATACAACAAAACTTTTGCTTTTTTAATCACAAATTGATTATCAAAAAGAACTAAATACTCAAAAGTTTCAGTTTTACTTGGTGCAGTTCCGACATATGCATAACCAAGCTTAATGTCGTTGGAGGAAATTTCCAGAAGTCTATTTCCAGAAAAATCTGCAGTTAGTTCTTTAATAGGCTGAATTTGTACTGGATTCAATTCAAAATCTTCTAATACAAAAACTTTAGAAATTTCTTTTTTTACTTTTTTTAAAATGTTTTTATATAAAACATTTTCATGATTAGAAAAAGAACTGCATAGTATTACTACAAAATATAACAAAACAAAGCTCCAATTTATTTTTCTATGCAGTCCCATCTACTAATTAATTATTTGAATTTTTTAAAAGAATACACCAATACCCATATTAAATTGACCTTTTGATTCGCTATCAGGAACAGCTGTACCTTTTGATTGCCAGTCCATTTTAAAGACAGCTCCGTCAGCTAAATGATAAGAAAAACCAAAAGTAGTTTCTTTTCTGTGAAAAGATTCGTTTTTAGTTAAATTTCCTGCAACCTCAGCGTGAGTATCAAAATCTTCATATCTTAAAAAAACATCAAGTTTTTGTCTAGCTGTTAATGGAAGTAAATTATAAGCACCCTCTACATA
>Ga0228609_1001185_pt1 | contig 10649 bp, 10 predicted proteins | sample 10DmetaG_FD_190068 | JGI IMG/M metagenome (GOLD analysis project Ga0228609, IMG submission 190068) | Seawater microbial communities from Monterey Bay, California, United States - 10D | ecosystem: Environmental > Aquatic > Marine > Coastal | place: USA: California | collected 2016-11-10 | reverse complement strand
GAGTCATTATAACGCTGTGTACTATTGTTGTTACCCGAAACACGTCTTGTTGTTGTAGTGCCTCGTGTGTTGGTGCGTCGTTTGGTATTGTTGTTGGAAACACCTGCTCGATTGTTTGCGTTGCTAGTGGTTCTGTTGGTAAGGTTTGTTCTTGACAACCCTCTACTCCCATTCAGTCTGCTGTATCGAACGGGGGCATAGCCTTGATTTATTCCCGGTCTGTAGTAGGGATTGTTGTATCCCCAATTGTTCCAGTAAGATCCGTAATACGGATTTCTATAACCCCAACGATAGGGATTGTAAAAAGGATGATGGTTAAATGTAAAATACCAAGGATGGTAATTATATCCCCAAAAAGAGGCACGCCCATAATTAAACGGTGCATAATACCAATTCCAGCCAAAGGGTCGGTTGTAAATTACATTAATGTTGATTCTATCTACTTGATCTCCCCATGAGCCATGTGATTGGTAGTTCCCAGCACTGTTTTGTTGTGGTGTTGCATCTTGATATTGATCAACATCTGTGAACATATAATCGTCTTGAATGCCTTGAGAAGCTTTATCAGCAAAATAACTCTTGTAATAGGAGCCGCTGTTTTGTTGGGTATTGTTAGTAGCGGGAGCTGCAACTTGTCTGGGTTGCTGTATAACTTCCTCGTCATAAATACCATCACCGTAGTAAGAAACGGACTGATAACCACTACATCCGGCTAGAAATAGTGTCAATACTATGAATAAAAAATGAACAGAACTTCTGTTTAAGCTAGGTGGATTAAAAGTACGCATGACACAAAGTTTAATTTAACACTCAAATTTAAGTAGTTTTGCACTACAACTAATTAAAAAATCAAAAGTTGTGCCAAACTTATGGGTAAACATTTAACAACACGAGCTGAGGACTATTCAAAATGGTATAACGAACTCGTTGTAAAAGCCGATTTAGCAGAAACTTCCGCTGTGAGAGGGTGTATGGTCATAAAGCCTTACGGCTATGCGATTTGGGAGCGCATGCAAGCCATATTGGATAAAAAATTTAAAGAAACGGGCCATAGCAATGCCTACTTCCCCTTGTTTGTTCCTAAGAGTCTGTTTGAAGCAGAGGAGCAAAACGCTGAGGGTTTTGCCAAAGAATGTGCCGTAGTTACACACTATCGTCTTGAAAATGACCCAGACAAGCCTGGAAAACTTCGTGTTGACCCTAAGGCAAAGCTAGAAGAGGAACTTATTGTACGCCCCACGAGTGAGGCCATTATATGGAACACATACAAGAATTGGATTCAATCCTATCGTGACTTGCCTATACTGCTCAATCAATGGGCTAATGTGGTTCGTTGGGAAATGCGTACCAGGTTATTCTTACGTACGGCTGAGTTTTTGTGGCAAGAGGGGCACACTGCCCATGCTAGCGAAGCAGAAGCACTAGCAGAGGCAAAACAGATGAATCAGGTATACGCTGATTTTGTGGAACAGCATATGGCTATTCCGGTTATTCAAGGTGTTAAGTCTGAAGCAGAACGCTTTGCCGGTGCGGTAGAAACCTATTGTATTGAGGCTCTTATGCAAGATGGAAAAGCTTTGCAAGCGGGTACTTCACACTTTTTAGGCCAGAATTTCGCCAAAGCATTTGATGTGAAATACGCTACAAAGGAAGGCGGATTGGAACATGTCTGGGCTACTTCTTGGGGTGTATCTACTCGATTGATGGGTGCGCTTATTATGACCCACAGCGATGACAACGGACTTGTTTTACCACCTGCACTGGCGCCACATCAAGTGGTAATTGTACCTATTTACAGAGGGGAAGAAGAACAAAAAGCGGTCTCCGAAGCAGTTGCCCCCATAGTGGAAGCCCTGCAGAAAGAAGATATTCGTGTGCATTTTGACAATCGAGATACCCACAAACCCGGATTTAAGTTTAATGAATACGAGCTTAAAGGGGTGCCGCTGCGTATTGGTATTGGTCCAAGAGACGTTGCAAACGGCACGGTTGAGCTAGCTCGCAGAGACACCCTTTCAAAAAAAAGTGTTCCGCAATCTGAATTGGTCGGAGAAATCCAATCTATGCTTGAAGAAATTCAGCAGGCTTTATTTGATCGTGCAAAGAATTTTAGGACAGAGCACATCACTGAAGTTGATGATTTTGATGCTTTTAAGGAAGTTTTGGCTTCAAAAGGTGGATTTGTTTCAGCACACTGGGACGGCACTTCTGAGACCGAATTAGCGATCAAAGAAGCCACTAAGGCAACCATTCGTTGCATCCCAATTGACGGTGCGAGGGAGCAAGGCAGTTGTGTATACTCTGGAAAACCTTCAAATCAGCGTGTTTTGTTCGCAAAAGCATACTAATCAAAATATAAGTTGCAAGTTTGTTAGGTATCATATAAATTTGCACCTCGTTAATCCGAAGGGCCCGTTCGTCTATCGGCTAGGACGCCAGGTTTTCATCCTGGTAAGAGGGGTTCGATTCCCCTACGGGCTACTAAATATAAACTATGGCAAATCATAAATCCGCCTTAAAAAGAATTCGTTCAAACGAAACCAAGCGTCAGCGTAACCGTTTTCAGCACAAAACAACACGTAACGCCATTCGCGATTTCAAAGCATTGGAAAAAAAGAAAGAAGCTGAAAAGCAGTTTCCACTTGTTGTTTCCATGATTGATAAGTTGGCTAAGAACAACATCATTCACGACAACAAAGCAGCTAACTTAAAGTCTAAGCTCACCAAACATTTGGGCGCACTTTAAACTAGCGGTATAAATTTTTTATAGAAGGCGTCCATATTGGATGCCTTTTTTTGTGCCCTTATTTTTTTTAATTTAGAGGGTTACTAATTTCAACACTGTTCTGTAGCACTAATATGTGTTCAGTTTTTTTTGGTTTATATGATTTTAAATTTACCTTTCACTGAAAATTAGCCCCTTACATGGCAATTCCTAAGACGATATATCAGACATACAAAACAACAAAGCTTCCAATTATTTTTCGGTGGCACATTAGACGGTTGAGAAAAAATAACCCAAGCTATACTTACGAGTTCTATGATGACAAACGCGCTTCGGATTTTATTACTGAGGCATATGGCAACGAAATAAGCGCTCTTTTTAATCGGATAAACATTGGGGCTGCAAAAGCAGATTTTTTCAGGTATGCGATATTGTATAAAAAGGGGGGTGTTTATCTAGATATAGACAGCCTTATTACCTCAAAAATTGATGATTTTATCAAACCTGAAGATGTTGCTGTTATTTCTAATGAAAGTAATTTGAACTTTTTCTTGCAGTATGTTTTGTTTTTTGAGCCCCAACATCCAATATTAAAGAGAACAATGGATTTGATGATTTCAAATCTAAGACAGAACACTTACCCCTATGACACACACAAAATGACTGGTCCAACGGTCTTTACAAAAGCCATTAACGATTGTATGACAAAAGAACCAAAAGTGGGTTACCGTATTTTAGGAATTGATTTTGATGACAAGGTGAAGTTTAGTTTTCGTGGTAGCAAAACGTTTTTGTATGGCCTACAGCGAAAAAAACATTGGAAAAAATTAGGTAATAAGCTTACGGTGATGTCTGCCAAATAGACAAATAACTAGTAAAAAGGCGTCCATATTAGACGCCTTTTTTTGTGCCCTTATTTTTTTTGTTAATTTAGTTGTGAACAAACCCCAAATTTGTTTAAACAGACTTAGCCTAGTTCGCTTTTTTTTACTTTTTACAGCTTTGGGAGTTTTGGATATACGAAACGCATAAAAGTTGGTTATACGCACCTGCCTTGAGGTATCGAAAGGATGCGTATATCCAGACGTTAGCAATAATGTTGAACCCTAAAATCAAAATAAAATGATACATAAAAACAGCTATCGGTTAGTACTATTAACCCTGATTGGAATACTGATTTATTCATGTCAAAATGAAGATGATTTTGAGAATGTGAATGTGACTGACACATCACAAAAAGATTTAAGTATTGTAAAATTGGGTGACGACTTGGATATTCCATACACAACGGAGAATATGTCCAAGGCATTCGACCAAGTATTGGCTCATTTAGATACAAAATCATCTATTGGTAATAGTCAATTTGCTCGTAAAAGTAATTTTGCCTCTAGGTCTGCCTCTGCTAGAAGTATTGAAATAATTCCTTCTCATTATTATTACAGGTTTCTTCCAAAGGACAGTTTAGAATATGAAACCTTGGTTAAAGATACTATTTTAAGTGTTACCAATATCCCATTGCATAAAGAGGTAATTGAAGCGGGAGACGCCTATGACGACCCTACAATTGAGGGTGATGAAACAGGAGAAAACTTTGGTTGGCTTTACTCTGTACTGCCTTATAATTATGATTTCCCGAATCATATAGAAAATGAGAAGCTAGAAGATATGTATTTTGCACCTGAGCTTGACGAGGAGGACGAGCCTCTAGCCAAAGGAGAATCTATGGTGCGTGTAGCAAGAAATAAAACCACTGACGACCTCTTAACAGTTGATGAAAATGGGGAAGTATTTGAATACCTAGAACTAGAAGCTTTAAAACTAACAAATAATTTAGATGAGGAAGAGCTTGAAATTTTACGTTTCTTCATTCCAAATGATAATAGTGGCATTAGTTATACATTTGAAGAAGCCGCTACAAAAGGCTATCAAATGTCAGAATTAATTTTAGATTATAATTCAGTAGCTGAACTGTTCAATTCAGAAGAAGGAATATCAGAAGTAAACGGAGCAAAGACAGGAGCAAGTTGGTGGCGCAGGCGTAAATGGACACCACACGGTAGAATAACTGTGAGAGATGATGTGCTAAATAGAGATTTGCCCGTAAGAAGAGCAAAAGTACGAGTTAGAAAATGGGGGGGTTTCTACCAATAAGAAAGGCTTGGACAAACAATAATGGAGAATTTAGCACAAGAAGAACCAGAACAAAAAGAGTAAAATATTCGGTTGTGTTTTATAACACTAGCAAAAAATTTAGAATTAAGGCGGGTAGTGTTTTTGTAAATGCCAAGCATAGAGATAGAAGAAGATACAAGCGTAGAGGATGGTTTCCTAACTTTACAAGTGGTAGAAGCAAATTTTATGCGCAGGTTCATAACGCTACTTTAGATTTTTATGATAGGGCGGTAAATAGATTTGGACTTCAAAATCCAAACTGGAGATGGTTGCGTATCAGTGCTAAGTATAGCAAACAAGGAGGTAATCATTTAGATTTAAACCCTGGAGGTAGATTCAGCCTAATACCACATTCTGAAATAAGAGTAGGAAGATTAAACGGTAGAGGTGGTGAATTAAGAAGCGATCAACTTTATGGACTTGTTATCCACGAAATGACACATGCTAGCCACTATAGATTAGAAAGAGCCTTTTTTATTAACCCTAGAGCATTTGGATGTACATTGCAAACCATGGCGGAAAGTTGGGCAGAAGGTGTGGAAACCATTATCACAAACGACAGATACCTAGAACTTAACCGTAATTATGTGGCAACTAACGCTCTTAACCGTTTTGCAACTGATGATAGAAGATTATATAATTCACTTCGACAAAATCAGATAGTAGGACATGGTAGCAAAGAAGAATACACACCTATTGTTATTGATTTAGTAGATGATTTCAACCAGAGAGCAGAAATAAGAGCAACAGTTCCTAGACCTATAGATCGTGTTCGTGGTTATACATTAAGACAAATACAAACCTCTTTAGAAAATGCACGAGGACCACACGGTTGGAAAGAAAATCTGATACATGACCATGTAAATGCGACTGAAGGATTTGTGGAAGAACTCTTTGATGTCTATATGTATGATAACTGTTATTAAATAAAATATATTATGAAAAAAGTATTTTTAATTATATTATCGATTATCCTCCATTCCTGTGGAATTGTAAACGATACCACCGAAGAAACATTTACTTATACGTTTAAACTTAAAAATGAAACTGGCGTAACTTTAGAAATTAAAGGTGGATTAGATAGACTGTCTAGCCTTGTAAACAATGGAAATTCATTTGAGTGTTCATATGAATCTCCTAATGGTGTTGATGTTGGTTTATGCGGTCAATTTATTCAAATCAAAATCCCAAATTCAAATAATGGGTATAGATGTCATGGAGCGATTTCTGATGTTGAGAACTTATGCTTCATTGAAGACGAACGGCTTTTTACTAGATTAGACGGAACTGTCTTTACGGAAATTGATACTAGAGTATATGAATATGTACTTACACCAGATATATTAGATAATGTATTTGTATTACCTGACTAGAAAACACTTTTGCTAACACGGTATATAAAAAATACCAATTAAGAGCTAAACCAAAGGTTTGGTTATTTTCTGTTGTTTTGTCACCAAATTGAAGGTAATAACAAATTTATTCTGCTACTATTCATATACCAATCTGTTAAACCTAAAAACCAACAAAAAAGGCGTCCATATTGGACGCCTTTTTTACTTTAATTACACCTTCGTGTTTATGCATTCATAGAAATCAAAAACTCATCATTGTTGAGCGATTTCTTGATACGGTCGCTGATAAACTCCATGGCTTCCACAGGATTCATGTCAGCAAGGTATTTACGCATTATCCACATACGCTGAACGGTTTTTTCATCCAATAAGATATCGTCACGACGCGTGCTTGATGATACCAAGTCAATGGCAGGGAAAATACGTCGGTTGGAAATACGTCGGTCGAGCTGTAGCTCCATATTACCGGTTCCCTTAAATTCTTCAAAAATAACCTCGTCCATTTTAGATCCTGTTTCGGTAAGTGCCGTTGCAATAATCGATAGCGAACCGCCATTTTCAATATTACGTGCAGCACCAAAGAAACGCTTGGGTTTGTGCAATGCATTCGCATCTACACCACCACTCAATATCTTACCAGAGGCAGGCTGTACGGTGTTGTACGCACGTGCTAATCGTGTAATGGAATCCAATAGGATAACCACGTCATGACCACACTCTACCAATCTCTTGGCTTTTTCAAGTACGATGTTGGCCACCTTTACATGGCGGTCAGCTGGCTCATCAAATGTGGAGGCCACAACCTCACCCTTGACGTTTCGTTGCATATCCGTAACTTCTTCTGGACGCTCGTCTATGAGTAAGATGATTTGGTATACCTCTGGGTGGTTAGCTGCTATGGCATTGGCCACGTCTTTTAACAGCATCGTTTTTCCAGTTTTGGGCTGGGATACGATCATACCACGTTGTCCTTTTCCAATTGGGCAAAATAAATCCATTACTCTTGTTGAGATGGTGCTTTGCTTGTCTGCCAAGTTAAATTTTTCCTCAGGGAATAGGGGAGTAAGGTGTTCAAAGGAAACACGGTCACGTACGATATCGGGTGAAAGCCCATTTATCAACGATACCTTTATCAGTGGGAAGTATTTTTCCCCTTCTTTAGGTGGACGAATGTGACCCAATACAGTATCTCCCGTTTTAAGACCAAACAAACGCACTTGCGATTGAGATACATAAATATCGTCAGGGGAAGTAAGGTAGTTGTAGTCAGACGAGCGTAAAAAGCCATAGCCTTCTTGCATCATCTCCAAAACGCCTTCACTTTCTATAATGCCATCAAACTCATAATCAGGCTGGCGATAGCGGTTGCGGTGATCTTTGTTATGATTCCCTTTTTCAGCAGCATCGTTTCCGTTATGGTGGCGATTTCCTTTGTTGTTGTTGTTATTGCCGTTGCCCTTATTGTGCTGATGTTTTTGTCTTGGCTGATCCGATTTTTTATCGTTTCTATGATTTGGTTTTTTGTCCTTAGCCTCTCTGTTGCCTTTGTCGCTTTTGTGGTCTTTATTGTTTTCTCTCTTTTCTCTTACAGGCTTTTTGCTTTCAGCAGCTTCCGGTTTGGCAGCTGCTTGTTGCGCTTCCTCTTGTTCACCTTCTTCTGGAAGTGTAGACTGGTGATCAATGATGCGATAAGTGAGTTCAATTTTTTTTAGTGCGGTAATTTTTTTTATACCTAGCTCTTTTGCAATTTCTTGCAATTCAGCAAGCTTTTTAGCTTTTAACTCTGATAATTCAAACATGTGTGTTATGGTAAATGTATGTTGTATGTCGGCTGAAGTATTTGCCGTTAGGGCAAACATACAACTTTTTTTATTTTTGTCTTTTAAATTTTTAAATCTGAATGGATATTTCCATTGTAGTTCCCGTATTCAACGAAGAAGCTTTTGTAGAAAAGTCTCTTACTTCTTTATTAAATCAAACGTATGCGCCCAAGCAATTGGTTGTTGTTGACGATGGGTCAACAGATAACACCGTTGCTATCATCCGCAAACTTGCCAATGCGCACCCCAGTGTGAAGCTTATTACGTCTGATGATGCATCTGTTCATGCACCAGGTGAAAAAGTAGTGCGTGCATTTAGGCGTGGTTTTGACGCGCTTTCGGATGATTGGGATATTGTTTGCAAGTTTGACGCTGACATTGTCTTTCCTGACAATTATCTTGAAAATCTCAAAGATGCCTTTAGCAGCAATAACAGCCTTGGTATGTTTGGTGGCCTGCTCACGATCGCGAACGATGACACATGGGTAATTGAGACGATTTCACATAAAAACCACTTGAGAGGGCCTATTAAGGCTTATTCAAGGGCTTGCTTTGAAGATATTGATGGTATTCGGGAAGTTCTAGGTTGGGACACCCTAGATGAGTTATTGGCTTTGTACCATGGATTTCTGGTTCAGACAAACAAGAAGTTGTGGGTTAAGCATCTACGTCCTACAGGGGCTAGTTATAGCCATTCGGTAGCTGCTGCCAAAGGTCGTTTGTTTTATGAATTGGGTTATGGATTGTTTTTGGGTGTGTTAGCCACAATGAAATGGTCTTTCACCCAGCGGGGTAGTTTGCTTGCAAGTTTAGGTGGGTTTCTAGGTGCTTGGTTTTCTCGTAAGCCCAAGCTTGTTACAGCGAGAGAGGCTCGTTTTATACAACGATACCGCTGGTCACAAATCTTTTCCCGGTTTATCTCCTAGTTCAATTACAACAAGATTTTGTGCTTTTCCCGCTGCGATTTCAAAGCGTATCATGGTTTGTTTTTTATGAAAGCCATGTTTGCCTGCTGCCCCGGGATTCATAAATAGCAGCTCCTGTTTCTTATCATAAGCAACCTTGAGAATATGGGAATGACCACAAATAAATAAATCAGGATTTAAACGCGCTAGTTTTTCTTTAATGCCTTTTGCATAACGGGGAGGCTTTCCGCCAATATGGGTCATAAATACACGTAGCCCTTCGATAGTAAAGAACAAGGATTCATCAAATTTACTTCTTATGCGTGCATTGTCGATATTGCCGTACACGACTCTAAGAGGTTTGATTTTTTCTAAGGCATCTGTTACTTCAAATGCGCCAATATCGCCCGCATGCCAAATTTCATCGACGTCCTCGGCATAGCCCAAAACCCGAGGGTCTAAAAAACTGTGCGTTTCTGAAAGCAACAATATCTTTTTCATCATCTTTGTACAAAATTACACCTTTGCGTTATTTTTTAGAGTTTTCATATAAAGGAAATGCCTATCACGGATGGCAACGCCAACCCAATGCTATAACAGTACAGCAGCAAATGGAAGATGCCCTAAGTACGTTGTTAGGCAAAGAAACAGCTGTGCTAGCAGCCGGTAGAACAGATACAGGCGTACACGCCAAGCAGATGTTTGCACATGTTGATTTGTCACTTACTGCTGAGGCGGTCAAACAACTTGCGCATCGGCTAAATAAATTTCTTCCACAGGATATTGCCATTGTAAATATTCATCCTGTAAAGGCAGACGCCCACGCACGTTTTGATGCAATATCACGGAGTTATGCCTACCACTTGGTCCAATTTAAATATCCATTTGCACACGAGTTGGCCTATACCTTTACGCAACCACTTGACTGGGATGCTATGAATGCTGCAGCCAAATTACTGTTGAGCCATACCAATTTTAAATGTTTTTCTCGTTCTAAAACAGATGTAAAAACCTATGACTGTAAGGTTACGGAGGCTTATTGGACGCAATCAGATTCGGAATGGATTTTTCATATTTCGGCCAACCGATTTTTACGCAATATGGTTCGTGCCATTGTCGGTACGCTGCTGGATGTAGGTACTGGTAAATCTAGCTTGGCTGATTTTCAAGCGATACTAGACAGTGAGGACAGAACCAAAGCAGGAAGTTCAGCACCCGCACAGGTTTTGTTTTTAACGCAAGTTCAATATCCAAACACTATCTTTGAAACAAATGGATAAAAAAGAATCAAACAGCATTTTGGATGTAAGCTTGTTCAAGCGTCTCCTGTCTTTTGCAAAGCCTTACCGCATCACATTTATATTGGTATTGGTCTCTGCGGTGCTGTTGTCTGGATTTTCTACCCTAAGTCCCTATTTACTCAAGATTACCATCGACGATTATATTACGTTAAAAGACTATGATGGGATGTTGCTTCTTATTGCGCTTATGGTTCTGACCTTGGTGCTTGAAGTTATTTTTCAGTTTGTGTTTATCTATTATGCCAACTGGCTCGGACAACACGTTATTTACGACTTACGCAATGCACTCTATCGTCACATGATACAGTTTAAAATGGCTTATTATGACAAGTCAGCTGTTGGGCGTTTGGTTACGCGTGTGGTAAGTGATA
>Ga0228609_1001164_pt1 | contig 10786 bp, 11 predicted proteins | sample 10DmetaG_FD_190068 | JGI IMG/M metagenome (GOLD analysis project Ga0228609, IMG submission 190068) | Seawater microbial communities from Monterey Bay, California, United States - 10D | ecosystem: Environmental > Aquatic > Marine > Coastal | place: USA: California | collected 2016-11-10 | reverse complement strand
CGTTTCACATGATTCGAAGCTTGGGAGGTGAGCCCATCTATTACCAGTTTTTTTCAAACATAAAGAGAAATTTAATCTATGTCAATCCCTGAAAATTGGGTTTTTTTATCCCTCAAAACAGGGGGGTATTCTCTTTACCCATTAAATTTACGAATGAAAAATAATCAATAGAGGTAAAGAATCTCTATTTAGATGAAATGGTTTTCTTATACGGTAAGAAGAGGGTAAAGTCCTTTATTACTTCATAAATGGGAGTTTTACGCCTCTTTGAAAACAGTGAGAAAAAAAATAGAAAGAATCAGCCTATAGTTCAATTAGTCGAGAATACCCTTCGGTTTTTCTCTAGCCCCCCGCTTAGGAAATACCCTGGCGCTGATCTTTCAGAGCAGCGGTCTTAAAAATAAAAAATCTGCTCAAGCAAGCTTGGCAGATTTTTTTGTTTTAATCCCAGATTGCGCTAGGTCGCTTCATAGTGGAGACGCCGAGAGTAAAACACCTCTTTTTAACACTTTTATACATATACTTAAAATGGTGTTTTTCTTAATATAATCGGTGTATCCCTTTGTTTTATTGGTTACTTTTAAAAATAAAGTAATTGAATGTATTTTAAAATGGTTGACTAGATGTTGACTAGATGTTGACTAACTTGTTATATTTGATTATATTTGAATGTTCAAAATGTTTTAAATAATGGCAACAATAAAATATCAACTTCAAAGTAAGTCAGAAAACGCACCAATTTATTTACGTTTATCTTTAGGTAGAAATAAATTATACAAGCGTAAAACTTCATTAAGTATCAATCCTAAAGAATGGAGCGACACAAACCAACCCAAACAAACTACACTAACAAATAAAAACCTTGCTTCTGAATTAAGAAAGTTAAAAGGTTTCATTTTAGATGAAGTAAACAACGCAAATACAAAAGGCGTTGAAATAGATGGCGTATGGTTACAATCTAAAATAGATTTACATTTTAATAAATTTGAAGTTGTAGAACTTGACTACATTTCTGAATACGGTGAATACTTTATTAAAAATTTAAAGTATAAAACCAATGACAAAACAAAGAAGATAGGCGTTACACTTGCAACTCAAAAAAAATATCAAACCATAGTTAATAAATTAAAAGCATTTGACAAACATCACAAAGTTAGAACTAAACTAACAGATGTTAATTTGAGGTTTAGGATTGAGTTAATTGACTATTTTAGTAAGGTTGACAAATTAAGTGATAATACCATAGGTAGATATTTAAAGTTCGTCAAAAGTATCTGTTTGGATGCTGAAAAAAATGGTTTTAAAATCAATAGTCAATTAAAGGATTTTATGGGGTTTTCTATTGATGCACCAAAAGTAATTTTAAACCTAAACGAAATTGAGAAAATTAAAAACACAAAGTTTGTTAGTGATAATCACGAAATAGCAAAAGATTGGTTAATAATAGGATGTTTTACTGGTCAAAGAGTTTCGGATTTATTAAGAATGAATACAAGTTTTATAGAACATATACAAGATTTTGATTTTATTGTTTTAACGCAACAAAAAACTAAAAAGACAGTTCAAATTCCTATACATTTTGAAGTTCAAGAAATTTTAGACAAAAGAAACGGTGAATTTCCTCCAACATTTTCAAAAAATATAGACAGTAGTAAAGCAATGTTTAATCGTTATTTAAAACAACTTACTAAAATAGCAGGTATTGATACTATTGTAAAAGGCAACAAGTTCGATGAAGAAAAGAAAAGATATATTCCAGGAATGTATCAAAAACATGAATTGGTTGCTTCGCATATTTGTAGGCGTTCTTTCGCTTCAAATCATTATGCAACAGAATTATACCCTACACCTATATTGATGAATATTACCGCCCATAAAACAGAGAAAATGTTTTTAACCTACATAGGCAAAGAACCGATAGATTATGGTTTGCAACTTGCAAAAATTTGGCAAAAAGTAGGTAAGAAAAGAAAAAAGGAAAAGAAAAATATTGCAGATTTAAAAATTATAAAAAACAAAGCCGTTCAATAATTTAAACATATATTTCGAGTAATTTTAATATTTAATTTGATTTAAAGATGTTTAATTACTACTTTTAGAGAGCATATGAAAAATTAAATTTAAAATGACTTTAACAGGCTACATTGGTAACCTCAACCAAAGATACACTTTGGGCAATGCCACAGAACACACTTTTAGAGGAGACTTACAACAACTTTTAGAAACACTTTTACCAGATATCAGAGCAACAAACGAACCGAAAAGGCAATCGTGTGGAGCTCCAGATTATATACTTACTAAAAAAGAAGTTCCTATTGGTTTTATAGAAGCCAAAGACATTGGAGATAAAGATTTATTAGGTAAAAAGAAAACAGGAAACAAAGAGCAGTTTGATAGATACAAAGCCTCTTTAACCAATCTTATTTTTACAGATTATATAGATTTTCATCTTTATCAAGATGGTGAATTTATTACTAAAATTGCTATTGCAGAGGTTGTAGATAATAAAATAAAACCAATACCTAAAAACTTTGATACGTTTACAAACCTTATTCAAGATTTTACAACTCATATAGGGCAAACCATTAAAAGTTCTAAACGGTTGGCAGAAATGATGGCAGGTAAAGCTCGTTTACTTTCAGACGTCATAGAACAAGCACTTACTAGTGATGAAACCCATCAAGAAGATAGTACACTTAAAGAGCAAATGCTTGCGTTTAAAGATGTTTTAATACACGAAATTACACCTAAAGGATTTGCAGACGTATACGCACAAACTATTGCATACGGTATGTTTGCAGCACGTTTACATGATCCTACTTTAGAAACATTTAGTAGACAAGAAGCAGCAGAACTAATACCAAAATCAAATCCTTTTTTAAGAAAATTATTTGGCTACATAGCCGGTCCCGATATTGACGAACGCATTAAATGGATTGTAGAAAATTTAGCCGAAATATTTTTAGCGTGTAACGTAGAAGATATTTTAAAGAATTACGGAAAGTCTACTAAGATGGAAGACCCTATTATACATTTCTACGAAACTTTTTTAGCAGAATACGACCCCTAAATTAAGAAAAGCCAGAGGAGTTTGGTATACACCTGCTCCAATAGTTAATTTTATAGTAAGAGCGGTAGACGATATTTTAAAAACTGAATTTGATTTACCACAAGGTTTGGCAGATAGTTCTAAAACAACTGTAAAAGTAAAAACAGACATTGCTAATAAGAATTTTAAAAGTGGCTATAAAAAAATAGATAAAGAAGTTCACAAATTACAAGTATTAGACCCTGCAACTGGTACAGGTACATTTTTAGCAGAGGTTATTAAACATGTGCATAAAAAATTTAAAGGGCAAACAGGTATTTGGAGTAGTTATGCAGAGAATGATTTATTACCTCGTTTAAACGGTTTTGAGCTTCTTATGGCAAGTTATGCAATGGCACACTTAAAAATAGATTTACTTTTAAAAGAAACAGGTTTTAAAGCTACTAAAAACCAACGGACAAAAATATATTTAACCAATAGTTTAGAGGAGTATCACCCAGATACAGGAACGCTATTTGCCAATTGGTTAAGTAATGAAGCCAATGAAGCAAACCATATTAAAAGAGATACCCCAGTAATGTGTATTATTGGCAACCCTCCTTATGCAGTTAGTAGCACAAATAAAGGCGACTGGATACAAAACCTTTTAGTAGATTATAAAAAAAACCTAAATGAACGTAAAATAAATTTAGATGATGATTACATTAAATTTATAAGATATGGACAACATTATATAGAGAAAAACGGAACAGGAATTTTAGCCTATATTTCTAACAATAGTTTTATTGATGGTATAACGCATAGACAAATGCGTAAAAATATTTTAGAAACGTTTGATAAGGTTTATATTATAGATTTGCACGGAAACGCAAAGAAAAAAGAAACTGCTTCAGATGGCAGTATAGACCAAAATGTGTTTGATATTATGCAAGGCGTCTCTATTAATATTTTTGTGAAAACAGATTTAAAAAAGAAAAAAGAACTAGGAGAAATTTATCATTTTGAATTATTTGGAAAAAGAGATTTTAAGTACGAAGAGTTAAAAAACCTAAAGCCTAAAACAATTAAATGGCTAAAATTAGAAAATAAAAAACCGTATTACTTTTTTGTCCCTAAAGATTTTGAAAACCAAAATTCTTATAAATTGGGATTTAAAATTGATGAATTATTCGAAATAAATAATTCTGGGGTTTCTACGGATAGGGATTCTTTATTTTTAGATAATAATTCTGAAATTTTAGCCAATAAAATAAAAAAAATATTAGAAAATAATTACGACTCTAAATTCATTGATGAGTTTAATATAAAAGATAGTAGCGGATACCCACTATTAAAACGTATTTCTAACAAAAAATTTAATAGTAGTTTTATAATAAATTACCATTATAGACCTTTTGATAATAGAAAAATCTACTTTGACAACACCATAATTAGTAGACCAGCTAAACAAGTAACAAATCATTATAATTCAAGTAATATTTTTTTAATTGCACCCAGACAAGTAAATAAAAGTTTTCATCACATCTTTTTAAGCACCCTAATATGTGATAGTAATATAACCTCTAGTGCTCGTCTTTTCGGGGCTGGAAAATTATTTCCATTATATCTGTATCCACAAAAAACCAATCAACAAGCCACAGAAGACACTCCAGAAAGAACGCCAAACCTCAACCTAGAAATAGTAGATGCAATTGCAAAAAAAATAGTACTAACATTTACTAACGAAAAAGAACAAACGAAAAACACCTTTGCTCCAATAGATATTTTAGACTATATCTATGCAGTATTACACAGCCCTAGTTATAGAGATAAATACAAAGAGTTTTTAAAAATAGATTTCCCTAGAGTACCGTACCCAAAAGACCAAACAACTTTTTGGCAATTGGTAAAATTAGGTAAAGAAATTAGAGAAATTCATTTATTAGAAAGTGAAACCGTAGAAAACTATATTACAAGTTATCCAGAAACAGGAGACAATATAATTACAAGAAAATTAACCAAAAACAATATTGGTTATGAGGCTATAACAGACACTTTAGGCAAAGTTTGGATAAATGATACGCAATATTTTGATAATGTTCCCTTGCTTGCTTGGGAGTTTTACATTGGAGGTTATCAACCAGCACAAAAATGGTTGAAAGACAGAAAGGAAAGAGAATTAAAATTTGAGGATATTTTACACTATCAAAAAATTATAGTTGCTTTAACTGAAACTGATAGAATAATGAAAGAAATTGACAAAATTGAAATTGAATAAAATAAAATCTATGAAACAGCAAGAAGAATCAACGAACAAGAAAAGATTGACACTAGACCAAATAAGAGAGCTAATGTCTTATCCCGATTATTGGAGAGCTACACTACAAAAATCCGCAGAACGAGGGGGATCAATAAGCGAAACATACGAGAGGTTAAAAAGATTGGACGATTTCACCTAAACACAATTGCTGAGTAAATCTTAGACAGCAAGATAAACGTAAGACTAATTTAAACTATTACAAATAATGAAATACGATGATTATAGCAAAAATTATTTTCAAATAAAATCTTCAATTGGTTGGACTATTTTTTTTATTATAACAACAATCCCACGTTATGATGTAAAGTTAGTTTCACTCTTAAATATCGAAAAAGAAACTTTAAATACAGCAGTGCAAGGTGTAGTTGGCTTTTTATATTTGATTATAATTCCAGTTTTTTTAGGTAGATTTATTTCATACTATTTAAATGAGAATTACATTAGAAACAATTTTAAAAAAGATTGTAGAGTTAGAAAAATACTTTTATCGATTTGGTCAATTATTTCTATCTTAGTTATTGTAAGAGAACATTTTAGTAATCAAAGACAAGAAGGTGTAATTTTTATTTTTTCATTCATATTAATTTGCTCATTATGTGCAAGAAAAACAACAAATGAAGTTCATTAATTAAAAATCAACATAAAGAACAAACTAATCAAAAAAACTCAATCATTAACCATCAAATAAATTAAATGGCAACGCAAGAAGAAAGAATAAGAAGAATAATAAATGATTTAACAGCATATTTTCATGATTTTGAAAGAATTTACAATAATTCTTTAGTTTTCTATTTTAGAGAAAACGAAGGTTGTAAAGAAAATTATTTCATTTTACTTTTGATAAATGAATTAAAAGAAAGAATATCTGAAGGTGAATACATTAAAAACCTAACTAAAGAAGAACTATCAAAAATTGTAAAAGAAGAAGAACTTGAAAGTGGTAGTAAATGGGTTGAAGAACCGCAATATATTGAGCAACAAGTTGAAATCAAAAGAAGTAGAGCAACCAAATCATTAAAAATAGAGGAGTTTATTCTTGAAAAATTACAAATAAAATTAGATAGATTACCAAAAGAATCAGATTTTAGCGCTCCTAAAGGAACAGAAAAAATAATTATGTTGCATCAATTAGGAATACTAGATTTTTTAAAAGAAAAAGAGCCTTTTAATCTTTCTACCAATGCTTTAGCGTCAGTAATCAGTGGGATAACTGGTGAGAAAAGAGAAGTAATGCAATCCTACCTAAACCCAATATTCAGTAAAAATGTTTCACAAAAAAACAATCCTCTAAAAACTGAAAGCACTGTAAAAAAAATAAAGCATAAACTTATTTTAGTAGGTTATAATCCAACTGAATAAATTGATATAAACTTTTTTAGGGAAAACCTAAAAAAAACCTAACTTCTATTTGTTGCAAACAATTAAAAAAAACTATTTATGCAACAAGTACAACTCATTAGTATTTCACTAGAAGAACTTCAAAACACAATTATCAACAGTGTAAAAAATCAATTACAAGAGTTAAAACAATTCTACCAACCAAAAGAACCTACGGAATATTTAACACGTCAAGAAGTATCTAAATTACTTAAAATCGACCTCTCAAGTGTTCATAATTGGAGTAAGAAAGGTATTCTTACAAAGTATCAATGTGGAGGAAAAATATTTTATAAGCGTTCTGAAATAGAAAATGCCATTATTAAACTTAAACATTAATAATATGGCAACGCAACCAATAAAATATGAATACAAGGCTACAAAGTATTTTAAAACAACTGTTCATTATTCTTTAGTTTCAGAAAACTTAAAACCTCAACTTTCAAGTAAACTTAATATTTCCGAAAGTAGATATTTTGCAAAATCAAAACCTTTGTTTTGGTGTCAAGAAAGAATACAAAATAAATGGTTTAAACCTAATTTAACAGGATTATTCCCAACCAATAGAGAAAATGTTTATTGGGGCTGTAGAGGTCGTTATCAGCATATAATACTGTTTGTTTTTAAAGATAATCAAGAGTGTTTAACAGTCTATTATTTTGAAAACTACTTCACAAGAAATTTAGAACCTTTAATTAAAAACTTATAGAAACAAAAAAAAGAGGATGTTCAACGTCCTCTTTTAGTTTGTTTAATGTTTGGGTAATTGTGGCAACGCATACCCTTAATACAAATATACTATTTTATGATAGATTATTTAAAAATACTGTGCAAAGATTCTGAATATTCAAAGAGGTTATTTAAAAACCCTTTATTAATTATGTATTCAAAAAATGAAAAATTCAAGAATAAGTTAATCATTGAAAATGAATTTATTAAACAAGCAACTTATATAAAATCTTACAAAGAAATTTTATTCTGTTTTTTTACAAAAAATGAATTTTTTACAAAATTAGAGATCCTTGTAAAACCTCATTATTATTTCAACGAAAACCTACACAACGCAAACGATTTTAAAGCAGTTAATTGTATTAATATACTTACAGAAATTAAAGATGTTTTTAATTTACCAATAACTGATTTGTCAATAATTAATATAGAGTTTGGAGTTAACTTTAGAAGCTCAATTGATATTAAAGATTTAATCTCTTATGCCATTTATCAAGAAAGAAATCAATTTATAAATTCAAGTGATAATTTAAGTTTTAGCAAAATTAGTTCTAATTCAAACCCAAAGGGAGAAGAAAATAATTACAAGAGAGTTAAATTTTATGCAAAAGGTGTGCAATTTCCACAGTACACAAATATTAATACTGGTAGATTAGAAATTAAGAGCAAAGAAAGTAAGTACATAAATAAATTAGACATTTATACCTGTCAAGATTTACTAAAAAAAAGTACCTACTTAAAATTAGCCGAAGTTTTAAAAGAAGAATTTAAAAAGATTTTGATTTTAGATATTGATAACAAAGGTCAAAATTTATCTTCTAAAGAATTATCAAAACTAAATAATTATAAACAAACTACTACGTGGATAAAATACATACAAGGTAGTAGAAACCTTTTCAGTAGACATAAAAAAGACTATTTTAAAATTTTAGACAAAACTGAAAATAATATTCATCAAAAAACGTATTCTGTAATTAATATCAAACTAAATGAATTAATAAAAGGATGTGCAGATTCCAATTATATATACTGAGAAATATGCACACTCCATAAAATTAATAAATGTATTGTAACTGGTGTAGATTCAAATTTAATTTTTGGAGATTGGTTTTTAAAATATTTAGAAAAAAAAGCAGCTTTAAGAGAAGAAAATTATTTAGCAAAAAAAAATGAAAGAAAAAGCATGCCTATTTCAACAGATGATATTCAGATTAGTTATCGAAAAAAAATGATTCAAGAACTTGAAAAAAATAAATTAGCTTTTATTGATAAATACACAAAAAACATGGATAGGCAAGTACTGGAAGACACAATTGATTCATGGTCAAAGGATCCCGAAATGAAGAACTATGTTACTATATTAAAACTTAAACGCAGAACTATTAAAAAATAACATTTAAAAAATCCTGGTCATTTGTTAATTAATAACAGCAAAGCACCAAGCTTGTACTTTGCTGTTATTTTTTAGAGGTTGGGTGGATTTATATTTATTCAAAAGAAACTGGATAAACTTTTCTCAAAATATATTTATTTTTATGATTAGTTTTTTCTATAAAAAAATAAAGAAACCCTAATGTATCAAAGTAATAGCCTTTCTTTTTAATATTTATAAATTTTTTTCTACTTACTATTAAATTTAAAGTTTTTAAATATGAATTGGAAATTATAGTATCATTTTTACGATTAAAAGAGAAAGAATAACTATCAAATGTCTCATGTTGGATGTCATTCCCTCCTAAATCGGAAGACCTTTTAGTATTTATCACAAGAGTTTTTTCATCTATAATTCTATACCCTTCATATTTATTTGTTTTAGTAGCGATTTGTTTTTTAATCAGTGAATCCTTTCTGTTGATTAAGAAATAAATAGTGTCCTTTGATTGTGAATATGAATTAAAGGAATAAATAAGAATATATATTAGCAAATAGTTTTTCATTGTTGACAAGTTTTATTTCCGTTTTTTTTATGATTTATAATGGTGTTTATGACATTGATAAGCCTTTTTCATACTCTATAATCCAACATCCATTTTCTGTTTTTTTTAAAAAATAAATAATTGATGCACCTGACAGTTTACTATTACTTACAGCACCGACAACAATAGCTCTTTCATAATTTTCATTAAAAATAACTTGAGAGAAACTTACTAAAAAATCAAATGTATTAAACTCTTTAGAATCTTTAGTCAGTAAATTCTTATTAAAGTAAAAGATAGAGTCTTTTCTATTTGTTTTAATCTTTGAAATGTCTATTTCTTTTATTTTTTTGACAGATTCGAGCTTTGTAAGCAAATTTGAATCATCATCATTTAATTTCAAATTAGTATCTCCAATTTGCATAAATTCTTTAGAAATGGCAATTATTTTTTTTTCTTTTTTTAATAACCCTTTTTTCAAATTTTCTGAAGTTAGTTTTTCTCTTAATCTTAAATAACTTAAATCTATTGAATCTCTTTGTTTTTGAGAGTACTCCCCTTCAATTAGTGGAGGAGGAGGAGGTAAAGGAGGCAGAACATCTATTTGATTTAGCATATTTGTATATATTAATGAAATAATATGATAGTTGTTTTTAATTTTATCGTTATTTTTTTTACAAGATAAGAGAGTTAAAAAAACTAGAATAATAATATAGGTTTTAGCTTTCATGATTAGTTATTTACAGTCCTTATTAAAATTTGTATTCTTTAATATTTTATTCATTCCTTCATACGATTTATCACTATCTAGAGTTGTCCATTTTCCATTATCAAAATATCCTTCAACTCCACTAGGGTCTTTAATTCCATAACTTCTTAAACCATCCCAAGCTAGTGATAAATAATCTTTTATGGGGTATTGGTAATTATCTAGTTGTCGAAGTGCTTCAGCGATTGGTGTAATATATGCATCTGCCATATGCTGATGTTGAGCATTAGACGTTGCAAACCTATTTCCTCCATTATCTACTTTATATGCAAAATAATATTCTAAAAGATTTTTTCTATTATTAGGGTCAATACCTTTTTGGTATTCATCAACATACTTATAAAGTTCTGCATGTATTCCCTCGTGTAGAATTGTTGCAGCTAAATCTAAAGTTCCTTGTTGTATGTTTTGAATATAAATGGTAATATTCCCGTTTATTAAATCTTTAGCATCAGTACAGCCATCATCACTAGGGTTGTTACAGGCATTTTGAGTCCAACCTTTTAAAATTAGATTATAATTTCCTTTAGCAAACTTACCAATAGTGGATTTAAAAAGGTTTAACTCTTTTATCTTATCATAAACACATTTTGCTTTTCCAGTAAGTCCATTAATAATCCGTTCCTCATAATCTACTTCAGCACCAT
>Ga0228609_1001163_pt1 | contig 10789 bp, 9 predicted proteins | sample 10DmetaG_FD_190068 | JGI IMG/M metagenome (GOLD analysis project Ga0228609, IMG submission 190068) | Seawater microbial communities from Monterey Bay, California, United States - 10D | ecosystem: Environmental > Aquatic > Marine > Coastal | place: USA: California | collected 2016-11-10 | reverse complement strand
TGTCGAGCATAGGTGGACAGTGACTCTACATAGCGTCGCTGCCCCTCGGCATACAATGTATCAAATGCCAGAGATGACTTGCCCGACCCAGACAGCCCAGTGATAACAATCAGCTTGTCGCGGGGAATATCTAGATCGATATTTTTAAGATTGTGGGTGCGTGCGCCCCTAACCTGAATGGTATCCATTAGTGCTTCTTTGTCATTTATTAAGGGGCTGTAAAAAACCAGTAATTATAGGGCGCTGAACCCGCATTGGGCAAAGTGAATTTGCCATACCCAACTATTTACGACCAGGCCGCCTGAATAGACCCTGTTTTACAAAAAATTGCCGATAAATATTCTCGGTGCCCCACTGCGCTGTTAAGATGGTGACCGAATTTTATTAGAAGCATTTGAAACCATCTTGACTAAAACCACTCAATCTTCATCGACTTTTTCTGCCGTCGAACGGCGAGCTACGGCCTCTCTGGCAAGCCTGTACGGTGTTAGAATGCTCGGCCTATTTATGGTGCTGCCGGTTCTCGGGCTGTATATGAATGACTATGCAGATGCCTCGCCGCTGCTGCTGGGATTGACGCTGGGAGTCTATGGTCTTACCCAGGCTATGCTGCAAATTCCGCTGGGGCTGCTATCGGATCGCATAGGGCGACGGCCAGTCATTGTTGGTGGTCTGCTGATGTTTGTGGCGGGCAGTATATTTGCAGCCAATGCAGAGACTATGACTCAGCTGATGATCGGTCGAGCCATGCAGGGTATGGGCGCCATAGCCAGTACGTTGATGGCTATGGTCACAGATCTAACCTGCGAAGAAAACCGCACCAAGGCCATGGCAGCCATAGGGGCCAGTATTGGTCTATCGTTTATGGTGGCTATGATTCTGGGCCCGCTAATAGCTAACTATGGCGGCCTGGCGGCAATATTTTGGCTGACAGCGGGCCTGGGTGTACTGGGACTACTGATATTCGTATCCCAGGTGCCCAGAGCCATAGCTGTGCAGCGCAATCGCGAGACCTTGACCGATATTGCTCAGATCGGACAGCTGCTCAGTAACCCTGTATTGCTGCGCTTAAATCTGGGTGTCTTTGCTCTGCATCTGGCGCTGATGGCAGCCTTTGTGGTGATTCCGACTATTCTTACCGATGAGCTGGGTATAGCTGACAGAGATCTGTGGTGGGTCTATGCCGCTCTGCTGGGTGGTGGGTTTGTGGCCATGGTTCCCGCTATGATTCTGGGTGAGCGCCACCAGCAACAAAAGCTTAGTTTTGTCTCTGCAGTGGCCGTGCTTGCCGTCTCCATGCTGGTGCTAGCTGTGCACAGAAGTCCGCTGTTGACTCCGCTGATGCTGCTGGCATTCTTTGCCGCCTTTAATTTGCTTGAAGCGTCGCTACCCTCCTGGTTAAGCAAGGTCTGCCCAGTGGGTAATCGAGGCACGGCCATGGGCATCTATTCCACCTGCCAGTTTTTTGGCGCCTTTGCCGGAGGGGTACTTGGTGGCTGGAGCCTGCAGTATTACGGGTTTAGCGGACTATTTTTACTGATCGCCGGAGTTTTGTTTATCTGGTGGTTACTGGCCCTGGGATTGCAGTCACCCAGAGCTCTGCAGACATTGGTATTGCAGGTGGGTGATACAGACCGCCAGGAATTTGCAAAAATAGTTTCAACAATAACTGGGGTAGAAGATATACTCTTGGTTGAAGGCGAACCTTTGGCCTATATCAAAGTTGATAAGCAAAAGGTGGATATGCAAAGCCTAAAACCGTATTTTAACCGTACTGACAATCGTCCCATTTGATGGTGCTTTTAACTGTGATTTTATCAGGGATTTTGTCGCTACTTAACTCAGAGAAAACAGGGGAAATCAATGGCACGCGGAGTCAATAAAGTCATCATTGTGGGTAACTGTGGTCAGGATCCAGAAACACGCTTTATGCCATCTGGTGGCGCTGTAACCAATCTCAGCCTCGCCACATCTGAATCATGGAAAGACAAAAACACCGGTGACCAGCAAGAACGCACCGAATGGCACCGAGTGGTATTTTTCAACCGCTTGGCCGAGATTGCAGGCGAGTATGTGAAGAAGGGCTCGAAGCTCTATATTGAAGGCTCATTGCGTACGCGCAAGTGGCAGGGCCAGGACGGACAGGACCGCTACACCACTGAAATTGTTGCCAGCGAAATGCAGATGTTGGACAGCCGCGGTGGTCAGCAATCTGGAGACTATGATCAGTCTCAGGGCAGTTATCAGCAGTCAGCGCCTCAGGCTCAGCAGCAGAGTGCGCCGCAACAGCAACAGAGTGCACCTCAGCAGAGCGCACCACAGCAGAGCGCACCTCAGCAGCAGGGCGGGGCATTTGACGACGATATTCCGTTCTAGGGCTGTAGGCAAAAATACTTTGGGCGACCCCAGTCTTTACTGTGGCCGCTCTATTTAAAAACTAATAATCAATGAGGTCCATATGACAATTCAAGTTGGCGATAAAATTCCTGAGGGAATGTTTACCATTATGGGTGCCGAGGGTCCCACGGGCATCAGCACAGCGGATATTTTCGCAGGAAAAAAAGTGGTTCTGTTCGCTGTTCCCGGCGCCTTTACTCCCACCTGTTCGGCGGCTCACCTGCCAGGTTTTGTGGTGCATGTCGATGATATCAAGGCCAAAGGTGTGGACACTGTTGCCTGTATGTCCGTCAATGATGTATTTGTGATGCACGCCTGGGGCCAGAGCGCCAATGCCGATCACCTAATGATGCTGGCAGATGGCAATGGCGACTTTACCAAAGCTGTGGGTCTTGAGTTGGACGGCACTGGGTTTGGTATGGGCACTCGCAGCAAGCGTTTCGCAATGATCGTTGACGACGGTGTGGTAAGCCTGCTCAATGTTGACGCCGGCGCCCTGGAAGGCTCTAGTGCCGAGGCTATTTTAGCCGCGCTCTAAGCTGCTAGTGGTGAAATAGCCCTTCACCGATGATATCTAAAAGGGAACTGCCTGGGCAGTTCCCTTTTATTTTGTCCTTTAAGTATCGGGCCACAGCTATAGTGCTGTATCCCCACGGGGTTTTTATAGGCCAATATCCAGAATAATAAAAAGAGGTTGCTATGAGTACATTATTTAATATCAGCAAAATGGTCCAGAGACTGGGGTTGCTGGTTGGGATACTGCTGTTGACCGCTATGTCTGCCCAATCTATCGCCGCACTAAGCGACTATCAGGCCAGATTGGATCTGGTGACAGAGGAAAACGGCTATGCCAGTCAGGATGAGCGTCTCGCGGCTCTGATGGATTTGGTCTATGACTACCAGATGACCCAGTACCCAGAGGCCGCCACCTGGCTAGGTTATGCCGGACAGAATGATCGCTGGACAGATTATTCTCCAGAGGCCATAGAGCAGCGCAACCGGGACAGCCGCACGCTGCTAAAAGCAGTCGAGACTATTTCGGTCGATTCCCTAGGTGAGTCGGCGATATTGGATTTTCAGCTATTCCATAAAGACCTCAGCGCCAATGTGGCTGCTCAGGCATTTCCCGATGAGTTAATGCCGATCAATCAGATGGGTGGTGTGCAGCAAGATTTGGCGCAAATGATTAGCTTGATGCCGAGCCGGAAACTAACGGACTATAGGGATATTATCGCCCGCCTGGAATCGGCAGATAGCTTGATTATGCAGACCATAGTTTTGATGAAGCAAGGGCTTGAAGCTGGGATCACACCGCCAGCCATCACCCTGCGCGATGTGCCTGGGCAGGTGGCTAATCAGCTATTTGACGACCCCATGGACAGCCAACTGCTGGGTGCCTTTGTGAGTTTTCCCGATAGTATTTCCCCCGACCAGCAGAAGCAGCTTAAAGCCCGCGCAATAGCGGCCTATCAAAATGGCATAGCGCCGGCCTACAAGAAGTTGCAGCGGTTTTTAGAAACCGACTACCTGCCTAATGCGGTGCAGGCGGTCGGCCTATCCAACCTTGCCAATGGCCAGGCATGGTACGCCCATCGCGCGGCGCGTTCGACTACCACAGATTTAACTGCAGAGCAGATTCATGCCCTGGGTCTCAGGGAAGTGGCGCGGATCCGTGCAGCCATGGAGCAGGTGATTATTGATTCAGGCTTCGAAGGTGATTTTGATGCCTTTACTGAATTTTTACGCCGCGACCCGCAGTTTTATTTCACCAACAAAGAAGATCTGATGCGTGAGTATAGGGATATTGCTAAGCGCGCGGATGCAGAGTTGCCGGCATTGTTTGGTGTATTGCCCCGGCTACCCTACGGCGTAAAGATGATTCCCAGCTATGCGGAGAAATCTCAGACAACGGCCTATTACCAGTCTGGCGCCCAGTCCATGGGGCGGGCAGGGATCTTTTTTGCTAATACCTACGCACTAGATACCAGACCCAAGTGGGAGATGGAGGCACTGACATTGCATGAGGCTATGCCTGGGCACCATCTGCAAATCTCTCTGGCCAAAGAGCAGACTAATGTTCATCCCTGGCGTCGCGATCTCTACCGTATTACCGCCTTTGTTGAGGGTTGGGGTCTGTACTCGGAGAGCCTGGGTGAGGAGATGGGCTTTTATAAAGATCCCTACAGCAAGTTTGGTCAACTGACTTACGAAATGTGGCGCGCGGTGCGGTTGGTAGTGGATACAGGTATGCATTCGCTGGGCTGGAGTCGTCAGCGTGCGATCGACTTTTTTATCGCCAATAGTGCCAAGTCTGAGCATGATATTACCGTGGAGATTGATCGCTATATAGTCTGGCCCGGCCAGGCACTGGCTTACAAAATGGGTGAGTTAAAGATCAAAGAGTTGCGGCAATATGCGAGCCAAGAGCTGGGAGAGGATTTTGATATTCGCAGCTTCCATGATCGAGTGCTGGAGGCTGGCCCCATCCCCTTGGATATTTTGGAACAGCGCATTAAAGATTGGGTGGCTGGACAATAAAAAGCCAGACATTAAAAAAGGCGGCATTGGCCGCCTTTTTTAGTGGGGTGAGGGATTAGCTGGAGTAGCGTTCCATCACCAAGGTTGCGTTGGTGCCGCCAAAGCCAAAGCTGTTGGACATCACTCGATCTAACTTTTTATCTTTAGTCTCAAGCAGAATAGGCAAGCCGGCGGCATGATCGTCGAGCTTATCAATATGAGCGGAGCCAGTAACAAACCCGGCTTCCATCATCAGCATGCAGTAGATTGCTTCATGGACACCTGCTGCTCCCAGGCTGTGGCCTGAGAGTGATTTGGTGGAGCTGATATCTGGGCAGTTATCACCAAAGGTATTGCGAATCGCGCCCAGCTCGGCAATATCACCCACTGGCGTGCTGGTGCCATGGGCATTGATATAGTCTATGGGTCCGCTGGCGGTCTCCATCGCCATCTTCATGCTGCGCTCTGCGCCTTCACCGGATGGAGACACCATATCGGCACCATCTGAGGTGGCACCGTAGCCGGTAATTTCGCAGATAATATTGGCGCCGCGGGCAAGGGCATGTTCCAGCTCTTCAACCACCACGGTGCCAGCGCCCAGTCCAGGAGCAAAGCCATCGCGCTCCGCATCATAGGCTCTGGAGGCTATTTCGGGGGTATCGTTGTATTTGCTTGTCAGTGCACCCATGGCATCAAAGGGGCCAGCCATAGACCAGTGCATATCCTCGGAACCACCGGCCAGCACTATATCTTGCTTACCCAGCTGAATAAGTTCCAGAGCATGGCCAATACAGTGGGCGCTGGTTGCGCAGGCTGAGGCCATGGAATAGTTGACGCCTTTAATCTTAAACGGGGTGGCTACACAGGCAGAGACTGTGCTGGCCATAATTTGAGTCACCCGGTAGGGTCCGGCTCGCTTGATGCCGCGCTCGCGCATTACATCTATGCTTTCGGTAAACATTTCGCCAGAAACGCCACCGGCGCCCATAACCAGACCTGTGCGTGGGTTAGAGACCATGTCTTCGCTGAGTCCGGCATCGGCAATTGCGCGATCCGTGGCAATGTAGGCATAGGAAGCAGAGGCACCCATAAAACGCAGCACTTTGCGATCAATGTGCTCTTTGGGGTCTATATCCAGCACAGCACCCACGTGGCAGCGCAGTCCCATTTCGACAAAATCTTCACGACGGCGAATACCGGAGATACCTTCTCGCAGAGATTTGGTGACTGATTCCCTGTCGTTGCCAAGACAGGAAACAATTCCAAGTCCGGTAATTACTGCGCGTCTCATCGATAGTCCTCTTGCTGGTTTTCTGAGTTAAATATTATTTAATGTGCCGAGCTGCTGTTAAAAGTCTTCAGTACTGGAAAAAAGCCCAACCTTGAGGTCTTCAGCAGTATAGATTTCGCGACCATCTACCTCAACAGAGCCATCGGCGATACCCATAATCAGGCGCCGCTGTACCAAGCGTTTGAGGTCCAGTCTGTAGGTGACTTTTTTGGCCGTGGGTAATATCTGACCAAAGAACTTTACATTGCCTGCGCCCAGTGCGCGGCCGCGGCCGCTATTGCCATTCCAGACAAGAAAGAAACCTACCAGTTGCCAGAGGGCATCTAGGCCAAGACAGCCTGGCATGACGGGATCACCTTCAAAATGACAGTCAAAGAACCAGAGATCAGGAGTGATATCGATTTCAGCGACAATCTGTCCCAGGCCGTGTTTGCCGCCATCATTGTTGATTTCGACAATGCGGTCGATCATCAGCATATTGGGTGCTGGAAGCTTGGCGTTGCCTGGGCCAAACAATTCGCCGCGACTGCTCGCGAGTATTTCTTCTTTAGAGTATGAGGATTTTGGGGTGAAGGACATGAGTTCCTTGAGATTTGGTTCAGAGCGCGCATCGTACCCAGTTCTGCTCGTTGCAGCAACTATTTAAGCCACTGCCAGCAGACAATAAGGCTGCTGCGGCTGGGCTGGCAGGACATTTTGGGTTGACAGCAGGGGAGGGGCTGCCTAGCATGCACCACGTATTTTAAACGGCAAACCCAATAACCAATGTTGTCTTTTCACCAAGCCATCAAAGAAGAATTTACTGCAGTCAATGACATAGTGGAAGCCGGAGGTAAGAGGCTGCGTCCTGTTGTCTTATTGCTCAGCGCTCTGGCCAATGGTTACAGCGGCTCGCAGCATTTAAAAATGGCCGCTGTGATCGAGTTTATCCATACTGCAACCCTATTGCACGATGATGTGGTCGATGTATCTGCGCTGCGCCGGGGCCGCGAGACTGCCAATGCCCAGTGGGGCAATGCGCCCAGCGTGCTGGTGGGTGATTTTCTGTACTCCAGGGCTTTCCAGATGTTGGTGGAGGTTGGCGATATGCCGATTATGGGCCTGATGGCTGATGCGACCAATGTGATTTCGGAGGGCGAAGTTCAGCAGATGGCCAATGCGGGTAATCCCGCTATCTGTGAGGATATCTATCTGCAGGTGATCTATCGCAAAACCGCCAAGCTATTTGAGGCTGCTGCCGGCGCTGGTGCTGTACTTGCAGGTACTGAGTCTAACTTGATGGCTGATTACGGAAGACATCTGGGTATGGCATTTCAGATTGTTGATGATGTGCTGGATTATCAGGGGGATGTTGAATCCATAGGTAAAAATGTGGGTGATGATTTAGCCGAGGGCAAAATGACTTTGCCGCTGATTTTTGCCAGAGATAATGTGGAGGAAGCTCAGCGCAACTTGATCTGCGATGCAATCACCCGCAAAAGCAAAGAGAATTTTTGTGGCATTCTGAGTGCTGTGCAGGCCTCAGGTGGCATAGCCTATAGCATGGAGCTTGCTCAGAAGGAGGCTGGCTTAGCGAAGCAGGCGCTGCAGCAATTGCCCGATAATAAATTTAAATCAGTAATGATCGAATTGGCCGACTTTTCTGTTTCCCGCCTAATCTAGGTCGCACTCAGCCTTCAAATACAGATTCTCTGTTTGATCAGTAATTCCGCTACAACCGCCTCTAGGCTTGAGCCTGTGGGACTATCATTAATATGTAATAGCTATTATTCCTAAATCGATTACTCGATAGTGACTTTATTTGCTAGCATTCACGTAAGTTATAAACAATGACTTATTCATTTTCAATTATAGGAGAATTGAGTGATTATCGGAATTCCCTCGGAAATCAAAGCCGGTGAGAAACGTGTCGCCATGTCCCCTGCCAATGTCCAGTCTCTGACGGACAGAAGTGTAAAGGTACTTATCCAAGCAGATGCAGGTAGTGCAGCAGGCTACCCGGATGCAGAATACTCTGCGGCTGGAGCAACAATTACCGCAGATCGCGCAGAGATATTTGCCAGTGCAGATATTATCTTGCAAGTTCAGAGCTTTGGCTCAAACAATGAAAACAGTGACGATGATCTGGCGCAGCTGCGCAGTGGGCAGCTGATTATCGGCATGATGGACCCGCTGGCCTCCCCCCAGGCCGCTCAGGCGGTTGCCGACAGGGGAGCCACTGCCATAGCACTGGAGCTGGTACCCAGAATCAGTCGCGCCCAGAGCATGGATGTACTGTCCTCCATGGCCACCCTGGCGGGCTACAAAGCCGTACTTATGGGTGCCTCTGCCGCACCAAGAATTTTTCCTATGCTAATGACCGCCGCAGGCACCTTGCAGCCAGCGCGGGTATTAATTATGGGTGTGGGTGTTGCCGGATTGCAGGCCTGCGCCACCGCCAAGCGGCTCGGTGCTGTGGTGGAAGCCTATGATGTGCGTCCCGCTGCCCGCGAGCAAATATTGTCGGTGGGTGCCAAACCCATTGAGCTGGACCTTGATACTGGCGAGTCTGAAGGTGCAGGTGGTTACGCCAAAGAGCAGGGCGAAGACTTCTTGCGTCGTCAGCGGGAGCTGATGACCGAGGTGGTGGCCCAGCAGGATATTATTATTACCACTGCAGCGATTCCCGGCGCCAAGTCACCAATTCTGGTGACCGAGGATATGGTGAAGGCCATGAAGCCAGGTGCAGTGATTGTAGACCTGGCCGCAGAGCGCGGTGGTAACTGCGATTTGACTGAGCAGGGCAAAACAGTGATGGCCCACGATGTGACTATTTTGGGCCCGGAAAATGTGCCCTCGGAGCTGGCCTATCACGCCAGCCAGATGCTGGGTAAAAATATGCAGACATTGCTGGAGCTAATTCTCGATGAAGAGGGCAACCTCAACCTAGATTTTAACGATGAGATAGTCGCCGGTACTGTGGTTGCTCATCAGGGTGAGGTTCCCCATCCCCATATGCGTAAACTACTTAATCTGCCAGAGCTAGAATCACAGCCGGAAGGGGCCTAAACCATGGAAATTCTAATTTTATTACTGGCACTCTTTGTGCTGTCGCTGTTTCTTGGTGTGGAGTTGATCACCAAGGTGCCACCCACATTGCATACCCCCCTGATGTCGGGTACCAATGCGGTCTCTGGTATTACTCTGGTGGGCGCGCTGCTGGCAGCTGGTTCTGACAGTTCCCCCCTGTTGGTCAATGGTCTTGGCTTTATTGCCGTGACACTGGCCACCATCAATGTGGTGGGTGGTTATCTAGTCACTAATCGCATGCTTGCCATGTTTAAGAGGAAGTAAGCGATGAATCCAACTATTGTGAGTTTCGTTTATCTGTTTGCCGGCATTCTATTTATTCTCGGCATCAAAGGTCTGACCAAACCCAAGACTGCTGTGCGTGGCAATAGATTATCAGCCCTGGGAATGTTGATCGCTGTGGTGGTGACATTACTCGACAGCAGCATTGTTAACTTCAGCTATATTATTGCCGGTGTGTTGGTGGGCGGTATTGTGGGTGCAACCATGGCCCTGAGAATCCAGATGACCTCCATGCCGCAAATGGTGGCACTGCTAAATGGCTTTGGTGGCGGTGCCTCGCTAACTATCGCTCTGGCGGAATACTATTCTCAGCTGGGTCAGGCGCCTACATCTTTCGCCGATATTCTTACCCCTGTGGTACTGAGTGCCAGTGCCTTTGGGCAGGGTGCCGAGGGCACAATTGCTCTGGTCTCTATTGGCCTGACAGTGCTGATTGGTGCGGTCACTCTGACCGGTAGCTTTGTCGCCTTTGCCAAACTGCAGGAACTGATGAAAAAGAGCTACGGACTGCCCGGCGGTCCCATTGGCAATGCGATTTTCCTCGCGGCAGCAGTAGCTGCGGTGGTTGCTCTGGTGATGGACCCAGGCAATACAGCGGCTATGGTTAGTATTGTGGCGCTGGCTCTGCTGCTGGGTCTGTTCCTGGTAATGCCTATTGGTGGCGCCGATATGCCGGTGGTTATCGCTCTACTTAACTCCTACTCTGGTATAGCTGCGGCACTGGCGGGCTTTATCCTGGGCAATACAGTACTGATTGTCGCCGGTTCACTGGTGGGTACCTCTGGTCTGATTCTGACGCAAATTATGTGTGTTGCGATGAACCGCTCGCTGGCCAATGTGCTGTTCGGCAAGATGGCGGCCGGTGGTAACATAGTGGATGCAGATGAAGTCTATGCCGGCAAGGTTACCAGCGCCCAGCCAGATGAAGTGGCTCTGATGCTGGAAATGGCCGAGCGTGTGGTCATTGTGCCCGGCTATGGTATGGCGATGGCTCAGGCCCAGCACGCGGTGCGGGAGCTGGCCGATGCCATGGAAGCCAGAGGCACAGAGGTTGAGTACGGTATTCACCCGGTAGCAGGCCGTATGCCTGGCCATATGAATGTGCTGTTAGCCGAGGCTGAGGTTCCCTACGACAAGTTAGTGGAGATGGATAGAATCAATCCAACATTTGAGGACACTGATGTGGTGATTATTATCGGTGCCAATGATGTGACCAATCCAATGGCCCGCGAG
>Ga0228609_1001158_pt1 | contig 10820 bp, 10 predicted proteins | sample 10DmetaG_FD_190068 | JGI IMG/M metagenome (GOLD analysis project Ga0228609, IMG submission 190068) | Seawater microbial communities from Monterey Bay, California, United States - 10D | ecosystem: Environmental > Aquatic > Marine > Coastal | place: USA: California | collected 2016-11-10 | reverse complement strand
CAAGTACACTAAAAGAATTCATTTTATACTAGGCTTTGTTGATGACAAAGACCTAAGTAAAATCATACCCACATTACCCATGGAATCATCATATAGTTTTGTAAAACCAAATGTTATCCGTGGGATGAAATCAGAAAAGGCAAGAAAAATTTTTGAATCATATGATATTCAAGGTGTTTCATTTCCAGACTTAAAGTCAGCAATAAATCAACGATTCAGAAGCGTTTCTAAAAATGAACTTATTTTCGTGGGTGGTAGTAATTTCATTATTGCTGATCTCCTTAAATTAAAAGAAAACAAACAACTACCCTTCTAATGTCAAACCAAACCATAGAAATATTTACAGATGGAAGTTCATTAGGAAACCCAGGACCAGGTGGTTATGGTGTTGTAATGAAATATGGAGAAAAGCAAAAACGAATTAGTGCAGGATACAGATTAACCACCAATAACCGTATGGAACTTATGGCAGTTATTCAAGCACTAAAAATGCTAAATGATGTAGCAAAAGAGAAGGAAATTATCATCTACTCTGACTCAAAATATGTGATTCATGCAGTAGAGAAAAAATGGGTTTTTGGTTGGGTAAAGAAGAATTTTAAGGATAAAGCAAATGCTGATCTTTGGAGACTATTTTTAAATGAATATCCCAAATACAATATTAAATTTCATTGGATAAAAGGTCACAGTGGTCACATTGAAAATGAAATTTGTGATAAATTAGCTAAGAAAGCTGCAGAGGGAAAAGAACTTATGACTGATCATGGTTATGAGTCTTCTAAGAATAAATCAAACGAACTTTTTTAATGCCTTCCTTCGTTTCATTTCTCTGCTAATTAAAGAAAGTTCGCGACTCGATTGTCCTTTAACACTACTATTTTCTTGAGCTCTTCTACTCAAATAGGGTAAAACTTCTTTTACAGGACCATAGGGCAGATATTTAGCCACATTGAATCCTTTATAAGCTAGATTAAAACTAATATGATCACTCATTCCATACAGCTTAGCAAACCAAAAACGATCATCTGATTTACTAATGTTGTGGTCTTCAATTAAACTAGCAAGTAATAATGAACTTTCTTCATTGTGTGTGCCAGCCATTATGGCAACAATGTCTCGATTTTTGAAACATAGCTCCAATGCCAAATTATAGTCTCGATCTGTATCTTCTTTGGAATCTTGAATTGGATTCGGATAATTCATCTTTTGAGCTCTCTCTGATTCTTTTTCCATGTAAGCACCTCGAACAAGCTTAAACCCAATTTTATATCCAGACTCACGAGCTATATTTATCTGCTTTTCAATTTCCTCAACCATTCCTTTTCTATACAACTGAATGGTATTAAAAACAATAATTTCGTTACAATTAAATGCTTTGGCGTTGGTATAAACAATTTCATCGACAGCATCTTGAATCCATGATTCTTCTGCGTCAATAAGTAATTTTACTTTATTTTGGTGGGCATATTTACACAAAGAATGTATGCGATCAACAAGCTGGTCGTATTGAATTTGTTGGTTTGGAGTTAGGTTTTGACCAGCAGATTTAGCAGTCAATACAGAAAAAGATCCAATACCTGTCGATTTAAATACAGCAAAAGGATATTCAGGTTTGTCTGCCGCTTCTCCTATTACTGATTTCAATTCTTCAAAGGTTCTAACAAAATTTTCCTCTGTTCCCTCTCCCTCAACAGAATAATCAAGAATGGCTCCTATTTGTTGATTAAACAATTTTTTTGCAAATTGATTGCTTTCTTCAATAGTCTCACCACCACAAAACTGGTTGAAGATCGTGTTTTTTATGACTGGTTTTATCGGAAGTCCAATCTTCATTGCCCAATTAGCTATAACAGGCCCATAGTTTACCAAGAAGGGATATGAAAAGGACTGAAACAATCGATAAGCTTTACTTAAATCTGCGTCAGATTTATGTGCAAATGCTCGTTCAGTATTCCCAAAGGATAAGGCCATGTATAAACAACAAAAATATGCTTAAAATGATACAAGAATTCAAAATTAAGTGTGAGATTGGGGAAAGAAGGAGTTTTCAATAATCTCTCTAAACTAATAACCCTTAATTAGGCTCAACTAATTGTTTAGCAAGCTTAACCACTTTTGACGAAATTTTTTCACTATCAAAGTGATCTTTTGCATATTTATGGCCACGATCAGCCATTTCATTCATTTCGTCTAGGTAATCATATCGATACTGAATAGCTTTCGCAAGACTATTTGGGTCATCATATTTGTATTTAAACACCTCATCTTTATGGTTAAAATCAGATGAAAATAAAATTCCATCACTCATCAAGATAGGTCTATTACAAGCAAAATAATCCCCAAGTTTAGCAGGGTATCCTGAATCTGAAAAAATTGATTTTTTTCTATTCATGATAAGGGTATCACATTTTTTTAACTCTCTTGATATTCTTTCGTGACTAATCCCCCCTGTTAAATGCACATAATCATTTAAACCACGCAACTTGATCAGCTTTTTTGTATTTATAGATTGAGGATCTCGCCCAATCAATGTCAAGGTCAAACGAGGCTCTTTATGAATTGCAATAGCAAAAGCATCCAAAATGTCAGCAATTCCATCCTTTTCACCAAAAGAGCCTATATATCCAATGTTAAAGGGAACAGATTCAATGGTTTGATTAAAATCATTAAAATTAATCATCAAAGGAATATGGTGAATATTGTTGTGTTGTGTTTTGAAATGGTTATACAAAAAATTCGAAATCACTAGCATGCAATTCGAATAATTAGTCATTAAATTTTCTTCGAGTTTATGTAAAAATTTATTCGAATTCGCAGAGTGCAAATCTGTATAATCAATAATAACTCTAGCTCCTAAAAGTTTACTAAGCAACATTCCTGGTAATGATGAAATTAACTGAGGTGTATAAAAGTATAACACATCATAATTATGTACATTCTTAAGAATAAAAAGAATGAAGGCAAGGTGACAATAAACTAATTGTAAAAACCTAAAAATAAAAAATTTGGGGTACTTATTCCATCCACCAATATGAACGACTTTTTGGTTATTCCATATTATCTGCTTTGGATTGTTGCTTTCTTTGGAAAAACTTGTTGGGTAAAGAGAAATAAAGTCACACTTCCATTGCTTATGAATAAATCCAAGACCAATATTTCTAATACGAGAATTATGAACATCCCCCTCGGGAAATTCTCCAATAAAAATTAATCCTATTTTAGGTTTATTCAATAGCTATATTATCCTTTAAAAATAGATTATCTCCATGGATTTTTTGTTTTACATAGTAATATAGAAAAGCTAATAATAACAAAATACCACCAGCATAAAACTCAACCCATCCTAAATGATAAAACACAAATAAACCCACGTTTATAAAAAGTTGGACAAAAGAATACAACACACTAATTGTCAAATGATTATAACTTTTGATATGAACTAACTCTTGATATAAGTGACTCCGATGTGCTTGCAATATATTTTCTCTTTTTATCAATCGAATGATAATTGAACCAACACTATCAACACCATAGACTGCAAGTAATATAATTGATGACCAACTATTAATTTTTAAGCCGATCAAGACTACTAGAAATGCAGCGAACAATCCCATTGTAACGCTCCCTGAATCACCCAAAAACATGAGAGCTCTATTTCGAAAATTAAAAATACAGAATGCCACAAAAAAACCAGCATATGATATAATATTCTCATTAAATGTAAACTCATTCAATGAGTTAAGAATAAACAAAGATGAACATGAGATAACAATAGAATACAATGCAGTAATACCATTAATCCCATCCATAAAATTATAGGCATTAACTGCCCCTAAGATGATAATAAATAGGGGAATCCATATGTATGTATCAAACCGTTGTAATTCTAATACACCAAATAAAATAATTCCCACTGCAATAAGGTATAATATAAAACGTGTAATTGTTTTTAAATTCTTAAAATCATCCAAAAAACCAGTAACAACTCCAATACTTAAGCTAACTGATAACAATATATTAAGCTGACTAGGGTCAAATATGACCCATATTATATTAATTAATAATAAGACAATTCCGCCGCCCCTTATGACACTATTTTTATGTGAACTTCGATTATTTGGGATATCATAAATTTTAAATTTACTACCTAATATTAAGTACAGGTATAACAAAAGAATAGAACAGGATAGTGCCACTAGAAAGGTTATTAAAAAACTACTCATTGCTCTTTTTTATTTATTTCCATATATCTACCTAATAGGTTTAAACTTGATCTAACATCAAAGGGTAATTTTTCAATTTTTAGTACTTTTTTAATCCTTTGATTACTTACCACTAAACTACCAAGTAACTTGTTAAAGGTATTGATACCAATTATGCTAGTCAACTTTATTAGTGTTCGAATTAAAAATTTAGGAATTCCCCATCTGATATACGTATTTTTTGTCTCCTTAAATAGCTCTTCAATCATTTCAGAGGTGGAAATTGTAGCATCATCAGAGATAATAAAATAATCAGAAGCAGCATTACTTTCCAGAAGTTGAATAATTGCATAATTTAGGTTCTCAATTGATAGAATGGAACGTTTATTTTTCCAATTTCCAAAAGGATATGGAACACCTGAAGATAGTGAATGGTATAATTTGGGAAGATTACCTTTATTTCCTATACCATAAATCATCACAGGTTCTAATATATAATAGGTATGATTACCAGATAAATTATCAATAATTGTATTTTCTGCTGCAAGTTTTGATTTTCCATAGACAGATTGTGGTTTTTTAGGTGTTTTCTCATCAATAATTAATGAATCTTTATAAACCTTAATGGAACTTAAATAAATCAATTTAACTGATTTTTTAGACTGATTAATCCAATTGACCAAACCTACTGTAAGTTGATGGTTTACCTCAAAATATTCCTGTTCCTCTTTAGAATTAGACGTATCATGTGCAAGTCCTGCTAAATGGATAACTACATCATAATCGCAAGAAGTATTGGTGTAATTATCCCACGAATACACCTCTTCGAATAACCCAAATTCACTACTCCTGCTTATAGCACAAAGAGAATGATTCTTAGATAACTCAGGTGAGATATAACTTCCAACAAAACCTGATGCTCCAGTAATAAGTATTTTACTCAAACCTTAAATTCGAAAATTTTATGAAGATACTTACTATATATCTTTAACATATTTGTTCTGACACCATTTTCCTTACAAGAATGAGCAATTTCTTTGTTGATGGTAATTCTAGATTGAATATTTTTTGTACTGGCTCCCCCAGTTAACATTCTAGTCGTTGTAATTGGTTTGTAATCAATATTGTACTTTCCTGAGTGAAACACACGAAGCAAATGATCAAAGTCTGCAGCAATTTCATACCCTAATTTAAATTTAAACTCCTCATAGACTTTCCTCTTTGCAAAAAATGATGTATGAGCTGGCATTCTACCTCTTGAAAAGTCATTTTTATTAAAATTTCTAGAGCTGTAAAACCTTAGTATTTTTCCTTGATCATCCACAAACTCTATATCTCCGTAAATTGCATCAAGGGAATCATCATCTAAAAAATATTGCTCAATTTGAGCTATAGTATTATTAGAATAGAATACATCGTCACTATGTAAAAATCCAATTATGTCTCCTGTAGCTGCATTTAATCCTTTATTTAAAGCATCATAAATACCTTCATCTTTTTCTGAACTAAAAAAAGCCACGTGTTTATAGTTTTTAATAATTTCAACAGTTCTATCTGTCGATAGACCGTCAATTAAAATATGCTCTATATCCCCTTCTTGTTGAGCTACACTGTCTAAGCATTTTTTAATGGTAGATTCATTATTGTAGCAAGCTGTGATGATGGAAATTTTCAATATTACCTATTCTTAAACCTATGCTTTTTTTCCTTTGCAGGAATCCCTTGGTAGATAATGTCAGAGAGCAACCTTTCAGTAGCGACTGATCCAACACTTAAAATTGAACCCTTTTCGCATACAACTCCAGGACAAACAATCGCTTTAGCACCTATCCACACTTTATCCTTTAACTCAATATCACCTATAATTAAATCGAATGTATCTAATTTGTAATTGTGATTACCCGTTAATAAATATGCTTCTTGCGAAATACATACATCGTTACCTATAATAACATCAGCTAAATTATCCACCCAAACCTTCTCTCCTATCCATACATCATTTCCAATGGTTAGCCTCCATGGATACTTAATATTCACTTTTGGTTTAATAATTACTCCACTCCCAACTTTAGCCCCAAATAGACGTAAAAGTTTGACTTTTACATAATATGATGGAAATAGATAACTATTAAACACTAATGCATTCACAACATACCAAAACAATCGTTTTAATACATTGGCACCTGGTTTATAGTCTTTATTTTGAAAGGTTGTTAATTTCATAATGTGCTTACCTCATAAAGGGGAGTAATTTGATCTACAAACTTTTTAAACGAAAATTCTTTTGACAACTCCAACGATTGTTTTTGACGTAATTCTAAATATTGTACATCTGTTAAAAGCTTTTCTAGTTCCTGCTTTATTGCATTTAAATCTCCTGGTTGCAAAAGGTTAGTCACAGATTTTATGGTCTCTTTATTTGCCCCTACATTGGTTGCAACGATGGCACATCCAGCTGAGAGTCCCTCCAAAATTGATAAAGGCATACCCTCTGAATAACTAGGTAACACCAAAATAGAAGACATCTCAAATAACTTATGTTTAGCCTCGTCTGAAACATATCCATGAAGTGTGACCCTTTTTGTCAAATTTAATTCTTTTAGTTTGGAAAAAAACAAAAGCTTAAATGCTTCAGATGTAAAATCTCCAGCTATATGCAAGTGCCAATTTAGCTTTTCTGGAAAATCATGTATTGCCTCAAATAAGTCCAGAATACCCTTTCTCCGATCTACCGACCCAATAAAAAGAATATCTCTTTTTACTCTTTTTACTGAAAGCTCTTTTTTAAAATTAAGTATAGAATAATTCCGAATGACCATTAATTTCTTATTTTCTAAACCGAGTGTAACCAAATCTTGTCTTAATTTATCACTTAATACAACAACACTATGAATACGTTTTAGGAAGAAAATCAATACCTTTCTATACACATTCTCCTTTTTTAGTTCATGAATATCTGTAAAATGAATATGTAGAATTGTGTCTACGTTAGTAAAGATTTTAAGTACATTAGCCGTAAAAGCATCTTTCAATAACGATAAGCCAACCGAGGTGTTGTAATGTAATAACTTAATTCTATATTGTCTTATTGACTTGATTGTCTTAAAAAAGAAATAAATATAATTTCTCAAATTAATCCATCTAAACTTTCCAATAGATGCATTAGTTCTTGGGACCTTACATGTATTCAAAAATTGAATTTCTATATCATGTTTTTTGAACTCAGCTTTATGTTTTAAAAAGTGTTCTGCAAAAACACTTATTCCTCCTTTATATCGCGTAATTGTTATGGGTGCAACCAAACCAATCTTTACTTTGTTTTTAAATAATTCGCTATATGCTTTTTCAAAATTTTGTTTACTAAAAAAGTTTTCTGAATACTCTCTGGCATTGTGACTCCATTCTCGCCACTCCTCTTCTGAACACTCTGCAAAAAATTCAATGGCCCTAATAAAATGCTCAGATCGAGTTAAAGGAATATCAAAACCAACTTTCTGAGCTTCTAGGTCTCTCCAAGGCGTTTGATCTGAAATTATTACAGGTAAACCTGCTGCAAAAGCTTCAAAAATAGAATGACCAAAGTTTTCTCCTAAAGTAGGTAAAATATATGCATTATGATTAGGTAGATTATTCATCAAATCATGATGCGACATATCTCCTAACACTTCTACTTCTATATGTTTGGGTAGTTGATTTAATTGTTTTTTACACTCTAACCAATAATCTTTATCATCAATAACTCCAATAATAGAAAATTTTAATGATGATTTAACTTGTGATAATGCACTAATTAAATAGTGTAAATTTTTGATAGGATGAATACGAGCTGCATAAACTAACTTAAGTTTATCAGATTTTTCTTGGGTTATTCTATTTTGAGATAAAAATGGTATGTTGGGTAATACAACTAATTTTTGATTTTCACCAAAGTTTGTAATCAAATCCCTTTCCTCTTCCTTACTTGTACAATGAAACGTAATTTTTTTATTTTTTACTAACCATCTAAGTATTCGTATGTATATTTTTTTCTTTCGTTCTTTTTTTACTAAAGCTGATGGTTTTAACATTCCTCGAAGCGAAATGATTGAACTCTCATTAGTTTTCCTAATAAAATGAAACAATAAATATTTATAAAAATATCTATTGAATAGACCATTAAAGAAAAAAAACTGTGGTTGAATAACTTCTGAAAATCGTTTAAGATGAGAAATCGAACGATGAGATGAATTCAAATAATTTACTTGCACCCCATTAAACGTAACAAATTGATTCTTTATTGGTAATTGATTCTCTATACTATCATTTAAATCTTCGGTGGTTGTAATAACATATACCTCATAATATTCTTTTAATAGTTGTGTTAACTGATAAATAGACTGAATGGGTCCGCCCGCTTTAAATGCTGGTGGAAACCAATCAGTATATATAAGGATTTTGGGTTTCAATTAGGTGAAATTTCGTTATGTGATTTCCTTAAATCAAGGAAACGTCTTCTAATTACTAGAAACTGTCTAAAACTAGGAGTTGTATACTTTGTTCCACTAGACTGAGTTGATGCATTTTTAATATAATTTGGAAAAGCTGACAACACTTTTTCTAACCCCTCAGCAGACTCTTTCATAAGTTTAACATACGTTTTATAAACTGTTTCTGCAAGGGAGTTTTTAAATACTATCTGAACTTGTTTTTGATAAATAATCTGTCCTTCATCTATTCGTTTATTTATTTTGTGAATGGTAAATCCAGTCGTTCTTGAATTATTATAAAGCTGCCAAATTACACTTTGTGCATTTTGATAGTCAGGAAGCTGTTCGTGATGAATATTTACCATCCCAAATTTTGGAGTTTGAAATACTTTTGAAGATATATAACTATTCCCAAGGCTAATGCCTACATCTGAATCTAACTGTTGCAGAGCTACAATTAGTTTAGGTGAGTTTATATTATCAAATTCAAAGAACGGTATGTTTCTTTTTTTACACTGTATATCTATTGGAATTACTATATCATCCAACTGATACCATTTTCGCATTCTTAATCCATTAATTGCTCCTAAAATGCCAATTCGTTTGATTTTATTTGATATTTTTATCCATCTTTTCTTTACAGAAGATTTAGCATTTACTGCTCTTAAAACTCCAACAATATCATATCTTGAAGAATTTACTAAATAAGGTAAATGAAAAGCAGCACTTCCTCTAAGAGTGCTACAGAGAATTACAACCTTAAGTTTATCTTGCATTAGAAGTGGTGAGCATTTTTAAGAATAAAATATTTGATGTGAGACAATTTCCACGCAAATATTATATGGTCTCGCTTTAAAAGCAGTTGTTTTCGACTTATTGACATCTTATTGTTATGAATCCCTCTTTTTGCAGTTGCACAAGATTTGTAACCTGTTTTATAAACTAATTCCATTGCTTTTTCAGAAAAATTAACATCTCTACCATAGGGAAATGCAAAATGAGTGACCCATTTTCCTGTCTTTTCTTCCAATACATTTTTAGATTGAGTAAGTTCATATTCCAACTCTGCATCTGTCATCATTGCCATGTCTTTGTGACTCATAGTATGTGAGCCAATCTCAAAACCTTGTTTTATAAGTTCAAGTACATCATGCCAGTTTAAAAAGTCTATTGGAGGAAAGTTTAACCTTGTACTACAGAACATCTTTTTTTCATCATAAGTATCCATACCTATAGATAAAGGATTTACAAAAAAGCAACAACTCGTATCAAACTCTTTTAATATTTTAATAGCATTAAGGTTATTTTTAAAGCCATCATCAGAACTTAAGACTATATATGGTTTATCAATATTACCATTAATTATTTTTTCTACTCCTTCAGAGTATGTGATAAAAGTGTGTCCTGTATCTTTTAGCCACTTTAAGGTCAAAGCTAAATTATGTATCTCGTCATTGAAAACATGATGTATATACAGAAACTGTACACGAGGTTTTATTAAACTATCTTTCCTAAAATTTAAATAAACAAAAGACAAAAAATCTAAAGACAGACCTCTTACAAATTGCCTAAAACTACGTGTTTTATAATTTGTATAATCTTTGTATTCAACAATAAATTTATCAGGCACGGGCATTTAAAATTTCGTGGTACAAGTTTAAATACTGTTCAGCAATTACTTCTTTCTTGAATCGCTTTACATTTTCAAATCCCAATTCAATCAAATTATCTCTGAGACTATCATTTTTCATTATTGAAAGAATCTTTAGTTTAATATCATTTATATCATACGGGTTAACCAACAAAGCACCCTTACCTGCAACTTCTGGCATTGACGAAAGATTCGATGTTACAACTGGACGTCCAGTTGCTTGAGCTTCTATAATAGGCATGCCAAACCCTTCATGTGTAGATATGAAACTCAACATGTTGCATTGATGGTATAATTCAATCAATCGAGGACTAGAGACATCCACTTCATTTTCATAAGAAATATTGTTAGTCTTAAGCAATTTCTCCTGACTTGATGTGAGCTTGCCAACAATACATAAGTAACAACTAACTTCTTTCAACGATAATATTAAATTTTTTAAATTTTTGTTTGCTTTCGTCCCGATATGTAAAATTTTAAAAACACCATCTATTATATATG
>Ga0228609_1001154_pt1 | contig 10846 bp, 8 predicted proteins | sample 10DmetaG_FD_190068 | JGI IMG/M metagenome (GOLD analysis project Ga0228609, IMG submission 190068) | Seawater microbial communities from Monterey Bay, California, United States - 10D | ecosystem: Environmental > Aquatic > Marine > Coastal | place: USA: California | collected 2016-11-10 | reverse complement strand
GGAAAAATTAATTCCATTAATGATTAACAACATTTTGCACAAAAAACCACTGCCAGTTTATGGTGAGGGAAATAATGTTCGTGATTGGCTTTTTGTCGAAGATCATGCAAGAGCAATTTCAACCATTTTTTCGAAAGGTAAAATAGGAGATACATACAATATTGGAGGGCACAATGAGTGGACCAACATTGATCTTGTCAAATTACTTTGTAAACTAATGGATGAAAAGATGGGAAATCAGGAGGGCCAGTCTGAAAAATTAATCACTTTCGTAAAGGATAGAGCAGGTCATGACTTACGATACGCCATAGATGCTACAAAACTAAAAGATGAATTAGGTTGGGTTCCTAGTCTTCAGTTTGAAGAAGGATTATCAAAGACCATTGACTGGTTTTTATCTAACAAAGAATGGTTAGATCATGTTACTTCTGGGGAATATCAGAAGTATTATTCTAAAATGTATAAGTAAATCTTGTTACTAATGAATTATCCTGATTCTGCTAGTCTTCTTATCAAAACGGTAAAACAAGTTGGAGAAGTTATCATGGAATACTAGGATAATCAAGAGATGAATACAAACCCACCTAATCATAAATACTATTTAAAGGGAATTAGGTTATCAAATTTAATCAATTTATGAGTCATTTGAGATAGACGATATGCTAGCATACAATAAGAAAAATTTACATAATCCAGCGTTTATTACATATTAAATGAAAGAAACTCTGTTAGAGAATATATCTATGGTTGATTTGAGGTCTCAGTATATGAGACTTAAACCTGAGATAGATAAAGCTATTTCTGAGGTAATAGAGCAGAGTAATTTTATAAAAGGGCATTCACTTAGCATTTTCGAGCAGGAATTAGCTGAATATTTAAATGTAAAACATGTAATTGGTGTAGGGAATGGTACAGACGCTTTGCAAATTGCTCTCATGTCGTTAGATTTAAGTCCAGGAGACGAGGTAATCGTTCCTGCCTTTACCTATGTAGCTACAGCTGAGGTTATTGGTCTTTTAGGCTTAAAGCCTGTAATGGTTGATGTTGATTTAAATAATTTTAATATTTCATTACAAGATCTTGATCAAATTATTACTTCCAAAACCAAAGCAATAGTTCCGGTTCATTTATACGGTCAATCAGCACCAATGGACGAGATCATTGATTTTGCCAAGAAATATGATTTGTACATTATCGAGGATAATGCTCAATCTATAGGGGGGAGTTATTTTTCGAAAACTAATCAAACATTCAAAACGGGTACAATTGGTCATATCGGATGTACTTCATTTTTTCCAAGTAAAAACTTAGGATGTTTTGGGGATGGGGGGGCGGTTTTTACTAATGATGATTCATTAGCCAAAAATATGAGAATGATTGCCAATCATGGACAAAGTAGAAAGTATGTTCATGATAGAATTGGAATAAATTCAAGGCTTGATTCCATTCAAGCAGCTATACTTCGAGTAAAATTAAAAGAATTAGATGACTTCTCATCAAGACGGCAAAAAGTTGCATCAGTTTACGATGAGGAATTATCAAATACTGATGGCATTATTATTCCTCATAAAGAGAAATACACAAATCATGTGTATCATCAGTACACCATGAAAATTATTGGGTCAAAACGTGATCAATTAAAATCGTATTTATCAGATTTTAATATACCATCAATGGTATATTATCCAATTCCACTATATAAGCAGAAAGCATTTTCGTCATTTTATGATGGTCAAGGGATGGCTAACACAGAAGTTTTATGTAACCAAGTGCTATCACTACCTATTCATACGGAGATGACAAGTAAAACTCAAAAATTTATAATAAATAAAGTGAAAGATTTTTTTCGTAATGAGTAAAATTAAATTTGGAGTTATAGGTATGGGTCACATTGGCAAACGACATGCATCAATGGTTATGTTGAATGGTGAATGTGAATTGATAGCAATTTGTGATGTAATAGATGAGAATCAACTTGGATTGAAGGATATGAATGTTCCTTTCTACAAGTCAGCAAAACAAATGCTTGCAGAAGAACCAGCCATTGATATTGTATGTGTTTGTACTCCAAATGGACTTCATGCTGAGCATTCAAATCTTGCACTAGATTATAAAAAACATGTAGTTGTAGAAAAACCAATGGGTTTATCTAAAGCTAAATGCGAACATTTAATTTTTAAAGCTCTAAATGTCAATAAGCATATATTTTGTGTTATGCAAAATCGATATTCGCCTCCATCTCAATGGTTAAAGGAAATGGTTTCCTCCGATAAACTTGGAGATATTTATAACGTTCAAATTAACTGTTATTGGAATCGGGATGATCGCTACTATTTTAAACATAATAAGAAGCACTCCTGGAAAGGAACAAAAGATTTGGATGGAGGTACTTTATTTACCCAGTTTTCTCATTTTGTAGATTTGATGTATTGGATTTTTGGTGACATTACAGATATCCAAGCAAAATTTGATAATTTTTCACATAAACACAGCATAGAATTTGAAGATACTGGCATCGTTAACTTTAGGTTCGTTAACGGGGGGATGGGAAGTATAAACTATTCATCATCAGTCTGGGATTCTAACCTTGAAAGTAGTGTTACAGTAATAGCTAAAAATGGAACTATAAAAGTTGGTGGTCAATATATGAACAAGGTAGAATATTGTAATGTTAAAGATTATACCTTCAAGAAGTTACCTGCAAGTAATCCTGCTAATGATTATGGTTCATATAAGGGTTCTGCAAATAATCATCCATACATATTTGAAAATGTGGTGGATGTTTTAAAAAATTCAAGATCGATTTCTACAAATGCTTTAGAGGGAATGAAAGTCGTAGATATTATTGAACGAATTTATAATTTAAAATAAGTTTTTTATGAAAGGTATAGTTTTAGCGGGCGGTTCAGGTACACGATTGTATCCTATAACAAAAGGGATCAGTAAACAGCTGATGCCCATTTATGACAAACCAATGATATACTATCCATTATCAATTTTGATGATGGCAAATATTCGAGAGATATTGATTATTACAACCCCTCATGATAATGAGCAGTTTAAACGTTTATTGGGTGATGGTTCTCATTTAGGTTGTGAATTTACCTATGCAATTCAATCAGAACCAAATGGGCTAGCTCAGGCTTTTGTGATAGGTGAGGATTTTATTGGAGGTGATGATGTAGCGTTAATACTGGGAGATAATATATTTTACAAATCGGGTATCGACGATTTTCTAGCAGAATGTAAATCTCCGAAAGGTGGGATAGTTTTTGCTTATCAAGTAACAGATCCAGAACGATATGGGGTGGTTGATTTCGATGAGAACTTTAATGCCTTGAGTATCGAAGAAAAACCAAATATACCTAAATCTAGCTATGCAGTGCCAGGATTATATTTTTATGATAATAGTGTGGTAGAGATAGCTAAAAACCTTAAGCCCTCCAAACGAGGTGAATATGAAATTACTGATATAAATAAGCATTACCTTAATAGTGGTAATCTAAAAGTGAAAGTATTTGATAGAGGAACAGCTTGGCTCGATACGGGAAATTTTGACTCATTGCATGATGCATCAGAGTTTGTTCGAGTTATCGAGAAAAGACAAGGATACAAAGTAGGGTGCATAGAGGAAATAGCCTATAGACAAGGGTATATTGATAAAAATCAACTGCTACTATTAGCTAAAGAAATAGAAAAAAGTGGCTATGGGGTATATTTAAAACGCATATTTAGAGAGAGTTAATGAAATTGACCTTTTATCCAATAAACCATTGATTTTAAAGAATTTGTGAATTAATGTTGTTAGTAAATAATTTAATTCGCACTTCTTAACTTAAATACTATATAAGATGAACTTTTCTAATTTTTATCGCACACTTTTTGTATTATTGGTTTCATTCTTTGTTACTAAATATGCTGTAAGTCAGATTACAGTACCAAAATCTTATGTTGGTGCTCAAGAAGGATTGGCTGAGAAAGGAATGTCTGAAGAACAGTTGAAAATTAAACTTGCTGAAAAAGGGATTGATGCTGATAATATTAGTCCTGAGGATTTACCAGAACTAGAAGGAACCATCCAACAAGCTATCGAAGAAATAGAGGCCGAAAATGGACAAGAAACAGGTAATGGGGTTGTTGAAGACCTATCAGTTAATAATGAGTTATCAAAAGAAGATTTAGATCAGAAATTTGATAATTTAGATGAAATAGAAACCAAAGATATTGAGACTAAAATTGACGAAGGACAAAGCATAGAAGAGGCTGTAAGTGATTTTGATTCAGAACACAAAGGTTCAAATCAATCTGGGATTTACGGCCACAGTATATTCTTTGACGAATCGCTAGATTTTTACAGAACGACTAAGTCTAGTAGTATTCCAGATCACTACATTTTAGATGTGGGTGATAAGATTACGATTAATATATTTGGTTTGTCACAGGCTGATTTAATTTATCAAATTGAAAATGACGGTTTCATTCGTCCTAGTGGGATGTATAAGATTTACCTGAAAGGTTTAACTATAGCAAAGGCTCGAGACCTACTATTTAAACGTTTTCAGCAAACATATTCTTTCAAAAAAGGAGAGTTTAATCTGGATTTGAACACCGCAAGAACTGTATCAGTAAGTGTTTACGGAGAGATACAACACCCTGGAACATATACCATGTCTGCATTAAATAGCACTTTAAATGCAATAATGGCAGCAGGTGGACCAACTAAAAATGGGTCTGTTAGAAGAATTAAATTGACTTCAGGAAGTGACGAATTTGAGATTGATGTATATGATTTTTTATCTCAACCATCAAATATTATCAATTATGGCTTAAGAAATAATATGGTAATATTTATTCCACCAGCCAAAGAAATTGTTAAATTGTCAGGTCCATTTTTGCATACAGGAAGGTTTGAAGTTAAGAAATCAGAGACTTTAAGCGATTTAGTGTCTATTGCAGGAGGGTTAAAAAAAGGAATGGTGCTCAAGAATTTTAATGTTATCAGGAATAACGGTCTTGAGGACAGCTTGAAAACCTATGACTATGAAACAAATAAGGACTTAGAATTGGAGGACCTTGACCGAATTAGTTTTAGTGCTAAATCTAAAAAGTATGAAAATTACGTTAGAGTATCTGGAGCAATAAGGTATCCTGGTGAGTATGAGTTTTCAGATGGTCTAACACTAAAAACACTATTGAATGATGTTCAGCTAGAGGAGTTTGCTCGTAAAGATATTGGTTATTTAACTCGAAAAAATTTAGACGGTACTGCCCAATTGATTAGCTTCAGTACAGACTCTAATTCAAATGATTTTCCTTTACAAAAGCAGGATGAAGTTTTTATATTCAACCAACGTAGTTTTACTCGTAACTACACCTTTAGTATTTCAGGTGCAGTTGTGCATGATAGACTAAATCATTTTGTAGATTATGATAGAGAAACAAGGCTTTCAGATGCAATCTTACTAGCTGGTGGATTGAAAGATAACGCAGCTAAATTTGCTTATATCACAGGGAGGTCAATCGAAAATAGCAAAAAACTTAACTATAAAATTATCCCGATAACGGACATTTTATCCAACCCTAATTCTAAATGGAATATAAGGGTAAATCCTTATGATGAAATTATTATTCCTAATACTGAGAGTTTCACCGATCAAAGATTTGTTGAAATAAATGGAGCTGTAAGGAATCCAAGAAAATTGGTCTACCACAATTCGTTAAAACTTAATAATATAATTCTTCTCGCTGGGGGTTTGATGGATAATGCAGCAAGTTTTGCATACATTACTAGTCGGTCCATAGAAAATAGCAATAAGCCAAATTATAAGATAGTACCAATTACAGATGTATTATCCAATCCAAATTCTAATTGGAATATTACTATATCACCTTATGATAAAATAGTCATTCCTACAATAGAAGATTTTACAGAACAAAAATTCATTGAGGTAAAAGGTGCTGTAAAAAATCCACAAAAATTGGTCTACGATCAGTCATTAAAACTCAAAGATCTTTTGTTAAGGGCAGGTGGGTTAAAGTTTCAAGCAGCTTCCAATCGTGTGGATATATTTAGGTTAGAAATTAATGAAAATAAGCCTACACAGACTCTATTCTCATCAGTAAGTATTAATAGTGAATTAGACCCTTCAACACAGGAGGACCGGATAACATTAAAGCCATTTGATGTAATAGTAGTTAGAGAAGTTCCCGATTTTGACCCTATTCAAACTGTAAGTGTAAATGGTGAAGTTATGTATCCAGGCGTGTATGCTCTTACTTTAGGGAAAGAAAAAATTTCTGATCTAATAGCTAAAGCTGGTGGATTAACACAAGATGCTTATTTAGGTAATTCTACATTAAAACGCTCAGAGGATGGGCTAGGATTTGTTGCTGTCAATTTTAAGAAAGCCATTAGGAAAAGAAGTAATCATAATTTGATACTATCCAACGGGGATATTCTTAATATTGGGAAAGAAAACAGTCTAGTTATGATTAATCACCAAGGCACAAATGCAAGAGAATTTACAACAGACCATCTTAAAAATGAGACTAAAGTATCAGCTCCTTATTCTAAAAATAAACGGGCTGGGTATTACGTTCGTAAATACAATGGTGGCTTTGCAAAAGCGGCTAAACCATCCAAAACATTTGTTAAACAACCTGATGGCAGATTATTGAAGACACATAATTTTCTGCTATTTAGAGTACATCGAAAGGTCAAAAAAGGTTCTGAAATTATTGTCGGCATGAAAGATGCTGAAGAAAAAGAGAACAAAAGAAAACGCAGAACAGAAGAAAGCAAGATTAATTTAAAAGATGCAGCCATGGAGTTAATGTCCGTCGTTGTGTCTGCTTTTACGGTGATAACCATTGCTCAGAACTTGTAAAAACAATTAGAAGTAATTATGTCCATTAAGGAAATTTTTGAGCTAATTAAAGTGTATCTAAATATTGTTTGGAGCAAGAAAATATGGATTGTTATTTGTGCATTGTTATTTAGTGTGTTTCTAGGAGTGCGAGCAAAATTACAACCCGACATTTACAAGGCGAAACTATCCTTTATAGTTAATGAAGATGATAGTAGAATGCCAGGAATAGGATCCATCGTAGGTGGTCTTGGTCTTGGTGGAAATAGTGGTGGAAAGAATTATGAGAAAATCATGGGTATTGCACGTTCGAATAAACTGTTGGAACAAGTATTGATGGAGAAAGCTACCATAAATGGGAGCACTGATTGGATAGGAAATCATATCATAAAATTATACAACTACCATGAAAGCTGGGAAGAACACTATCTATTGAGTGACTTTTTATATTCATCAACCAATCTATCTAGCAAAGCTGCCATAGTTAGCACTAAAAAATTGGTGTCGCTTTTAAGAGGTGATCCATCAGATTCATATTCTAACTCAATGCTTTCCATTAATTATAATAGTGAAAGTACATTCCTTACGATATTAGGTAAAACAGAATACCCTGACTTAAGTGTGAAGTTAGCCAAGATTTGGTACGATAAAATATTGACATTTTATGTCCAGAATTCTACAGAAAAACAACAAAAAACTCTGGATAGGCTTACAGCAAAGTCAGATTCCATTTATACATTGTTGGTAGGTTCTGAAACTCAATTAGCCAAGGGAACAGATAAAATGGGTTTGATAAAAGCTATTGATAATCTACCTATTTCACAACAATCTCGAAATCTAAAGATATATGTTGGTATGTATGCAGAAGTTATTAAAAACAAAGAAACCACTTCATTTTTACTTGAAAATAAAATGCCCTATTTCCAAACTATTGATACTCCAATACTTCCGATTAATAAAATGAATAATTGGGGTTGGTTTATTTGGTCTATTGTTGGCTTTATAGCTGGTGGATTGTTGGGAGTAGTCCTGGTAGCAGGACGCCATTATATTATTCAAGAATTAAATGCCTAAGAAAATAACCATTATAAGTAATCTAGGGAAAGGTGGTGCTATTTTATCTAAAAATAGACACTAATGCTGCTTCATGAAGAAGTATACCGATTTCTTGTTTATTTGAAAAGGTTAAGCAGATCTAATTTTTGGGTGATTGATTCTAATTAATAGGTGTTTTTTTGAGTCGGACTATTATTTAAGCTGTGAATTTATGCCAAGATTAAAAAAGTATAAAGTTAAAAAAAGGCACATTGCTAAAACTTTCACATGGAGAGTGGTTGGTACAATAGATACGGTTGCAATAAGTTGGTTATTAACTGGGAATGCTATGGCTGGTCTGAAAATTGGCTCTGCTGAAGTCATCACTAAAATGATGTTGTATTATTTTCATGAACGAATGTGGTTTAATGTGGACCTTCCAAACTCAAATCTTCGTCATGTATACAAAACTATTACTTGGCGTTTAATTGGCACTGTAGATACTATGCTTTTCGCATGGCTATTTACTGGAGACCTCATGTCAGGAATTGAAATCGGATTAGTCGAACTTATATCAAAGACTATTTTGTATTATATCCATGAAAGAGTATGGCATAAATCAACTTATGGCTTAGAAAAATTATGAAGAATGTAATCAAACAAGATTATGATGTAAATCGTAAAAAACGAGAAATTATTAAAAATCAGAAAGCAAGTGTTTTTTGGTTGACTGGATTAAGTGGGTCAGGTAAGTCCACATTAGCAAACGCACTTCATACTGAATTGACGGAATTAGGGTTTCATAGTTATGTCTTAGACGGAGATAATATGCGACTTGGATTAAATTCTGATTTAGACTTTACAGAGGAAGGACGAAATGAAAATATCAGACGAATAGCTGAGGTAGCAAAATTATTTGTTGACTCTGGACTTATCGTAATAACAGCTTTCATTTCTCCATTTATTGCTGAGCGTCAAAAAGTAGCGGAGTTAATTGGCATTTCAGATTTCAATGAAATATTTGTAGATGCAGATCTTGATCTTTGTGAAGATCGCGATGTAAAAGGACTATACAAAAAAGCAAGAAATGGAGAAATAAAGGAATTCACTGGAATATCCTCACCATATGAGAAACCATTAAATCCAGCATTAAAAATAGATGCATCAAAAGAATTAAAAAAGAGTCTTAATATTTTAAAGCATTTTGTAATTAGTAAAATCAACATATGAAATATCAGTTATCACATTTAAAAGAACTAGAGGCTGAAAGTATTTTTGTTATACGAGAAACATTTTCTCAATTTAATAAGCCTGCAATTCTATTCTCAGGGGGTAAGGATTCTATTGTCCTAACTCACCTAGCTAAAAAGGCATTTTGGCCTGCTAAAATTCCTTTTTCGTTAGTGCATATTGATACTGGCCATAATTTTCCTGAGACAATCGCGTTTAGGGATAAATTGGTTCAAGAGCTAGGAGTAAACTTGGTAGTTGGTTCTGTACAAAAATTGATTGACGATGGTAAAGTATCAGAAGAAACAGGTATGAATGCTACACGTAATAGGTTACAAATTGCTACTTTATTAGAGACAATAGAAAACAATCAATACGATGCATGTATGGGAGGAGCAAGAAGAGATGAGGAAAAAGCAAGAGCAAAAGAACGCTTTTTCTCTCATCGTGATGAATTTGGTCAGTGGGATCCAAAAAATCAACGTCCAGAGTTATGGAACATATTCAATGGCTTGAAAAATTTTGGTGAAAATTTCAGGGTTTTTCCCATTAGTAATTGGACTGAAATGGATATCTGGCAATATATATTACTTGAGAATATAGAGCTTCCTAATTTATACTTTAGTCACAAGCGAAAATGTTTTACTAGGAATGGTACAATTCTTTCGGTAAATGATTATCAAGAATTGAGAGAAAATGAAAAAGCAAAAGAGATGCAGATTCGTTTTCGCACAATGGGTGATATTACTATAACTGGTGCTGTAGAAAGTAAAGCAGATACTCTAGAAAAGATTATCGGAGAAGTAGCAGCAGCAAGAAATACTGAACGTGGGGGAAGAGCTGATGATCAACGCTCAGAAACAGCAATGGAAGACAGAAAAAAAGAAGGATATTTTTAATGAGAAAAGATAATTATTTAGACAGAGATTTATTACGTTTTACTACAGCAGGAAGCGTAGATGATGGGAAAAGTACATTAATTGGTAGGCTTTTATATGATTCGAAGAGCATTTTTGAAGATCAACTAAATGCAGTAGAATCAACAAGTATAAAAAAAGGGTTAGAACATATTGACTTTTCTCTTCTTACAGACGGTTTGAAAGACGAACGTGAACAAGGAATCACAATAGATGTAGCTTATCGTTATTTTTCAACGCCAAAGCGAAAATTTATTATTGCAGATACCCCTGGTCATATTCAGTACACTAGGAACATGATTACAGGTGCTAGTACTGCTAATTTAGCCTTAATATTAGTAGATGCTAGGCACGGAGTTATTGAGCAAACCAAACGTCACTCTTTTATAGCTTCATTACTACAGATTAAACATATCGTAGTATGTGTCAATAAAATGGATTTGGTTAATTACTCAAAGGACTCATATGAGAAGATTGTTGATGTGTATAATGATTTTTCAACTAAATTAAATGTAGATGACATTAGATTTATACCGATTTCTGCATTAAAAGGAGATAATGTAGTAGATAAAGGAGATAACATGCCTTGGTACAAAGGTGCCACTTTAATGCATACGCTTGAGAACATTCATATTTCAAGTGATAGAAATATGATTGATTGTCGTTTTCCTGTGCAAACGGTGCTTAGGCCGCACAATGAAGAGTTTCATGATTACAGAGGTTATGCAGGTAGGATAGAGAGTGGAATATTTAAAAAAGGTGATGAAGTGTCTGTTTTACCATCTGGATTTATATCTA
>Ga0228609_1001147_pt1 | contig 10890 bp, 8 predicted proteins | sample 10DmetaG_FD_190068 | JGI IMG/M metagenome (GOLD analysis project Ga0228609, IMG submission 190068) | Seawater microbial communities from Monterey Bay, California, United States - 10D | ecosystem: Environmental > Aquatic > Marine > Coastal | place: USA: California | collected 2016-11-10 | reverse complement strand
AGAAATGCTTGAGATTGCAAAACAGTCAGAACAACCAAGAGCATTCGAGGTTGTATCCACATTGATGAAAACGATGTTAGACGCCAATAAAGATTTTGCTGATGTTTCAACTAAAAAGAAATTTGCAAAAGAAGAAATAAATGCACCTAAAGAGGCTGCGCAAACCAACACAGTAAATAATAACTTGATTGTATCCACCGCGGATTTATTAAAAATGTTGAAAGATACTGAAAATGGGTGACGGTTATTTAGGAAACCAACATCTTAAAAAGATTGGTGAAGAAATAGAATGGTCGCCTGACCTATTAAAAGAGTATATGAAATGTGCGCAAGATCCAATATATTTTGCCAAGAATTATATTAAAATTGTACATGTTGATAAGGGATTAGTTCCATTTGAAATGTACGATTACCAAGAAAATATTACTCGAAAAATTACTGATAATAGACGTTTGGCTGTTTTGACGGCTCGGCAGTCTGGTAAAACAACCACTGCAATGGCTATTATTTTACATTACGTTTTATTTAATGAATTTAAAACAGTTGCTATCCTAGCTAATAAAGGTGATGCTGCCCGAGAAGTAATGGCTCGAGTCAAACTTGCATTTGAATCATTACCTAAATGGCTGCAACAAGGGGTTGAAGAATGGAACAAAGGAAACATTGCACTTGAAAACGGGTGTCAAGTTTTGGCTGGTACTACGTCGTCGAGTGCTATTCGTGGTAAGTCTGTTAATTTTCTATACCTTGATGAGGTTGCATTCATTGAAGGATATGACGAATTTTTCGCATCTGTTTATCCTACTATCTCGTCTGGCGAGTCAACAAAACTTTTAATGACTTCTACTCCAAATGGATTAAACCATTTTTGGAAAACATGTACTGGCGCAAGAGAAGGTACAAATGGTTATGAATATGAAGAAGTTATGTGGCACGATGTTCCGGGTCGCGATGAAAAATGGCGCAAGGAAACAATCGAAGCATTAGACCACGACGAAGAAAAATTCAACCAAGAATATTGTTGTCAGTTCCTAGGTAGTTCTGGTACTCTTATTGCAGGTTGGAAACTAAAAGAGTTATTACATTCAGTACCAATAGGACAACAAGATGGTTTTATACAATATGAAAAGCCAATAAAAGATCGTCAGTATTCTATGACAGTCGATGTTGCTCGTGGTAAAGGTTTAGACTATTCATGTTTTTCAGTAATTGATATTACAGAGATGCCATATAAACAAGTGGCGATGTTTAGAGATAACATGGTAGGACCAATTGATTTTGCATCAGTTGTTTTTAGAATAGGACAAGTATATAATACCGCTGCTGTTTTAATAGAGGTTAACGATATTGGAGAACAGGTTGCTGATGTTCTCTTAATGGATTATGGTTATGAAAATATATTATACACCACAAACAATGGAAGAGCTGGTAAAATACTTACTGGCGGTTTTGGTAAAAAAGTAGATAATGGAATAAGAACAACTAAAAACGTTAAGGCAGTTGGATGTAGCATGCTTAAAATGCTAATTGAGCAAAACCAACTTATTATACAAGATTATGATACTATACAAGAAATTAGCCGTTTTTCTAAAAAAGCAAACTCATACGAAGCAGAGTCAGGATTTCACGACGATTTGGTTATGAACCTTGTTCTGTTTGCATGGATGGTTGAACAAGCGTATTTTAAAGATATGACTGACATAAATACACTTGTTAAGTTACGAGAAAAGACAGAAGAACAAATTGAGGAAGAATTATTGCCTTTTGGCTTTGTTGATACTGGCGAAGATTTTTATTATGAAGATGACGGCTTAGTGCTGTAATTATATAGAATACCATTTTTTATAAATAAGAACAGTAAGAAATAGATAAAAAAACAAGATTAACGCGTTTTCAATACATAAAGGAGAAAAATATGGCTTTTTCCGTAAGTCCCTCTGTTATAGTTCGGGAAGTTGATGCTTCTCAGGCAGTACCAGCCATCTCAAATCCACCTGCTGCAATAGCTGGTGTATTTAGGTGGGGCCCGACTAACGAACCATTATTGCTATCATCAGAAAACCAACTCGTAGACCGTTTTGGCGCACCTAATGATGACAATTACGAAACATTTTTTACAGCTGCTGATTACTTATCATATTCAAATGCACTGTATGTTGTTCGTGCAGACGATGGTTCAACCGAAGCTAACAGTACAACATTAGACATCACACTTGATGCAAACAACGACGTCGTTTCAGATGATAGTACCTACGGTGCTTTCGAAGCGAAGTATAAAGGTGAGCTTGGTAACTCACTAGAAGTTGCTTGGGTATCTTCAACCGGTTTCGAAAATCCATTCGTTGCGGTAGCAGGAATTCCAACAAATAAAATTTCAGACGTAACATTAGATCAGGTTATTAACTTTAACTCTTCTAACGTTCAATTTGAAACAGCTAATACACAAAACCTACTGGATTTAGCCGTAGGCGATGTATTAGAAATCGGTAACGAATCAATTGGTTACCAAGAAATGAGAGTTAGCTCATTCACAGAAACCGAAGTGACTGCTGAGGCCGTTGAAGGCGATGCGAATACTGAATTCCTTGCTCTATACTCATACGATATCGAGTTCTTTAACAAATATACATTAGCTGAAACTGATTTAGCTAAACTATCAATGAAAAAGAAATGGCAACATGGAGGAACATTCTCCAAAAAGCCAGACGCAGGAAATATTCACGTAGCGGTTATTGACGCAGGTGGAGAAATTTCTGGTACTGCAGGATTTATACTAGAAAAATTCGAAAATATTTCAACAACCGTAGGTGCTGTTTCACCACAAGGTACTGCCAATTATTACGGTACAGTGATTGAAAACTTCTCCTCTTGGGTAAAAATTGCTAACACAGCACCAATTGGTACTGCATCTACGGCAATTGCTAAATACGAAAGAATGGCTGGTGCAACATCACCGGTTACAGAAACGACTGCAACATTAGGTCAATTAGGTTTAGCATTAGATACTTTAAGAAGTGCCAATGAAATCGACATTGCTTTTGTACTTCAAGGTAAAGGCGATGATGCTGCAGTAAGAGCAAATTACATTGTTTCTAATATATGTGAAACAAGAAAAGATTGTGTTGCATTTATTTCACCATCTAAAGAAGCTGTTGTTGATGAGCTTAAAATGAATGCAAAACTTACCAATGCAATTGCATATCGTAATAAAATTCAAAACTCATCTTATTCATTCATTGACAGTGGATACAAATACCGATATGATAAGTACAATGACAAATATCGTTGGACTCCATTAAATGGTGACATGGCCGGATTGGCTGCTAGAGTTGAAGCATGGGAATCACCAGCTGGCTTTAGAAAAGGTATAATCAAAAATGTTGTTAAGTTAGCGTTTAACCCTAGCAAAGCAATGAGAGATTTATTGTATGGTTCAGACATCAACCCAGTTGTGTCACAGGTAGGACAAGGTATTGTACTATTTGGTGATAAAACAGGATTAGGTGTTTCATCTGCGTTTGATAGATTAAATGTTCGTAGGTTGTTTATCGCGGTTGAAAAATCAATTGCTACTGCAGCTCAAAGCTTCTTGTTTGAATTGAACGACGAATTCACTCAAACACAGTTTAGAAACATTGTAGATCCATTCTTACGTGATATCCAAGGAAGACGTGGTATTATTGATTACCGAGTAATCAGTGACTCAACCGTTAATACTCCTGAGGTAATTGACCAAAATAAATTCCGCGCAAGCATATTCATTAAACCAGCACGTTCTATTAACGTAATCGAATTAACATTCGTTGCAACTAGAACCGGTATTGAATTTGACGAAATTGTCGGTCAGTTAACTTAAATAAATAAGAATAGAAAATAGGAGAAACAAAATGGCATTCAATATCAACCAGTTCAAATCAGAGCTCGTCGGTGGCGGTGCACGTCCTACCCTGTTCCAATGTCAAATCACTAACCCAATTGCTCCAGAAGCTGACATCAAAACTCCGTTTATGATACGTTCAGCAGGCATCCCAGAATCCATTGTGGGGCAATTCGTGGTACCTTACTTCGGCCGTCAGGTCAAGTATGCCGGTGATAGAACATTCGCAGATTGGTCCGTGACCGTAATCAACGACGAAGATTTCGCAGTACGAAATGCGATGGAAGCTTGGTCAAACGCGATTAACTCGCATGACTCAAACACCAGAGCATTACCACAAGACTACAAATCAACTGGGCAAATTACCCAGTTTAGTAAAGATGGTTCAATTCTTAGAACATACATCTTTGAAGGCATGCATCCAGTAAGCATTGATGGAATTCAAATGGATTGGGGACAAGCTGATACTATTGAGGAATTTAATGTAACATTCCAATATGACTTATGGCGTGTTGAGGGTAACACCGGCATTCCAACTACTTAAATAATGAGAAAGTGAATAAATGAAGATTTTTGGTTTTGATATTAAACGAGACACTGAAGAGGAGGGTTTTACACCTTCCTCTTTTGTTGAGCCTCAAAATGACGATGGAGCTATCACCGTTGGTAATGCAATGGGTGGCTTCTATAGTACACTATTGGATATGGAAGGAACTGCTAAAACTGAATCAGAATTGGTATCAAAATACCGAGGTTTAGCACACCAGCCAGAAATTGCACAAGCTGTTGACGAAGTAATCAATGAAGCAATTAGTGTAGATACAGATGATAAAGTTGTTGAAGTTCTTTTGGACGATACAGATTTACCAGACAAAGTTAAGAAAATAGTCATAGAAGAATTTGATAGCATATTATCATTATTAGATTTTTCTACAACAGCATACGAAACGTTTCAAAAATTCTACGTTGATGGTCGATTAAACTATCACGTTATTATTGATCCAGAAAATATCCCAGAAGGGATTAAAGAATTACGATATGTAGATCCACGTAAATTAAAACTTATTCGTGAAGTTGATAAACGTGAAAAGGATCCACATTCAGGTATCCCAGTTAAAAAAGTAAAAGCAGAATATTATATGTATTCTGAAACAGGTTTTGGTTCAAATAAAACTAGTAATTCTTCTGGTGGTACTGCTCAAGGATATAAAATTGCTAAGGACGCTATTGCCAGAGTTACTTCAGGCGTAATGAACGAAAACAATTCATTAGTATTATCATACTTACATCCTTCAATAAAGCCACTCAACCAGTTAAGGATGTTGGAAGATGCGACAGTTATTTACACTATTACACGAGCTCCTGAAAGACGAGTGTTCTACATTGACGTTGGCAACTTACCTAAATCAAAAGCTGAGCAGTATATAAGAGATATGATGGTTCGTCATAAGAACAAACTACAATATGACTCATCTACTGGAGAAATCAATGATGCTCGTAAAATGATGACTATGACCGAAGACTTTTGGTTCCCACGACGTGGTGGTGAGCGTACAACAGAAGTTGATACTATGCCAGGCGGAAATGCTGGTGGTTTAACAGATGATACGAATATGCAATACTTCCAACGTAAACTATACAAATCGTTAAAGGTTCCGCTATCGCGTTTAGAACCAGAAACTATGTATTCATTTGGTCGTGTTTCAGAAATTACTCGTGATGAATTAAAATTTAGTAAATTCATTAAAAGACTAAGAGCTCGTTTTTCATCAATCTTTACATCATTACTTGAAAAACAATTAGTGCTTAAAGGTATCTTAACGCCAGAAGAATTTAAAGAAATAAAAAACGCTATTCGTTACGATTTTGTGCAGGATAACTATTTCCAAGAGCTTAAAGAAGCTGAAATTACAAAAGAAAGACTCGGTACTCTACGTGAAGTTGAAGAACATGTTGGCACATACTATTCCAGAGAATGGGTATTGCGTAACGTTCTTCGTATGTCAGAGGAAGAAATGGGTGAAATGAAGGATCAAATCGAAGCTGAAGCCAAAGAAAATCCTCCAGCAGAGGCAGAAGAATAAAATGAGAACAACAAATTCATATAAATATATACAAACAAAAAATTAGGAGTTAAGTTATGAAAACTTTCAAAAATATACTTAGCGAAGTTGCTCAACCGAAGTCTTCGGAAGAAAAAGCTTTCAAAGACCAGCATAACCAAAAGGTTGCGCCCCATCCTGTAGCACCTGATAGTCAATTCAGTGGTGATATTGGAAAACCAAAAGCTGCCCGTCCTGCTGACCAAGAAGACGATGAAGCTAATTACGATCAAGCTTATGGTGATAAACCAGATCAAGAGCCTGTATTACGTAAAGGTCGTAAGTTCAGTCAATTTAGAGCAAACGAATCAAAAGAGATGGCTACACAGGCTGCACTTGATAAAGCTACTGCTGCATCAAAAGAAGGCAAGAAAAAAGTTACTCTAGCTAAAGCTCCTTTCGATATTCCAAAGGAAGGATTAGAAGAAGGCCCATTTAAAGGTATTGGCAAGATGATGATGAAGAATAAACTTAATAGGGCAGAAAAAAGCCTTGCTAAGCAAAAAGCCGCTAATAACCGTGATATAGATAAATTCAGGGGTAAACGAGATGCCGCGGGTGAGAAAGCATATGACAAGGCTGATCAGCATGGTAATGACATCCTCCATCAACGAAAACGGGCGGCAGCTGCGCTTGATCGTTTAAATAGATCTCCTGATAAAGATGTTAAATTTCCTTTTAACAAAAGGAATGAAGAAGTAGAAGAAGTTACTGAAAAGGTTTCAGAAATAGCATTCGGTAAATGGAACGAAGCTTTAAAGGGTGGACAGAAAAAACTTGACCATAACAAAAACGGGAAAATTGATGGACACGACTTCGCAATTATGCGTGCGCGAAAAAAGCCAAATGAGGAAGTTGAAGTAGTTGAAACGACTTCCTCTGCAATGAGACATATGGTTACTCAAACAGGACCAGATGGTAAAACTCGTACAGTTATGAAAAAGCTTAGATCTGATAGAACTGACGATCGCGGCCAAGATGTTATTAGAACAAACGAAGCATTTCAAGATGGTAAAACACACAAAATTAGTAAAGTGTATACCAACAATAGTGAAACTCGTCAAAGCAGCTATCCTCGTTATGGGCGCGACGGTGTTACCAACCCATTATATAAAGTACATAAAAAAGGTCACTACCCTGATGACGGAGTTGGTAAAGATTTTAAAACTAGAGAAGATGCTGAAAAACATTTAAACTCTGTTAATAAAGATATTCCTGTGGTAGGCCACTGGAGAGGAGACGTACCTCCTGGCCATAATATTAACGATTATAAGAAAAATAAATCGGAAGCAAAAATTAATGAACTTGACAAGAAAACTCTTGGCAGTTATATTAAAAAAGCTCACAGCAATAAAGAAACGCAGGATAATCTTGCTACACACCACAAAGATGCTGGAGTAATGGCTGATAAAGACAAAGATATGTATAAACAATTTGATTTAATGCATAAGCATAAAAAGAAATCTGTTAACAGGTCTATGGGTATTAACCGAGCTGTGAGAAAACTTGTAGGTGAAGGCTTTACTGAAATGTTAGACGAAGCTGTTAAAATGGGAAACCTGAGATTAAAGAATGGTAAAAATGTAAAGGTATCTAACCAAGATGCTAAACTTTTAAATTCTTTTTATAAAAATCTCAATGCTAAAAACCGTAGAGATATGGAAAAGGTAATGATGAAAGACGAAGCAGGGTTTAAAGAGATCGTAGGATTTGCCCGAGAAGCGTTATAAATAGAAAAAACAAAGGATCTAAGATATGAGATTAATAACAGAAGTTGTAGAAGAATGCGCTGTTGCTGTAGAATTAAACGAAGAAACGGGTAAGAAAACTCATTTCATCGAAGGTATCTTTATGCAAGGTGATATTAAGAATCGCAACGGAAGAATTTATCCGTCGCAGATTTTAGAAAAAGAAATGGTCAGATACAATACTGACTTTGTAGAAACAAAGCGAGCGCTAGGCGAATTAGGTCACCCAGACGGACCTACAATCAATGGCGATCGTGTGTCTCATCTTATTACAGAGATGAAACGAGAGGGATCAAACTTTACTGGTAAAGCCAAAATTCTTGGTACACCAATGGGTGAGATAGTCAAAACATTTATGGACGAGGGTGTTAAGATCGGTGTATCTACCCGCGGATTAGGTTCAGTTAAAGCAACGAGAGATGGAATTATGGAAGTACAAAATGACTTTCACTTAGCCACTGTCGACATCGTAACTGACCCATCTGGACCACAGTGTTTTGTAAATGGTATTATGGAAAATGCTGAATACTATTACGATATAGCCTCAGGTAACTGGATTGCTCAGGAACCTATTGAACAGGTTATTGAAGAAATACAACAAGTAGTAGAAAAGCAAATCAGACGAGTTGTCACTAAAATTGATGAAGGCACCGCGTCTGAATTATTCGAGCGTTTTGTGAACTCACTTAGAAAAGCTGAAAAATAATATTATTATAAATAATACTTAGATAAAAAGTATCTAATAAAAGGAGTAGAACATATGTCAAATGACTTAGACGAAAAGTTCGTCGAAAAATCTGGCGGAGCAGGCGTACCTGCCGCAGAAGTTATGGATCCTGCGACACCAGCAGGCGGCGTACATAAAAAGAAGAAAGCTGATGTAAACAAAAAGGTTGATCCAACAGCCGATAAAGTTGCAGCAGCACCAATGCAAGCGGAAGAATCAGAAGTAGAAACTGATGAAATCGTAGAAGAAGTAATTGAAGTAGCGGAGTCAATCGCGACTATTTTCGAAGGCATGGATTTGTCGGAAGAATTTACAGCTAAAGCAACTATGGTATTCGAAGCTGCGGTTAACGAAGCGGCAACAGTAAAAGCTGATGCAGTTATCGTTGAGAAAACAGAAGTTTTAGAAGCATCAATGCAAACTGCACTTGATGAATCAGTTGAACAGATGTTAGAAAACCTTGACTCATATCTTGACTACGTTGTAGAAGAGTGGATGTCAGAAAACGAAATTGCTATTGAAGCTGGTATTAAGGTAGAAATGGCGGAGTCGTTAATGGATGGTCTTAAAGGCCTATTCGAAGAGCACAACATTGATGTTGATGAGGAAACTCTAGACGTTGTTGCTGGCTTGGAAGAAGAAATTGAAACATTAAGAGCAGACGCTAATAAGGCGATTGTTGAGAATGTTGAGCTTAAAAAAGCTGCTGATGCTCAAACTGCATCAGGCGTTTTTGCTGAAATGACTGAAGGTCTTACACTTGTAGAACAAGAAAGATTTAAAGTACTATCAGAAAAGCTTGCTTTCGATGATGTTGACAGCTACAAAGCAGACCTTGCGACACTAAAGGAATCGTTCTTCAAAAAAGCGAAACCAGTAGTTGAGGAAGTAACTGAAGAAGAAGCAATTATCACAGAAGACACAGAAGTGAAACAACCACTTTCTGAGCACTCAACGATCAATGCTCTTTCAGCGTATTTGAACCGTAACTAAGTAACCCAATGAAAAACATAACTTTTATAAATATATCCAGAATAAATCAACAAGGAGATAGAATCTAATGACTCAGTCAAACTATCAAGCATTAGTTGAAAAATGGGGTCCAATCTTGGAGCATTCCTCTTTTTCTGCTATTACAGACAACCACAAGAAAAGCGTAACAGCTACTATTCTTGAAAACACAGAACGAGCTTTAGCAGAGTCAGGCGACTTATCTGCTAACATGACAGGCTTACTTTCTGAAACAGCTGCAAACGATGTAGGCACAGGCGGTTTCGCTTCTACTTCTGCTGCAGGCGGTCCAACAGCTGGTTACGACCCAGTACTTATTTCTTTAGTACGTCGTGCGATGCCAAACTTGATCGCATACGATATTGCTGGCGTTCAGCCAATGACAGGTCCAACAGGACTTATCTTTGCAATGCGTTCAACACATACTAACCAAACAGCTGCAAACGAAGTATTCTACAACGAAGCTGATACTTCATTCTCTGGTGCAGGAACTCACTCTTCAAATGCTCCAGGTCAAGCATCTGTAACAACAGGTACTGGTATGGATACAGCAGCTGCTGAAGCACTTGGTTCAACAGGTGATGCATTCGCTGAAATGGCTTTCTCAATCGAAAAAGTTACAGTAGCAGCTAAGTCAAGAGCTTTAAAAGCTGAATACACAACAGAGCTTGCTCAGGATCTTAAAGCCGTACACGGTCTAGATGCTGAAACAGAACTAGCGAACATCTTACAGTCTGAAATCCTAGTGGAAATCAACCGTGAATTAGTTCGTACAATCTACACAAACGCGGTTGTTGGTGCAGCTGCAACAGCTACTCCAGGCACATTCGACTTAGATGTTGATGCTAACGGTCGTTGGTCAGTAGAGAAGTTCAAAGGTCTTATGTTCCAAATCGAGCAAGAAGCTAACGCGATTGCTAAAGGAACAAGACGTGGGAAAGGTAACATGGTTATCTGTTCATCTGATGTTGCTTCAGCACTTCAAATGGCGGGTGTACTAGATTATACTCCAGCTCTTAACTCTAACTCATTGAACGTTGACGACACAGGCAATACATTCGCTGGTGTTCTTAACGGACGTTATAAAGTGTATATCGACCCATATGCAGGCGCTAACTACATGGTAGTAGGATATAAAGGTTCATCATCATTCGATGCTGGTCTATTCTATTGCCCATATGTGCCGTTACAAATGGTTCGTGCAGTTGGTGAGAATTCTTTCCAACCAAAAATCGGCTTTAAGACACGTTACGGCATGGTATCAAACCCATTCGCTAAAGGCGCAACTCAAGGAACACCTCCTGGAGAACTTGAAGCAGACACAAACGTTTACTACCGTCGTGTATTAGTCAACAACTTGTTCTAAATATAAGATATCGGTTAACGATACTAACTGGGGAAGCTTTCGGGCTTCCCTTTTTTATG
>Ga0228609_1001137_pt1 | contig 10980 bp, 7 predicted proteins | sample 10DmetaG_FD_190068 | JGI IMG/M metagenome (GOLD analysis project Ga0228609, IMG submission 190068) | Seawater microbial communities from Monterey Bay, California, United States - 10D | ecosystem: Environmental > Aquatic > Marine > Coastal | place: USA: California | collected 2016-11-10 | reverse complement strand
CGTTACATATTCCGTATATAGTAGCACCCTTCTCTTTTGCCATTTCTATGGCTGCAAGTGTATCCGCTGTTTCTCCACTTTGAGAAATAGCAATCACTAAATCATCTTCTGTAATAATGGGGTTTCTGTACCTAAATTCTGATGCATATTCAACTTCTACAGGTATTCGACTAAATTCTTCGATAAGGTATTCGCCTACCAATCCTGCATGCCATGATGTTCCGCATGCAATTATGATAATTCGGTCGAGATTTTTTATTTTACTGGCATATTCCTCTAGGCTACGCATACTAAACGTCAGGTTTTCTGCATCAAATCGCCCACGCATAGAATCGTATATGCTTTTAGGTTGCTCAAAAATTTCTTTAAGCATAAAGTGCTCAAATCCACCTTTTTCAAGGGAGTCTAAGCTAATTTCTAATTCTTGAATGAAAGGAGATTTTACAACATTGTCAATAGTCTTAACTGACATTTCACCATCTTGGATGGCAACAATTTCATTATCATCAATATAAGTTACGCGATTAGTATATTCAATAATAGGGGTAGCATCACTAGCCAAAAAGAACTCGCCTTGTTCTTTACCTATACCAACTACAAGTGGACTTCCTTTTCTAGCAGCTATTAAAGTATTTGGGTCATCTTTACTCAATACAACAATGGCGTATGCTCCAACGACCTCATTCAAAGCTAATCGAACAGCCTCTAATAAGTCAACTTGTTCTTTTACTTGAATTTCCTCAATGAGATGGGTTAGAACTTCTGTATCTGTTTCACTTTTGAACTTGTGCCCATGCTGTATTAGTACTTTTTTGATGGTGGCATAATTTTCAATTATTCCATTATGTATGAGAGCAATATTCCCGCTTTGTGACTGGTGGGGGTGAGCATTAACTGTATTGGGTTCTCCATGAGTGGCCCATCGAGTATGTCCAATACCTCGATTACCCTCCAAATTATTACCTTCAGCAATAGCTTCTAATTCAGAAACCTTACCTTGATTCTTATAAATATTAAGATTTCCATTCAATAGAGCTATACCGGCACTATCATACCCTCTGTACTCTAATCTTCTTAAACCTTTTATTAAATATTCATAGGCGTTATTGGGCCCATAGTATGCTACGATTCCACACATTGTTTTGTTGTTTTACGGTCAAAAATAAATTTTATTGTTCAATCTAATTAAACAATAATTTTTATTAGTTATTAAACTGTACAATAAAGCGATTATGGCTATATGCCAAATGTCTTTTTCAGTTCATCAACTACGTTTAGCTCTTCCCATGGAAAGAGTTTTACGTCTAACTTTATAGTGGTACCTCCTCCGTCTGTAAATTGCTTTGTTACTACTTCGGTAGTTCTACCCATATGTCCATATGCCGCAGTTTCACTATATATTGGTGTTCTTAGATTAAATCTATTCTCAATGAAATAAGGTCTCATATCAAATGCTGGTATTTTCATGAGGATGTCTGCAATTTCACCATCTGACTTGGATACTTTGGAAGTGCCATAGGTGTTCACATATAAGCCCATAGGTTCAGCAACACCAATAGCATACGCCACTTGTATCAATGCTTCATCAGCAATACCGGCAGCTACTAAATTTTTAGCAATATGGCGAGTAGCATAGGCAGCACTTCGGTCAACCTTACTTGGATCTTTTCCCGAAAATGCACCACCACCGTGTGCTCCTTTTCCTCCGTAAGTGTCTACAATGATTTTACGACCTGTCAGTCCAGTATCGCCATGTGGTCCACCAATGACAAAAATACCTGTTGGATTTACATGATATGTAATTGAATCTGTGAACAAAGCTTGTGTTTCCGTGGGTAGTTGTTTTACAACTCTTGGCACTAATATATTGATGACGTCAGATTTAATTTTAGAAAGCATGGCTTCTTCAGTATCAAAATCGTCATGTTGTGTTGAAACAACAATTGCATCAATAGCTATAGGTTTGTTGTTGTCATCATATTTTATAGTTACTTGAGATTTGCTATCTGGCCTCAAATAAGTAATATCCTTATTCTCTCTTCTAAGTTTAGCTAATTCTTTTAATAACAAGTGACTTAATTCAAGTGGAAGTGGCATGTAACTTTCAGTTTCATTAGTTGCATAGCCAAACATCATTCCCTGATCTCCTGCACCTTGATCCTCAAGGTTAGCACGTTCAACTCCTTGATTAATATCTGGAGATTGTTCATGGATGGCACTTAATACACCACAAGAATTTCCGTCGAACATATATTCTCCTTTTGTGTACCCAATTTTATTAATTGTTTCTCGAGCAATTTTTTGAACATCGAGATATGTTGAGGATTTAACCTCTCCCGCCAAAACTACTTGTCCAGTTGTTACGAGTGTTTCGCATGCTACCTTACTAGTCGAGTCAAAAGCAAGAAAATGATCGATAAGTGCATCAGATACTTGGTCAGCTACTTTGTCAGGGTGTCCTTCAGACACAGATTCAGACGTGAAGAAATAAGCCATAGATTTTTTAAATTTATTGTCCTGCAAAAGTATGGATTTGTCTTGATAATAACGGGAGGAGTTATTTGAAATTTTAAGTAAATCATTTTAAAATCAATTTATATCTACCAATCGTTTGTTAAAAAGAAGATATTTGCTTATATTGGACCCAATTAAGTTTTTATGGCAAAACCCAAACTAGACAGAAAGACCTTGTTAAAAAATTCCCTTTCGGTATTTAAATCAAGAGGATATCATGGCACTTCAGTAAATGATCTAGCCGCTGCTAATGGCCTTTTAAAAGGCAGCATTTACCATTACATTGAAAGCAAAGAGTCACTGATGCTTGAAGTTCTCAATGCTTTAAGAGATCATTACGTGAGTAAGGTATTTTCTAAATGTCATGATGAGAGTTTATCACCGTATGAGCGACTACGTGAGTTATCGGTTCGTGCTGAAGAAATATTTACATTTGAGGAAACAGGTGATTTCTTTGTTAATATTGGTCTTGAGACGATTAATTCTAATCCGTCTTTTGCCAAGGTTATACAAGATTTTTTTAAGGATTGGATTGGTTCGTTGAGTGATTTATATCGTCATGTTTTGGACGATGAAGATGCATTAGTTCAAGCTGAAAGGGTAGTAGCCGAACTTGAGGGTTCTGTCATTATGATGAAAATTTTAGGCGATGTTAATTACCTAAAAAGATCAAGTGTTCGCGTATTAAATGAGTTTAAGGAATTAGAAAAAAATAAAATCAGTAAAGTATATAATGACTAGAAAAATTCGTAAAGTAACAGTTTTGGGTTCAGGTATAATGGGAAGCAGGATTGCTTGTCATTTTGCAAATATTGGTCTTGAGGTTTTGCTATTGGATATCGTAACCCCCGATTTGCCCAAAGAATCAAAGAAGAACGAAAGAGATATTCTTGTAAACAAAGCATTGAATTTGGCCTTAAAAAGTAATCCTAGCCCTATTTATTCAAAACAGTTTATTAGAAATATTAAAACGGGAAACTTTGAAGATGATCTGGACAAAATAGCAGATTCAGACTGGATTATTGAAGTTGTCATTGAGCGACTTGACATTAAGAAATCGTTATTTGAAAAAGTTGAAAAGTATCGAAAAAAAGGAAGTATCATTACTTCAAATACCTCTGGTATACCTATAGAATTAATGTTAGAAGGACGAAGTGATGATTTTCAAACTAATTTTTGTGGCACCCACTTCTTTAACCCACCTCGATATTTAAAATTACTTGAGATTATTCCGTCCTCAAAAACAAGTTCAGAGGTAGTTGATTTCTTTTTAGAGTACGGACACCTTTATTTAGGAAAAACTACTGTAAAAGCTAAAGATACACCCGCATTTATTGCGAATAGAATTGGGGTATTCAGTATCATGGCCATTTTTAAATACATGCAGAAATATGAGCTTTCAATAGAGGAGGTGGATATGGCTACAGGTCCTGTTTCGGGTAGACCAAAGTCTGCTACTTTTAGAACTTCTGATTTAGTAGGTTTGGACACATTGACGAAAGTTGCTGGAGGTGTTCATAAACATTGTATTAAAGATGAGATGAATGGTTGGTTTGAAATACCTGACTTTTTAACAAAAATGATTGAAATGAATTGGCTAGGGGATAAAACTGGTCAAGGTTTCTACAAAAAATCTAAAGACAGTTCAGGGAATCGAGTTATTGAACAGCTTAACCTTACATCATTTGATTATGAGCCCTTGATTAAGCCACGATATGACAGTATCGGTAAAGCTAAAAAGACAGAAAGCACTGCTAAAAGTATTCGTAGTTTGTTTGATGGGGATGATAAAATAGCTAACTTTTTTAAAGAGGTCATTACAGCTGTTTCTGCATATTCTGCTAATCGAATTCCAGAAATTGCTGACGAAATTTATCAAATTGATGATGCACTAAAAGCAGGTTTTGGTTGGGAGGCAGGTCCATTTGAGACGTGGGATATTCTAGGGTTTGACACGGTATTAAACGCAATATCTGTTTCTAACTTTCAGTTGCCACAATGGATTGAAGAGTTTAAAAATAAAGGGCACAATCAGTTTTACAAGATTGAAAATAGCCAACAGATGTTTTATAGTGTAGCTAATGGTCAGTATGAAGTTGTTCCTGGAACAGAGTCATTGGTGGTTTTAGAAAATTATAAGTCTCAACCCCTTGTATATGCAAACAAAGAGGCATCATTACATGATATTGGAGATGGAGTTCTGTGTCTTGAATTTCATTCTAAAATGAATGCTATCGGAAGTGGAACTTTAGCTGCCATTAATCGATCGATTGAGATAGCTGAAAAGGAGGGTTGGAAAGGGTTAGTTATTGGAAATGATGCCCCCAATTTTTCAGCTGGGGCCAATTTAGCTATGATGCTTATGTTGGCTATTGAACAAGAGTTTGATGAATTGAATGTGGCTATCAAATATTTTCAAAATACAGTGATGCGATTGAGATATTCTAGTATTCCAGTGGTTATAGCACCTCACGGATTAACTCTCGGGGGGGGGTGTGAAATGACTTTGCACGCGGATAGTGCAGTAGCATCAGCAGAAACATATATTGGACTTGTAGAGGCAGGTGCCGGTTTAATACCTGGTGGAGGTGGCACAAAAGAGTTTGTGTTAAGAACAAGTGATGGATTCACAACTATTGACCCTCAATTGCCAGCTTTACAAGATCGATTTACTACAATAGCTACTGCAAAAGTAGCTACCTCTGCTCATGAGGCCTTTGAAATTGGAGTCATGCATATGGACAAAGACGAGGTTGTGGTAAATGACCAGCGAGTTATAGCTGAAGCTAAACGAAAAGTAATGGAATTATCCAACGATGGCTATGTCCAAAAACCTCAGAGAGATGATATTTTGGTTTTAGGAAGAACAGCTCTTGGAGCATTATATTCAGGTATTGAGTCTTTTGGAATCAGTAATTACGCAAGTGAGCATGATCAGCTAATTGCACGAAAGCTGGCATTTGTAATGGCAGGAGGAGATTTTACTCAACCTACTAAAGTGACGGAACAATATCTTTTAAATTTAGAGCGTGAAGCATTTTTGAGTTTGTTGGGCGAGCGAAAGACACTTCAACGAATTCAACATATACTAAAAACAGGGAAACCATTAAGAAATTAAAATATGGAAGCATATATAGTAAACGGATATAGAACGGCAGTTACAAAGGCCAAACGGGGGGGGTTTAGTTATACTTCTCCAGTTGATTTTGGTGCAGCCGTTATTAATTATTTGATAGAAAATTCACCTGGGTTTGACCCTGAACTTGTTGATGATTTAATTGTTGGTAATGCGGTTCCTGAAGCAGAACAAGGACTGCAAATGGCAAGGTGGATTAGTATGAGGAGTAATTTACCTATGGAGATACCTGGAGTTACAGTTAATAGATATTGTGGCAGTGGAATAGAGACGATATCCATGGCTGTTGCAAAAGTAAAAGCAGGTTTAGCTGATTGCATTATTGCTGGTGGAACGGAGAGTATGAGTCTTGTCCCAACTACAGGTTTTAAGACAGTTCCTAATTATCACATAGCTAAAGACCATGGAGATTATTTTTTAGGAATGGGTTTAACTGCGGAGGAAGTTTCACTTAAATATAATGTTTCAAGAGAAGATCAAGATGCGTTCTCACTTCAGTCACACAAAAAGGCTATTCAAGCAATAGAAGCAGGTAAATTTAAAAATCAAATTGTACCTGTTGAAGTCGAGAAAGTTGATTTTGATCCATTAACAAACAAAAGAGTAACATCAAACATGATTGTTGATACTGATGAAGGTCCTCGAAAAAACACCAATTTAGATGTGTTATCCAAACTAAAGCCTGCTTTTAAAAATGGAGGTACTGTTACGGCTGGTAACAGTTCTCAAACAAGTGATGGAGCATCATTTGTGTTGGTGATGAGCGAAAAATTGATAAATCAATTAAACCTTAAACCTCAAGCACGCTTGTTAAGCTGTGTTTCTGTAGGGGTTCACCCTAGATACATGGGAATTGGACCAGTAGTTGCAGTTCCGAAAGCCTTATCCAAGGCGGGTTTATCATTAAAAGACATTGAATTAATTGAACTTAATGAGGCATTTGCTTCTCAGAGTTTAGCTGTTATTAGAGAGCTAAATCTTAATCCTGAAATTGTAAATGTAAATGGTGGAGCAATCAGTCTTGGTCATCCACTTGGGTGCACAGGTGCTAAACTAACAGTTCAAATCTTAGAAGAGTTGAAGTTGAGAAATCAAAAATATGGTCTGGTAACAGCCTGTATCGGTGGGGGTCAAGGAATAGCATCGGTGATCGAAAGAATTTAAAAAAATAACAATATGAAAAACAACATACAAGGAGGAGAATTTCTCATAAAAGACCAAGAAGCACTGGAAATTTATATACCAGAAGATATCAGTGAGGAACAAGAAATGTTCCGATCCATGACGATGGATTTTTTAAGTAAAGAAGTGCACCCACTTCGAGAAAAAATTGACAAGCAATCTGAGAATCCAGATTTAATTCCTCAGTTGATGCATGAGGCAGGAAAACTAGGGATGCTATCGGCATCATTACCAGAGGAATATGGGGGTATGGCTGTTGATTTTAATACGGAGACTTTTCTCAGTGAAGACTTGGGAACAAGTCAAAGTTTCAGTGTTGCTGTTGCTGCTCACACGGGCATTGGGACATTGCCTTTTCTTTATTATGGTACTGAAGAACAAAAGAAGAAATATTTGCCTGGTTTAGGGGATGGATCCTTAAAAGCAGCTTATTGCCTTACTGAACCTAATAGTGGAAGTGATGCACTTTCTGCTAAAACAAAAGCCGTATTAGATGGTGATAATTGGGTGCTCAATGGAGGTAAAATGTGGATTACCAATGGAGGTTTCGCAGATATTTTTACCGTTTTTGCTCAAGTTGACGGCGATAAGTTTACAGCCTTTGTTGTGGAAAGAGGAACTTCCGGGTTAACTGTAGGTCAAGAAGAGGTAAAACTAGGAATTAAGGGAAGCAGTACATGTCAGGTATTTTTAGAGAATGTGAAAATACCTAAGGAGAACTTGCTAGGTGAAATTGGTAAAGGACATAAGATTGCTTTTAATGTCTTGAATATCGGTAGGTTTAAACTGTGTGCTATGGTTATGGGAGCCAGCAAACGAAGTATTGATATTTCGGTTAAATATGCAAATGAAAGACATCAATTTGGAGTCCCAATTAGCAGTTTTGGAGCCATCCAACAAAAAATAGCAGATATGGCAATATATACCTATGCGACTGAGAGTGCTACTTATCGAGTTTCTGGTTTGATACAGGATAAGATTTCTTCGCTAGTTTCAGATGGAATGTCAAAGCCTCAGGCTAAATTATTTGCTGCAGAGGAGTATAGTATTGAATGTGCATTGTTGAAAGTATTTGGTTCAGAATCACTTGATTTTGTAATTGATGAAGCTGTTCAAATTTTTGGAGGAACAGGGTATTCTGAAGAATATCCAGTAGCTAGTATGTATAGAGATGCTAGGATTAATCGAATTTTTGAGGGAACAAATGAGATAAACAGAATGCTTGCAGTAGGTCAAATACTTAAAAAAGCGATGAAAGGGAAAATTGACCTGATGGGTCCAGCAATGAAAATTCAAGATGAGTTGATGGAGATCCCCGATTTTAGTGATGAGGCTAACCATATTCTTTATCAAGAGAGAAAGTCAGTTATTCAGGCCAAAAAAGCAATCTTGATGCTTGCAGGTGCGGCTGCGAAAAAGTACATGCTAGAACTAGAAAAGAAACAAGAAATTTTGATGAATTTGGCAGACATGCTCATTCATGTTTTTACTGCAGAGAGTTCCGTATTACGAACCGAGAAATTAGTAAATAAAACAGGGGAAGAATCCAATGAAATGCAGATTAATATGACCAAGTGCTATGTTAATGATGCATTGGAAAAAACATATCTTTCAGGAAAACATTTACTTGCAGAGTTGGCAGAGGATGATATGCTAGTTATGATGCATATGGGGCTGAAAAGATTTACCAAATACCCTATTTTAAACACATTATCTCTTAAGAAAAAAATAGCGTCAAAGCTGATAGAAAAGAATACCTATTACTAGATTTTATTTTACAATCTCTAACAACTCGAGGGTGAAAATTAGTGTTGAGTATGCAGGTATATTGGCTCCCATTGCTCTTTCGCCATATGCAAGATTATGTGGAATATATAATTCCCACTGGCTTCCAACGGGCATGAGTTTTAGGGCTTCTGTCCATCCAGCAATAACTTGGTTAACACCAAAAGTTGCAGGTTGTCCACGATCATAACTACTATCAAATTGTTTTCCGTTGATTAGGGTTCCTTTGTAATTAGTTTTTACTGTTTGACCATTAGTTGGAATGTCCCCATTTCCTTCTTTAATTATTTTGTATTGAAGTCCGCTGGGTAAAGAAACTACCCCTTTTTTCTTTGCATTTTCTGACAAGAAAGCCCTTCCTTCAGCAGTCATTAATTCCATTTTAGCTGCCTTAGCTTTAGCTACATAATTATTAATAACAGTGTTTGATAGTTGACCATCCATAGCTGCATGGCTGTGAATGATAATATCTTTTATGGCTTCTGTAAAAATTTCATAATTAAGCGTGTCAATCCCTCCAGATTTGAGACTATTAGCAATGTTCATCCCTACTGCGTATGATACGCTATCAATTTCGCTGACGAGTTTGATGTGATTGTGTTGTGCTTCAACTTTTCCTTGAACAAGAATAAATAATAGCGTAATAAAGGTTAAATTTTTCATGGTTCAAAAATAGCCTTAAGTAGCAGATAAATTACTTTAATTCTTTTAGTTGAGTTTCTTATTTAATCGATTACTGAAAATTGCTATACCAACAGCAATACTCTCCGAAGACCCAAAACAATTACTAGTTCCTCCTGTTATTCTTGTGAAAGTGGGATAGGGGTATTCTACATTAGTTAAATTTTTGTCAAGAAGGTAAATCCCGCTGCTATTTGGTTCACCAGTACCAGCATAATAATTACCAAAAACAGCAAAATGAATGCTGTTTTTTCGATTTTTAATTGCTGAAATTTCATGATCATCAATAATTCGAAAGGCCGAAAATTTAAAGTTCTCTTTCCATAGCGAATCTAATTGGTTTTTTGTGATGTTGTCTTTGCAGTCTCTGTTAATTATGTAAAGGGTGTCTTTTTGAAGTGCTAAAAGAGAGGAAACCATTAGCTGCCTTTTATCCGTTTTAGAGACAAACGTGTTAAAATTAATGGCGTATGATATGTTTAGTAAAGGAGGTAATGCATCAACAAAACGTTGTTTTTTAATTGAATTCAAAGGCTGTTGATAGGTTAATGTCAGACTTGAGTAATCAGTTAGTTCTAACTCAAGCCCAGCAGCAAAAGAATGATTGATAGTATTCTCATATTCATTTATTAATGAAGATGTTCTGGGAATTTGTGGATCTGTTCCAAAATAGGTCTGAGTTGAATTTAGAATCAGTGAAGGAGAGTAGTTAATTAATAGATTTGTTTTAGATAATTTTCCAAAATTGGATTTTAGACCAAATTCAGCATATAAGTCTCGTGCTACAACTGAAGTGTAATTTTCAGGATTATTGTAGTCAATGTTCCTTATGCCTAAAGAGGTAAATAGGGCTTTAGTGTTTTGCGTATATGATGAAAACAGTTGACCTTTCCAAGCTATTTTTGGGTCAAAATAATCGGGAAGTTGCGGTAATGCAATTCCACCTGAAATTCCATATTTCCATTTTAGTGATTGGTTATCTTGAGCTTGACAAATGGCTAGATTTATTAAACATGCTAGCACCCAAAAAAGTAAACCTCTTTTCATGATAAGTCAAATGTACAATAATCAGCTTATTTGGGTGTGAACCTTTTTTTTTATTCTTGAGTCAATAAGTCTTAATTTTGCTCGCTAGTATTAGAGGAGAAGATTAAAACAGGATTAAAAACAAACTTTATGAATAAGTATAATATTGTTGGGGTAATGTCGGGTACTTCAATGGACGGACTAGACCTTGCTCACGTTACATTAGTGGAAGTAGAACAAGGGAAATGGCAGTACGAAATTAATGCCTCAGTTACCTTACCTTATGAAGAAAAATGGCGATTAAGATTGTCTAAATTAAGACATCAAAACTCATTAATTTTTTACAAAACAGATCGTTTTTATGGACAATATATAGGAGAGTGTATCAATGATTTTCTTTCTGAAAATGACCTAAAGGCTGATTTAGTATCCTCTCATGGTCATACGGTTTTTCATCAGCCTGAGAACAATGTCTCTGTTCAGATAGGTGACGGGAATAGTATATATGCTATTACAGGAATTCCTGCGATAACTAATTTCAGAGCTATTGATGTGATACTAGGTGGAGAGGGAGCTCCTTTAGTGGGTATTGCAGATAATTACCTATTTGGGGAATATGATATGTGTCTTAATCTAGGAGGATTTGCAAATATCTC
>Ga0228609_1001132_pt1 | contig 11008 bp, 5 predicted proteins | sample 10DmetaG_FD_190068 | JGI IMG/M metagenome (GOLD analysis project Ga0228609, IMG submission 190068) | Seawater microbial communities from Monterey Bay, California, United States - 10D | ecosystem: Environmental > Aquatic > Marine > Coastal | place: USA: California | collected 2016-11-10 | reverse complement strand
TAATAACGGCACTTGGGACAATTCAGGAGAGGCACAAAAGCTCACCAATAACGGAGACGGAACCTATAGTTTTACTTTTGTACCCACTACTTTATTTAATGACACCGATATCACCCGAATGGGTGTGCTTGTAAAAGCAAAAGATGGTTCTGGCGACAATAAAACCCAAGATTTTTTATACTATGTAGGTAAAGTACAGGTTGAGTTATCATTGCCCACATCTAATGTTGTTGTATTGCAATCAGGAGATAACCTTACGATATCTGGGCGTGCAGTGGTTGGAGGGAATCCTCAGTACGAAGCTGATATCAGGATATATTTTGATGATGTGCTAAAAGCATCAGGTAAGGGATATCCATATTATACAGCAAACCTTACCAATATCACACAAAGTGGTGTAGTGAAAGTTGAAGGACAACCCAAAAACTCTTCTGATATTGGTGAAAATTCGATTGAAGTTCTTGTCGCGCCAACAGTAACTGAACAAGCCATTCCAGCAGGGCTAAAAGAGGGTATCAATTACCATAATGATAGTTCAAAAGCTACACTAGTACTCAATGCACCAAATAAAAGCTATGTGTATGTGGCAGGTAGTTTTAACAACTACACTACGAGTAGCGCATATCTAATGAAAAAAGACCCAACCTCTAATTTATTTTGGTTGGAACTTACTGGTCTCAATTCTGGTCAAATTTACCACTATCAATACTGGATTTATGACACTACTCCCATATCCAATAGTCCTGCCATTGTTAAAACCGCAGACCCTTATTCCACATTGGTCTTATCTCCTTTTGATGACCCTTATATTCCGTCAAGTTCTTACCCAAACCTTCCCGATTATCCCGCTGGTCAAGATCGTGAAGTAACTGTTTTACAAACTGGTCAAGCTGCCTACAATTGGCAAGTCCCTAATTTCCAAAAGCCCGTTAAAGAAGATTTAGTCATTTATGAGGTGCTTATTCGTGACTTTGATGCCAACCGTTCCTTTCAAGACTTAATTGACCGAGTATCCTATTTTAAAAACCTAAATATCAACGCTATTCAATTAATGCCCATTATGGAATTTGAAGGCAACGAAAGCTGGGGCTATAACACAGCTTTCCATATGGCATTGGATAAATTTTATGGCACTTCCGAAAAATTTAAAGAGCTGGTTGATACCTTCCACCAAAATGGTATTGCTGTGATTTTGGATTTGGCTATCAATCACGCTTTCGGGCGTGCACCAAGCGTACGTATGTGGATGGACGACACAGACGGCGATGGTTGGGGAGACCCCTCTAGTGAAAACCCTTATTTTAACGAAGAAGCCAAACACAGCTATAATGTTGGAAGCGACTTCAATCATCAGTCTGCCATGACGAAAAATTTCACCAAACGCGTTATCAAGCATTGGATAGAAGAATATAAAATCGATGGTTTCCGCTGGGATTTAACCAAAGGATTTACCCAAAACTGTACCGATAATGATGAGGGTTGTACGGGTAGCTACCAAGCTGATCGTGTGGCAATATTAAAAGAATATGCCGATTATTCGTGGTCGTTAGACTCAAATCACTATGTCATTTTTGAGCATTTGGGTGGAGATGCTGAAGAAAAAGAATGGGCAGACTATAGACTCAATGAGGGTAAAGGCATTATGATGTGGGGGAAAATGACCAACTCATACAACCAACTCAGTATGGGGTTTGGATCAGATGCAAGTATTGAAAGAATGCGATCTGAAAGTCGTGGATTCAATGGAAAACGGTTGGTTGGGTATGCAGAAAGTCACGATGAAGAACGACTCATGTATCGAAACCTTCAATATGGAAATAGCTCAAATAACAACCACAATATCAAAAGCTTAAATACAGCTCTTTCAAGGATGTCAGCAATAGGCGCTGTGAGTCTTTTAGTTCCTGGACCTAAGATGATATGGCATTTTGGTGATTTGGGCATGGAACAGTCCCTTAATTCGTGTACGGATGGAACGATCAGTGATTGCCGTTTGGACACCAAACCACAACCCCAATGGACAAACAATTGGCTTGCAGACGCACAACGCAAAAAAATCTATGACGATTGGAGCCTTATGAACGACATAAAACAAAGCAATGAAGTGTTTAGAGGAAGTTCAAGCATTAGCCCCTTGAGCACTAACAATCTTGTGCAGCGCATCTATATTTGGAATGAAACACTTACTGGGCTTAAGAATGTGGTCATCCTTGCCAATTTTGACGTAACTACCCAAAACGTTGCTTCCGATTTTCCATACACCGGCACTTGGTACGATTTAATGGACAACAGCACCCTAAGCGTGAGTTCTCTAGGTCAGGCTGTTACATTAGCTCCAGGAGAATTTAAAATTTTCGGCAATCAACAGGCTACGCTTAGCAACCAAAGACCAGAGCTGCTGCAATTAGGCTTACGCCAAAACCCAGTAAAAGAACGTATTGAAATTGACCTTCCTAATGAGGATGTATATACATATAAGTTATACAGTGCCTTGGGGCAAGAAGTATTCACCGGTAAACACAAAAACGGAAAGGTGCTAACCATTTCAGCACCAGCTCAAAGAGGGACGTATTTTTTGGCACTAAAAAACAAGTTAACAAATCAATATGGACTCTGTAAAGTGCTGGTTAAATAATATATAAAAATATTGCTATGGGAATTTTGTTTAATTTTTAAATTAATAATGATGAGAACACTTTTATTTTTTAATCTAATGCTAAGTTTATCATTTTTGTACAGTCAGGACATAGGTTTCTTAGGGGACTTTAATGGTTGGGGTGATGATGTAGATATGGCTACCACTGACAATAATACTTATACAAAAAATGGTTATTATTTGCCTGCAGGGGATATTAAATTCAGAGAAGGAAATGGTTGGGCTGCTAGGCAATGGCCGAGTAGCGGAAATCACAATGTTACTAGTGCTGGCTTTTATGACATATCTCTAGACTTAACTAATAACTCTTTTTCGCTAACTGCAGCTTCTAGTACTAATAAAAACATAAGATTGATTGGCGATTTTAATAGCTGGGGAGACACTGCAATGACTACTACTGACAACATAACCTATACCCTTGATGCTGTTTCAATCACAGCCGGGAATGTGAAGTTTAGACGTGATTCGGCGTGGGAATGCAATTGGGGAGATACTGCCACAGCAGATGGAACTGCAGATCCAAATAGTGGAGATAATATTTCTATTGGAGCAGATAACACTTATGATGTTTCATTTAATCTAGCAACCTTAGCGTATGCATTTACAGTCAGCAACACTGCTTCAATTAATAATATAGCGTTAAATGACCTAATTGATATCCACTATAACTCATCTTTAAGAACACTAAATGTTACTATTGAATCAATTCAACAGAAGTTTTCTTATCGAATATTTAATATAAGCGGAAGCTTTATTGGAGATGGTCATCTGGTCAAAGGAATGAACAAATTAAGTATTGATGCGATGTCATCAGGGCTTTATATTTTGGATGTCATTGATGATAGTTCTAGGGAACGATCCATTAAAAAGTTTGTTATAAACTAACCCAAAAGCCTCCACGTTGGAGGCTTTTTTTATTCGTTAATGCTAATCAATTTCAGTAAATCAATGCTCCGATTTGTTGCCTCGGGAGGATTGTGTTTCCTGACAGCGCTATGCGATGAACATCACACAAATAAAAAAAACGCTCAAGCAAGCTTGGCGTTTTTTCTTGTTGTGCGGTTTATTCGTGACCAAAACTTATGGTAGTTCTAACTTTTTATGTAAATAATTGAAATTATTTAAAAACAGATTTTATTTAACGAACCAAAAAAGGTTATCCTAAAAAATACTTTAAATGTTCTTTTTTAAGATGCATATGTTTTTCAAATTAAATGATATTAAATAGTTTGTTATCTTGAAGTTGCATAAGAAAAAACTAAGCGAAGACGAAAGCAAAATTGGCTCTGCAGGGCTGGTCATGGCTATTGTTGGTGTCGCTTTGATGCCAAAGCTGCAAGGGATGATTATTGACATAGGCGGTTATGCTGTTAATGATGTTAGTATTGTCGGTATTTCTGAAATCAATCTTTCATTTTTATTACCTGTCTTGTGTTTTGCTTTTATCACAATCTACGGACGTAATAATCACAACTAAAATCTAAACAACACTATGAAAAAACTAGTCTTAATTTTCGTTTTATCAATAATTCTTGCTTCTTGTGGCACTGAACCAAAAAACAATGCAGATGCATTGGAAAAACCCAACATCATCTTTATTTACCTTGACGATTTGGGCTATGGAGATGTAAGTGCCTATGGAGCAACCGAATTAGCCACACCAAATATGGATTTTTTGGCAAACAATGGGCGTAAGTTTACTAGCGGATATGCCACTTCGGCAACATGTACACCCAGTAGATATGCCCTGCTCACAGGTCAATATCCATGGCGCAATAGAAATGCGAAAATTCTTCCCGGAACTGCTCCGCTGCTTATAGATACCGCTCAAGTGACCTTGCCAAAAATGCTGCGGAATCACGGATACGAAACGGCAGTGATTGGCAAGTGGCACTTAGGTCTTGGCTTGGGAAATGTCAATTGGAATACCCATATTTCACCTGGACCTAATGAAGTTGGCTTTGACTACAGCTTTATCATGGCAGCAACACAGGATCGGGTACCAACCGTTTACATTAAGGATGGTGACGTTTATAATTTAGACGTGAACGATCCAATAAAAATTGACTATGAAAAAAACTTTCCCGGAGAACCAACGGGGGAGAACTCACCCCATTTGCTAAAAATGAAAGGCGATCCGCAACACAATAGAACGATTGTAAATGGCGTGCCACGAATTGGCCACATGAAAGGTGGGCAAAGCGCAAGATGGATAGATGAAAATATGGCGGATGATTTTCTCAAAGAAGTTCAAACCTATATAACAACAAAAAAAGACAAACCGTTCTTTTTGTATTATGGGTTTCAACAACCGCACGTACCCAGAACACCACATCCACGCTTTAAAGGGGTAACTGGAATGGGCCCAAGGGGTGACGTCATTGCCGAAGCAGATTGGTGTGTCGGTGAATTGATCAAAACACTAAAGCAAGAAGGTTTGCTTGAAAATACGCTTATATTTTTATCAAGTGATAATGGACCTGTATTAGACGACGGCTATGTAGATGATGCCATCGAAAAACTTGGCGACCACACGCCAACAGGCGAATTAAGAGGCGGAAAGTATAGTTTATATGAAGCTGGGACTCGTGTTCCCTTTGTCACGTATTGGAAAGGAACCATCGAACCTGGTACTTCTAATGCCATTATTTCGCAAATGGATTGGCTATCGTCATTGTCAAGTATGATGGGAGAAGAAAAACCAAAACTAGACAGCGAAAACCATATGGATCTATTGCTTGGTAAAACATCAACTGGGCGAGAAGATGTGGTATTAGAAGCAACTTCTAGAACGGCATATCGCCATGGCGATTGGGTCTTGATCCCTCCTTATCCTGGGCCTAAAATGTTTTTAACAAAAGGCATTGAAACGGGTAATGGAGACGAATATCAATTGTACAATCTGGCAGAGGATGTGTCTCAAAAAAACAATCTTGCAGAGAAAATGCCTGAAAAAAGGGACGAAATGATGGAGCGCTTTCTTACTGTAGTGGGTGATGCATATGAAAACACAAGCCGTTTGCGTTTTGATTAATTATTTTTAATTCTGTGTTAAACAAACTTTATAACTTATATAAGTCCAATAATTAAAGATTTGAGGTAGTTTTAGAAAAAAACCATGACCTACTTTTTCTAAAAGTGCAGTAGTGACGGTACTTCATTTTATAGCAATGCCTTACAATTTAAAAATAGCTACTTTATATTGTTAAATAAAAAAGCCACTGAATTTCAGTGGCTTTTGATTTGTTACTTAAATAAAAATCTATTTTTTTAGCATTTTCTTAACTGCAAATCCTGGCGTTTCCATAAAATAGACACCCGTATTTAGGTGGCTAAGATTTAAAGAACTTCCATTATAAACATGATTACTTGCTTTAGCACCTGTAATGGTATAAATATTTATTTCACTACCCGCTTCAACTCCAGATATTTCAACTGTTTCTCCAACGGGATTGTTAGACAACATAAATTCTGGGAGGAAAACATCTTTTGTGCTTAATGTATTACCATTGGTTAAGGATACACTAGACACTCCCATGAACTCTGTATTGGCTGCATCTCCGTCCTGCAATGTTATTGTTTTGAAAAAACCACGAACTTTTCCGTTGCCAGCATATGCAAATATCTCATCTCTTATTGATAGACCACCATTACCATTTCCATACGTCCCAATGTCAGTAGACTCATTTGTTGTATTATTTATAAGTATGACAGAAATATATGAATTAGCTGCAGTAGTTCCGATGGTTAAAGCAACTTTTGCCGTGAGATCACTTCCAATCCAATTACTTACAGCTTTTGTTGTAATATCAAAATTTCCATTTCCTCTATCAGATATTTTTAATCCCCCATTAAAAGTATTAAAAGATAGGTAAATATAATCTCTTCTGGATGCGCCACCATTAATCCAGAATTCGTTATAAAAACCTATCTGGGCCATAAGTTCATTTGTAGAGTGCCCAAAGTCACCGTTGAAACTAAAATTAACTTCAAAGGTAACTGTGGAACCTGAAATACTAGTTAGTTGCTCTGTCCATAAGGCTTCAGCGGAGTTAGCTGAAGTAGATACCTTTTCATTAGTGGTGTTAACAAACCATGAGCCACCACCTACCCAATTTTCGTTATTACCCAAAGCTCCATTAGCATAACCATCAGCTGTAGTAAAGTTTGCTGTCACCTGAGCACTTAGCGTTGTAACGCTTAAGATTATTGTAAAAAATATGTACACGTTTTTCATAATTATTTGTTTGAATGTTTTTTATAAATTTAATTTGATAAAAAGCAAATTGTAGTCACAAATGTTCAGAATTCTTGAACAAATCGTCACATCTTAGGCTTGGGGCTATTCATAAGTTTCCATTGCTGCATCTTGGGTGTGTTTATGGCATTTATTTGTTCTGAAAGTTGGCGCTTTCTTTTTTCTAAAGAATCTATTTTTGGTAGTGTCTCAAAATATGCCTCCATACTCCTTTTGATGTAGTCATAATAGGGCTTGCCCTCAATACGTTTACGTTTTTTGGATAAGTGCTTTTGCTTTAGACTTATGTCATCGGGACCTGTATAGTCGTTAAGATAACTGTGTTGTATAAAGGCAACTGCCCGAAGCTGGTATTGTGTTTGTCGATAGGCAGTACACAAACGCTTTATTTCTTGCGCCTGTTTGTATTGCGGTGTGTTTTTGTATAAACTCAGGTCAATTCCATTCTTAAAATCGTAAGCATCAAAAGTTCCTATATGCTGTTTGTCAATGTACAAGTCATAATTTTTATTAGGTAATCCTTCTGCTTGAAATAGTTGCTGATTATACAGTTCTTTAAAAGCGGTCAATGATAATGCCTCGTTAAGATTCCTTCCAAGAGGGAACGGCAAACTCATTTCACAAGTCTGAAAGGAAATCAAGCTTTCGGAAAACTGTGCATTTTGAAGGCGTAGGTTTTGCACACGTATTTCTTGCTCATCTTGGTTTGCATCAATTGCTATTTTAGAAACCACTTCAGGCGCTTCTAGTTTTGAAATAATTTCACAAAACATGATAAAATGCCCTGTTGTTCCGGGATGCACCCTGTCGTTTCCAATAATGGTAAACAAAGAATCTTTTTTCAATTCACGTTCCATGAGCGTTCGCATAGGTGTGTTTAAATCGATAACTAGGGCGTCGTATTTGTTTCCTAATTTTTTTAGGTGATTGGAGTATTCAATAAGGGCGTCATTGCAGCCTAAGTTGTTTTCTTTTTCTATTTTGGAGTATTGGTCATAAATAGAGGGCGTTAACAAAATGGGTATTATGCCATTTCCGATTATTTTTTCCGCTAATAATGTAGTATTTCGCTTGTAGTTAGCTAAGGCATTCGCTCTTTGTTTCAAAATTTTAACGCTTGCCGTTCCCTCAAAATACAAAGTACGGTTTACATCGTTCATTCCGGTCATAAGAAACACGTGTGTGGGCTTGTGTTTCATCACATCTTCTTCAAAGCGCTCAATCATACCATTGGCATTGTCTCCAGAAATACCACAGTTATGAAAAGAAAGGTTCAACTCTGGATATCGAGTTGCGTAAAATAGTTGTAAAAATTCGTGGTATTGCCCTCCATGGGTAATGCTGTCGCCTAAAAAACAAATGGTATCCCCATCTTTAAAAAAGGGCTTATGGCTTTGCCCAAAAACCAAAGAGAATGAACTGAGAATTATAATTATAGCGGTGTGAATTTTTATAAATTTCCGCATAACTATTTATTCAATTAACAGCTTGGCATATAGACCTTCTGAACGAACCAAATAAAGGCCACTGGAAAGATGTGTCACATCTAGAGTAGTTCCATCATAAATAGTGTTAAATATCTCTTTCCCCGATAGGGTAAAAAGGCGAAGCACTTTACCGGTATATTTTTGATCGAGATAAACAAAGCCATTTGTTGGATTTGGATAAAGTATTAATTTGTTATCTGCGATAGTATTAGTTACTTTTTCTGTCGACAATACGTTTTGATCATAGGTTTGAGTTATCAACACTAACGAACTTAAATGTCCGCCAGAATCCGGAAATGTTAGCGAGACAGTATTTGATGCTTGTACACTTTCTGCAGGAACATTAATCTCTATCATCCCAAAAAAGTCGTCTCTGTTGGCTTGATCATACCCCTTCCAATTGGTAGGAACGCTAAGTGTTTGTCCATTTATCAAAACTATTGGTGATTTTGAACGGTCGTGTTTCCGTCCAATACTCATACGCAATGTAGCAGTGGCAATGGATGAAGTTGGTATATTAGAAAATGTGTAGGTCATGGATGAATTAGCAGTAATCGGTTGTACCGTTGATTCATTGTTGTAATGTCGCTTCGAAATAATCGCATTTTCATAGTTAAAATCAGTACTGTACGTATATTCCAAAACTACAGTCTCGTTAGCTTTCAAGTTGTAACTTTCTGGCAAAACTGTAGTGGTTTGATCTGTAAATTGTGCTTCCTCGTTTGGATTTATAATGAGGGATTTAATCCGTACATCGTTAAGTGTTGCTCCTGTAACCGATTGTAGCTGCAAGGAAATGGATCGATCAAAATCATCTAAATTATTTAAAGCAACATATAACTTATTTACGTCTCTAAACCCTTGAACCTGAATATCTGGATGGGTTGGATTAAGTTCAATCCGATCGCCTGAAACGTTTTTCCACAACTCATAAAAATAAATGCGATCTGTATACTCCCAACGTGTTACTTGATCCAGCGGGACGCCAAAAGGGACTGGCTTAAAAAGTACAGCTTTGTAAGGCTTATAATTGTTAGCTTCTGTAATATGCCAGGTAGATTTTCCAGTAGTAAAAGGAATAGTCAACTCCGTAACATCTTGACGTTCAAGCAGGCCAAATAGCATGGCGTTTTGAGATCGAATGGATTGCACATTATTAATGTCAGAATAGGTAGACCCAGCAATGCCACCAAACTCAGAAATCACGTGGGGTTTAATTGCTCCCCATTTATGGAAACTATAACTTTCAATCAAATCCAGCACCGCTTCCATATTGCTTCCAGAGCGTTTGGTGTCTTGGCCTATTTGATTGACACCGTCGTAAATGTGCGTGGAAAAGGCATCCATATCGGCTCCTGCTTCGTCCATAAACATTTTCATGTTTTGGTTCCAGATTGAAAAGTCATCTTTTTCAAAAGAAGGAAAGGCTGCCGCATAACCAATCACTTTCATGTTGGCCAATTCTGGAGTAGCATGAATCTTACTGCCGATTTCACGGAACACTTGTGCCATTTCCAGTTTAACACGAGCCTCTGCTACTGGGTCCCAGTCGGGTTCATCGTAATAATCTCGTGCATGGACAAAAGGCTCATTCATGGGTTCGTAAAACTCGGGTCTCAAGTTAACCCCCACATAGTCCTTATAATACTCAACCACCCAATCTGAAAGGATTGTTGCATTTATGCCTTCTTGGTAAATGTTATATGGATGTTCGGTTCCAATATAACGACTTACCGCTCTAATATCACTAGGTCCAGATTTTGGACTTGGATAAACCCCTACCTGACCTTCTTGCTGGACAGCAACTGCAGCTGGTCCCCAAAAGCCTCGTCCGTGATTGATAGCATTGTAGTCTGCAAAGAAATTGTATTCAACATCATTACCACCTGTAGAATGAAGATTAAAATATTTTCCTCTATCAAGTGCAGAAGTATCGCCAAGATAACGTTTGACAGCAGGTTTTACAACAACTTTTGAGTATGCTTCTACCGTTAATTTTGATACGTTTACGGCGTAGCTTGAATTACTGTCAACCGCTGACATACCTTCACTCAAAAGCTGTGAACTAAAAAATGGGTACAAGCCAGATTGGGCAGAAGTAAATACTACTGGATCTATTCCAGTGTAGATCCCTAAATCCGTTTCCGTAGCGTCCGTTACATTTACTAGTTTGGCTTCAATCGTTGATGAAGAAGCGTCTTGGCCAAGCGTGAGTGTTATTTCAACGGCTAAATCGTCAGAGGCTGTTGCTCCTTGGCTGGTAGCTAGCTCCAAATAAGCATCAGGCGTTAGTGCGTTTTTATTATTATTGTGTCTAAGGTGGAGTATAGGAGATGAGTAATCAGCGTCATTTATGACAGATAAAAAAACAGTATTTGCTACCGGGTTGGTGTATTCTACATTACCAGATGTACTAAAACCAACTTTAAAGAGTGGCTTATTTACTTCATTAATAATTCCAGTAAAGTTAAAATCGATACGAAGCTTAATCATATCTCCTGGTTCTGTAAGTGGAAATGCTTTTTGCCATGCGGCACGCTTCCAATCAGTTGAGGTAGTAACCATACCCCCATTGTTCGTGTCCACTATCCATGAACTTGCACTCCA
>Ga0228609_1001120_pt1 | contig 11088 bp, 9 predicted proteins | sample 10DmetaG_FD_190068 | JGI IMG/M metagenome (GOLD analysis project Ga0228609, IMG submission 190068) | Seawater microbial communities from Monterey Bay, California, United States - 10D | ecosystem: Environmental > Aquatic > Marine > Coastal | place: USA: California | collected 2016-11-10 | reverse complement strand
TTTCTTTTAAGGGTCGTAGGAGACGACTACGTTGATAGGTCACAGGTGTAAAGGCAGTAATGTCATAGCCGAGTGATACTAATTACCCGTAGGCCTATCGTGCAACTTTTTCTTACTATTGTTTTTTATACAATGCTATTTTTAAATCTTAAATTTTAATATGTTAACTTATTGTGTTTTACTATGTAAAACAACTCACATTATGTGAGAAACTCTAGGGTGGTTATTGCATTAGGGCTCACCTCTTCCCATTTCGAACAGAGAAGTTAAGCCTAATAGCGCAGATGGTACTGCCATTTGGTGGGAGAGTATGTCACCGCCTTCTTCGAATCCCAGTCATTTATTTGACTGGGATTTTTTTTTAAAAATAATTATAAGACGCGGAGATTTCTTTTCAACAAACTGATTTAAATCATAATCGCCAAATAGTTCAATAATTTCAAGATTTGTTTTTTTAAAATATTCTTCAAAATCTTTTAAAGACAAAGTGTTTACAGATTCCTTGAATTTATAATCTTTGTTCTTGTCATTAAACGATATTTCTTTCGTTACTGATATCTTATTAATCTTTCTTTTGATATTGAATTTTAGATCATCTATTATAACTTGCTCATCTTTTACTAGATTTACCTTTACGGTTTTTATGTTTAAAAAATCTATAACACCAATCCCATTATCTTTTAAATTTTTTTCTAATGATAAAAGTATTTCTAAATCTTTTTCTCTTTCATAATATCCAAAACTTGTAAATAGATTCAATACTACATCAAATTCTGTATTAAGTGGTTTCGAGATATCATGCACTTTAAATTTGAGATTAGAATTCTCAAATTTTTTTGCAAATTTTATACTATTATTTGATAAATCTATTCCTGTTACTTTATGTCCTAATTTTTCAATTTCTATTGAGTGTCTCCCTTTTCCACACCCAGCGTCTAATACTTTTGAATATGAATTTAGATTTATATGTTTTAAAAGTTTTTTTATAAAAACTTTAGCTTCCTTGTGATTTCTGTTTTTATACAAAATATGATAGTATTTTGAGTCAAACCAGTTGTTGTATTTAGTATTCAAATCTATTTATGTTTTCTTTGTTGATTGGTTCAAAAATAAAGTATTTTTAATGATAATTATGAGTGATAATAATGATTTTAAAATGGTTGCTAAAACTTTCTTTGGCTTAGAAGATGTTCTTTCTGACGAGCTATTAACTTTAGGAGCTAAAAAAATAGAAAAAGGTGTTAGAAATGTAAGTTTCTTTGGTGATTTAGGTTTTCTTTATAAATGTAATTTGTCTTTAAGGACTGCTATTAGAATTTTAAAACCAATTGCTTTTTTTAATGTAAATGATGAAAAGGAGTTATATAGTTCCTTTTATAATTTTAATTGGGAAGACTTTTTATCATTAGATCTTACTTTTTCTATTGAATCTGTTTTAAATTCTGATTTTTTTTCTCATTCACTTTTCGTTTCACAAAAAGCAAAAGATGGAATAGTTGACAGGTTCAGGAAATTATATAAAAGGCGCCCTAATGTAGACTCTATTAACCCTGATATTAAGATAAATATTCACATAAGGGATAGTAAATGCACAGTTTCTTTAGATTCCTCTGGAAAACCATTAAACCAAAGAGGTTATCGTTCACAAACAAATATTGCTCCAATTAATGAAGTGTTAGCTGCAGGTATAATATTATTAAGTGATTGGGATTTAGAATCAGATTTTTTAGATCCTATGTGCGGAAGTGGTACATTCTTAATTGAGGCTGCTATGCTAGCTACTAATTATCCTCCAAATATTAAAAGATCAAATTTTTCTTTTAAAAATTGGAATGATTTTGATTTAGATTTATTTGTAATGATTACTAAGTCTGTACAAAGTAAAATTAAACCTTATAATAATAAAATTTCAGGTTTTGATAAATCCCCCTCTGCAATTTCGAAGTGTAATCAAAATATAATTAATGCAGGACTTGATGATGTTATTTCTATTTCTAAAGAAGACTTCTTTAGGTCGAAAAAAAATAATGATGATTTTCTTCATTTAGTTTTTAATCCACCTTATGGAGAGAGGTTAAGGATAGATATAGAATCTTTTTATAAAAAAATAGGAGATAAACTTAAAACTGATTATTCTAATTCTAATGCTTGGTTTATTACCTCGAGTGTTGAGGCTTTAAAATACGTTGGACTTAGACCATCAAGAAAAATTAAACTTTTTAATGGAAAATTAGAAAGTAGATTAGCTAAATATGAAATTTATAGTGGCTCAAAAAAAGCGAAAAAAAATATTTATTAATTTTTTACTTTTCTAAAAAATGGAATTTGATATTGTATTGTATATGAAAATCCAACTCCAACATTATTATTTTCAAGAACTTTATTAAATCCCGGAATATAAAGATTATTAAAATTATTAGGAGTTTTTTGACTTAAAAGTCTATTTACTTTTAAGTTTAAACCCATATACAGATTTTTGACTACTTGAGCGTTAAAGCCAACTATAAATTCTAACCAACTAGCAATTAGATTATCATGAGATATTGGGTTTTTAATATTATTTTGACTCCAATATTGATCAGTATTATAAATAGTAAATGAATTTATTTGGTGATCAAATTGTGCTGAACCAAATCTAAAACCAATATATATTTCATTTTCTAGATCCTGTATGTTTTTAAATATATTATAGTTTATTCCGGTTTTAAAAAAGGATCCTTTAGTATTGAAATTTAAAACTTCATTTTCAACTAATTTTTCTTCACTACCAATTTCAAATGCGATATAAATTTTTTCAGAAAATCTATAATCTCCAATTAACACTAAACCTTTATAATCTGGTTCAGTCAACATTCTAATTTGTTTGCTTAAGTCAATTCCTAATTTCAACCCATATGTTGATTTATATAGACTGTCTTTAGTTTTTTCTTGTGAAAAATTACTCAAACATAAAGTTAGAGTTAAAAAACTAATGAAATATTTTAACATGTATATTTTTTTCATCAATAATATTAGTTTCAATTATTTCAGTATTTAATATCCAATTTTCAGAATCATTTTTAATGATTATATCTTGAATATCATATGTTGTGATAAACCCACACGCTCTACTTATGTAATTCCAATTGTAGTTATAATTAAAATAAATCTTGTCCTCATTTCCTGAATTAGATGTATTTTCATTAAAATCTTTTGTCAATGTGTAAACTGTTAAATTTTCTGAATTTTTTAAAGGAATTCCTATTGAGTCAATAGTTTGATAAGTATAAATTTCTTGGTTTGAAAGTCCTTGAATTTTTAAATTATTAACTTCTTTTAATTCACCTGTATTTTGGTCATAAAAACCTAAAATAAGTTTTGGAGTGTCTTCTATTGAACTAAGACATATATCATCTGGCTCACAGGAAAGTAAAAATAGAAATAAGCAGATTAATAAAGATTTATTTTTCAATGACGTTATTTTAGTTCCAAAAGTACAATATTTTCAACATGATCAGTATGAGGAAACATATCTAGTGGCTGAACCTTTACTATATTATATTTTTCTTTTAATATTTCTAAATCTCTACATTGTGTTGAAGGATTACAGCTTACGTAAACTATTTTGGGTGTATTAAGTTTCAAAATTTCTTTTATAACATCCTTGTGCATTCCTTCTCTTGGGGGATCAGTAATAATCACATCAGGTTTACCGTGTTTTAAAATAAAGTTTTTGGTGAAAACATTTTTCATATCACCAAATTCAAAAACAACATTATTAATCTTATTTTCTTTAGCACTATTAGTCGCAGAGATTACAGCTTCTTCAACACTTTCAACTCCTATAACTTTTTTAGATTGTTTCGCAACAAATTGGGAAATTGTTCCCAAACCAGAGTAGAGATCATAAACAATTTCGTTTTTTTTAATTTTCGCATAGTCTTGTATGATTTCGTATAACTTTAAAGTTTGTTGAATATTGGTTTGAAAAAAAGACTTTGGATAAATTTTGAATATTAATGAATTAATTTTTTCTTCTATATAATTTTTTCCATTAAACAGTTTTATATCTCTATCATAGATGCTGTCATTTTCTTTATCATTAACAGTGTAGAGAAGTGAATGAATTTCATCAAATGACTCTTTAAGAAACTGCATTACTAGATTTATATTTTTTTTATCGTTTTCAAAAAATTGAACCAGAACCATAAATTGATTCATACTGGTATTTCTTATTGTCAAAGTTCTAAGTAATCCTTTTTTTAATCTTGTATTGTAAAAGGAAATATTGTTTTTAATTGCAAATTGTTTTAATGATAATCTAATTTTATTTGATGGTTCGATTTGAAGGTGACATTTTTCAACATCTACAATTTTATCCCACATTCCTGCTTTGTGAAAACCAATTCCTCTTCTATCAATTTTGTTATCAGAATTTTTAATTTCAGCTTCTGTTAACCATTTGTTATCAGTAAAAGAGAATTCAAGTTTATTTCTATAAAAAAATTGATTATCGCACCTTATAATAGGGTTTATTTTAGCATCATTAAAGATTCTTGTTATTGAATGTTTGATTTTATCTTCTTTTAACTCGGTTTGTGTATGATATGAAATATTTTGTAATTTACATCCTCCGCATACACCAAAATGTTTACATGTTGGATCAATCCTATTTTTTGAATATGAGTGGTATTTTATAATATTTCCTAAAAAATAATTTTTTTTCTTTCTGTAGGTTTTTATATCTACTACATCACCAGGTACCCCGTTTTTTACCATTAAAACTATTCCTTCATCTGATTTAGCAATACTTTGTCCCTTTGATCCTAGATCAAAAATTTTAACCGATAGGAATATTTTGTTTTTTGACATTCAGCAAATTTAAAATGAAAAAATAGATATTATTAATTATATTTAAATTAATCGTAAAAAAATTAGATTATGAAAAAAATTCTAAAAATCACTTTGTCTTTGATCTTTGTTTTTTCAATGACAAATTCATTTTCACAAAAAAATAAAAAGGATGTAAAAAATGAATCAAGCCTTTATTCAGGTCTTAAATTTAGATCCGTTGGACCTGCTTTTATGTCAGGAAGAATTGCGGACATTGCAATTAATCCTGATAATGAGAACTAATGGTATGTCGCAGTGGGTTCTGGAGGTGTATGGAAAACTGTAAATGCTGGAACTACCTGGCAACCGCTTACAGATAACCAGTCTTTTTATTCAACAGGAAGTATTACAATAGACCCAAATAATACAAATACTATATGGCTAGGTACTGGAGAAAATGTTGGTGGAAGACACGTTGGTGTTGGAAAAGGAGTTTTTCTCTCTTTAGATGGTGGAAAAACATGGAAAAATAAAGGCCTTAATAAATCTGAGCATATTTCTAAAATTATAGTAAATAAAAAGAATTCAAATAACGTTTTTGTTGCTTCGCAAGGTCCACTTTGGTCCAGTGGGGGCGATAGGGGACTTTATAAATCAATTGATGGTGGTGAAAGTTGGAGTTTAGTTTTGAGTGTAAACAAATGGACAGGAGTAACCGATGTAGTTGTAGATCCAAGAGATGAAAATATTATGTATGCTGCCACTTGGCAAAGACACAGAAATGTTGCGGCTTATATGGGCGGAGGACCAGGAACTAAATTATTTAAAAGTACAGACGGAGGTGATTCTTGGAGACAATTAAAAACCGGTTTACCAACTGGAAAGCTGGGTAAAATTGGTTTGGCTATTTCTGAAATAAACCCTGATGTTCTGTATGCTGCAATTGAACTTGAGAGAAGAAAAGGAGCTGTATATAGAACATCCAACGGAGGTGAAAGTTGGAAAAAAATGTCTGACACAGTATCTGGCGCTACAGGGCCACATTATTATCAGGAGTTGGTCGCATCTCCTCATCATTTTGATAAAATTTATTTAATGGATGTAAGAGTTCAAGTTTCTGATGATGGTGGAAAAACTTTTTATAGAATGAATGAAGGAAATAAGCATTCTGATAATCATTCAATGACGTTTAAGAAAAATGATCCAAACTATTTACTCGTTGGAACAGATGGTGGAATTTATGAATCTTTTGATGATACTAAATCATGGAAATATGTAAATAATCTTCCACTGACTCAATTTTACAAACTCGCTGTTGATGATTCTTATCCATTTTATAATATTTACGGAGGAACTCAAGATAATAATACACAAGGTGGACCAAGTCGTACTTTCAGATCAAATGGTATAGCAAATAGTGATTGGTTTGTTCTTCTTGGTGGCGATGGTCATCAACCAGCAACTGAGCCTGGTAATCCCAATATAGTTTATGCTCAGTCTCAACAAGGGAATCTTCATAGGGTAGATAGAACCACAGGTGAAGCCGTATTTATTAAACCTTATTCTGGATTAAATGAAGACTTTGAGAGATTTAACTGGGATTCACCAATTCTAGTCAGTTCTCACAATCCAAAGCGTTTGTATTTTGGCTCTCAAAGAGTTTGGAAGTCTGATGATAGAGGAGACAGTTGGACTCCAATCTCTAAAGATTTAACTAAGAATCAAGAAAGGTTAGAATTGCCTATTATGGGTAAACAACAGAGTTGGGATTCTGCTTGGGACGTTTATGCCATGTCAACATATAATACAATAACCTCGTTAAGTGAATCTATATTAGACCAAAATATTTTATATGCTGGAACTGATGATGGATTAATTCATAGTACTAAAGATGGAGGTTCTTCTTGGACATCTATAACTGTCGATAAGCTTCCTGGAGTTCCTGATTCTTCTTTTGTAAATGATATTAAGGCAGATCTTCATAATGATCAAGTCGCATACGTAGCGTTAGATAATCACAAGTTTGGAGATTATAGTCCTTATTTATACAAAACTTCTAATGGAGGCAAGTCATGGAAGCCTATTATTAATGGATTGCCTGAAGATACTTTTGTTTGGCGAATTGTTCAAGATCACATTGATCCAAACTTATTGTTTTTAGCCTCTGAATATGGATTGTATTTTTCTAATAACCAAGGTGAAAAGTGGATTAAATTTTCAACTGGATTGCCAACAATTTCAGTAAGAGATTTAGTAATTCAAAAAAGAGAAAATGATTTAGTTTTGGCAACATTCGGAAGAGGATTTTATGTATTAGATGACTTTAGTTCGTTAAGAAAATTAAATACATCCAATAGTAATGAGGTTATATTGTTTGATGTAAAAGAAGCACTTCAATATAACCCGATTAGATCAGGAACCTCAAGTCAAGGGTCATCTTATTATACATCTAAAAATCCACCTTATGGTGCCATATTTTCTTACAACTTACCTGATTCATACAAATCCTTGAAATCCCTAAGATCTAAAAGAGAAAAAGAATTAGACAAATTAAATAAAGACATTCCTTTTGTGGGATGGGATGAATTGGATAAAGAAATTAATGAAACTAAATCTAAAATAATATTGGAAATTAGAGATGATAATGGAGATTTAGTAGACCGAATTAATGGTTCAACTAAAAAAGGTATTAATAGGGTTTCATGGAATCTTTCGAAACCTTTGCCAACAATATTGGATTCAAATTCTAGATGGTCTAGATCATCTCTTACAGTAAAACCAGGTAAATACTCAGTACATCTTTTAGAACTAGTTCAGGGTGGCGTTAATGAATTAACAAAGAGTAAAACTTTTGATGTAAAAAGAATTAGAGAAAATGTATTAAAAAATCCTTTGAATTCTAAAATTGATGAATTCATATTAGAATTAAATAAATTTGAAATTGAGTACTCAGTTATGATCTCTAATTACATTAAGTCTAAGAAAAAACAATCAAGTTTCAACAATACTTTGAGGTTTATAAAAAATATTGATTCTGATTTATTAAACAAATTAAACGAATTAAATGATCAGATGAATTTAATTGATGTTTTGCTTTATGGAAGTAAATCAAAAAAAGAGATAATGGAAAAAGATATTACTCTTGTTTCTGAAAGAATTTCTATTGCAAAAAGAGGTTTTTATGGTAATTCATATGGACCAACCAAACAGCATATGGATAGTTTTGGTATAGCAAAAGATCAATGGGATAGTATTTTACCAAGAGTTGAAAAATTTATTAAAGCAGTTGGTGTTTTAAGTAACGATTTAGAACAATTAGGAGCTCCTATAATTCTGAATTAACATATTCATTAACCAATAAATCGACAACCAAATTATAGGTTTTTATTCCTTTAGTTTGGTTGTTTGCTTTTAAATAAATATCATATGATTTTTTGAAGTATTTCTCGAGTGGATTTTTATATCTTTTCCAATTTTCAGATACTTCTTTATAATTCTTTAACACCCCTATGTTAATTTTATTTATTAACTCTTTATATGTTTTTTTGTCGTTTAAATATATTTCGTTTAACAAGTATTTTAATGCAAATGTACTTCCACTATAATTTACGTATTCATTGTCGGAATTTAGAGTGGCTTCAATACTTATGTAATTTGCTTCATTTTCAGCTGAATATCCAAGTTGGTGAGCGATTTCGTGACAAATTGTAGTAGGTATATTTAATTTTGAAACATTAGCGTTAATATGAGCTTCTAGGGTAAAAGGATTTATATATCCACTAAAACCCATGTAAGAAAGCGGTAAACTGAATAAAGATTTTTTTATAGTTGGGTTTAGTTTTTGATTTTTGTTATAACTAGAGTTTTTTATCGACTCTAAAGATTCAAAAAACAAATCATTGTCAAATTTTACTGAAATTGAATCGTTTATTGAAATTTTTTTATGAATCTTATTGGTTTTATTAATATAATAAATAGTTGTTTTTTTAAGTTGACCTAAACTATAATTTTTTGTATTTGTTAATTTTTCTTGAATAGGGATTCTGTGGTAATTTAACCCCCATTGGATATTAAAAATTATATAAACTCCAAACAAAACCTTAAGGTAAATCTTTAAATTCTTTCTTCTGGTGTTAGTTTTATTTAGTTTTAAAAAAAAAACAATTGGAATGAATAAGTACAATAGATCGCCTACTGAAAACCGAAATTTATTAAAAAATAATATTATATAATAAGATATGTTTTTATAAACTAGGTTAGAATAATAGTTTTCAATTAGATTTGGATAACGTATTATTAATTGAAATAATAGTAAAATAAAGACATATGGATATAATGATTTTAATCTAAATAAAATAGAATAAAACTTCATTATTTATTTTAAATCTATAATTTCAACTTCGAAAATTAAATTAGATTTTGGTGGTATTTGTGGACTTCTACCCATTTCCCCATAGGCAAGATAATATGGAAGGTATAAAGTTGCTTTATCACCTACATTAAGAAGTTTTAAACCTTCTTTAAATCCGGGTATCATTGAGTCTTCTGGTCCTATCTTAGCTGCAATTGGAGAATAACCACCTTGATTTTTCTTAACAATATTTACTGTTTGATATTGTTCGGCAATTTTTAATATACTTGTGTCTAATAAGGTGCCATCTTCAAAATATACTGCATAATGGGTCATTACAGTTTTGCTATCATCAACTTTTTTAGAATTATCTGCTTTATAAGTTATAATATACTCTAATCCTGTTTTCGTTTTCTTAGCATAGGACTTTTCTGATTCATGCTTTACTTTTTTACCTAATCTAACATTATCAATTAATTCTGCTTTTTTTTCTTCAATCATTTTGTCTTCATCAAAATGATTTGTAAATATTTTGGAAGCGTTAAAAGCTCTTGCTTCTCTACCTTTTCTAATTATAGAAACTTTTTTAATAGTGTCATTTTGCTCGATCAGATCAACAGTTTCAATTCCTTTAATGACTTTTCCGAAAACAGTATGTTTACCATTAAGCCATGGTGTTTCTTTATGAGTTATAAAGAATTGACTACCATTTGTTTTAGGGCCTGAGTTTGCCATTGATAATATTCCTGCGGAATCATGTAAAAGATCTTCTTTAAATTCATCCTTAAAGTTATAGCCAGGGCCTCCTCGACCTGTTCCTGATGGGTCTCCTCCTTGAATCATGAAATTTTCAATAACTCTGTGAAAAATTAATCCATCGTAATATTTTTTATTTTTAAATTCAGGAAGAACTTCTTTGTTTTTTCCTTCAGATAACGATACAAAATTAGCAACAGTAACTGGGGTCTGCTTAAATGTTAAATTAATCAAGATATCTCCTTTGTTGGTTTGAATATCTGCATACAAACCTTCATTTAAATCAGGATGAGTACTAGTACATGATGAGATAAGTATACTTGAAAATAAAATTATTGAGTAAATATGTTTTTTCATTTCTTTAAATTAATTTGTCTTTGTATTTAGGTAATGATTTTAAAAATTTTTCTATTGCATTTTCAGCATTTCCTTCAAATCTTCCTCCGGAAGCATTAATATGACCGCCACCTAAAAAATGATTTTCAGCATAAAGATTACAAGGAAAATTACCTAATGATCTAAAAGATATTTTGACATTGTTAGAAACGTTAACATCTTCAATAAAAATTGCACAAAAAATTACTCCTTTTAGCGTTAGACCATAATTTACAATACCTTCTGAATCACCTTTTTTATAATTCAATTTTTCTAATTCATCTCTTTTAAGTGACATGTAAACAGTGTTTAATTCTTTTATGTGAGTTAAGCTATTTAAAGCAGAGCCTAAAACTTTAAGTCTACTAGCAGAAGAATCATTGTAAACTTTATTGTATATAAAGTTATGATCAATTTTTTTATTGAATAAACTAGAAATTATTTCATGTGTTCTAGATGAAACAGAAGAATATTGAAAAGAACCTGTGTCAGTCATCATGCCTAAATAAAGACAAGATGAGATGTCTTTATTTAGTTTACTTTCAAAACCAATTAATACAAAAATTTCATAAAGGAGTTCACAAGTCGAACCTATTTCGGAATTTGAAAAAATTAAATCAGCATAATCTTTTGGATTTTGATGATGATCAATCATTACTGTTTTAGAGTTAGATTGATTTAAAACTTCTTTAAGTTCTCCAATTCTACTTAGGTCATTAAAATCAAGAGTAAAGATTAAATCGGAATTTGAAATTAATTTTTTACATCTTTCTTTTTCAGTATCATAATAAGTT
>Ga0228609_1001117_pt1 | contig 11107 bp, 11 predicted proteins | sample 10DmetaG_FD_190068 | JGI IMG/M metagenome (GOLD analysis project Ga0228609, IMG submission 190068) | Seawater microbial communities from Monterey Bay, California, United States - 10D | ecosystem: Environmental > Aquatic > Marine > Coastal | place: USA: California | collected 2016-11-10 | reverse complement strand
AAAGCATAAAGCTCGATTTGTCTTTAATCAATGGACCTTCTACTGTCATTTTCGAAGCGATCAAGCTAACGGTGGCGTCGCCATGGAATTCTTTCATATTTCCCTCCTTCATGTTCACTTCAAGAACTGAGGAAAGTCTCCCGCCATAACGAGCTGGAAAACCGCCTTTTGTGATACTTACATTCGAGATTGCATCGGCATTAAAAACGGAGAAAAATCCAAATAAATGGTTGACATTATACAAGGGAACGCCGTCTAAAAGAATGAGGTTTTGATCGGGCGAACCTCCACGTACGTAGAGTCCAGAAGTACCCTCACCGCCGCTTTGCACACCTGGCAGAAGCTGCAAGGTTTTCATGATGTCTACTTCGCCCATAATGGCGGGTAGCGATTTAAGTTGCTTGATTGGAACTTCCATTTTCGACATCTGTACTTGGTCCTCTATCTTCACATTTCCGCTGGCTACTACATCCACTTCATTAAGCACATTCTCCGCAGCAATCATTTGGAAGTTCCGATCTGTATTTGACTGAAGATTTACTTCGAAGTTTTGCGTGGCATAGCCCAAATATTGCAGTTGAATCACGTGTTTTCCGGCAGGTAGTGTCAAGGAATAAAAACCATAGCCATTCGTTGATGTCCCAACACGCGCATCAGGCGACCAGATATTTGCTGCTACCAAGGCTTCACCGTTTGCATCATCACTGATGTAGCCACTAATAGTGAATCGGCTTTGAGCGAAGCTTGACAGTGAACTTAATACGAAAGCAAGGATGTAAATGTTCTTCATAGTAGTAGTGTTATTCAGGGTATACCAATAATTAGGCCAATAACTAGTACGGGAGTATTCGATCGGATGTCATGGGTTTAAATCTGCCCAAACCTAGGCTGGCTAGCGTACAATCGTCAAATTGACTCTTTGGAATACATCCTATTAGTTCACTGTCCGGCGCTAAGTAGCCCAATGTCATGGCCTGTTTCTGCACTGTTTGAAAAACTTCGCATACGCCGGTCTCGAAAGGTTTAGTGAGGTTGCAGCTGACTTGGACGACATCAAGGTCCGGAATATACCAACCTATAGACTTGACCCCAGGTAAACCACCGTCGCGTTCACGGATACGACCGGCTATTTGCTTTGCTGCCTGGAGTAGTTCTGTTTTTGTTCCACCCGATAAATTCACATTAAAAGCAACCATGAGTGGTCGAGCTCCCATTGCGGTGGCGCCACTTTTTGCGGATGCGTCGTCCCAAATTTTAGGTCCGACATCTGGAAAATCGCCTTGAGCAAACCGAGAGGGGAGTTGTTCGTATTCGCCCTTGCGCACCAGCGCTAGATTTCTTCTTAAAGGCTGTCGGGCACTGCGTTCGTAGGCGTAAGTGGGCAATCCTTTAGTGCCCATGTGTTCAATGAATTGGTCCACAGCTTTCAGGAATGCTGCTTGGAATTTTTCCTCATCCAGGAGCACAAAAGGACACACATCTACAGCGCCCATTCGTGGGTGCACGCCACTATGCTTCCGCATATCGATGTAGGCAAGAGCCGTATCAATCATTTTCTCTGTGGCTTCGAAGACTGCGTGGGCCGGTCCTATGTAGGTGAACACGGTTCTATTTGCACTCAACCCAGTATCGACGAACCGCAAATCTACTTCGGGAATAGAGCGAATGGCAGCGCTGATTTTATTGAGCGTATCGGGATCAGCAGTACTTACGTTCGGAATACATTCTATGCGGTAGGTTCCGTTCATTCTTCGAATATGAAGGCTTTTATAAAATCAGCGGTGAGTAGCGCTAAGGCACGTCCTGCGTGAGCATGATCTGTTGGGTTGGTTATTCTGCCTTCGCACAGATGGAAATACAGGGGCTCAGTGTCTAATCTGTACAACAGGCTTCGAACATATTCCAGAGTAAATCCACTGCTGCTTTGTGCACTCGAAGGAAATTGGGCAATCACGTCGACATCCAATTCTATTCCATAACGCTCGCCGAGCAGCGATTCGACGCGAATAAGTGTAGCTTCCATGGTTTCTTCGCCGGAAAGGTAATCTTCGTAACTGAGGTATTCCACTTCGTCGTGATCCTCCATATACTGCCAAATGTATTCTGGGGTATAATTCTCTTGCAATCCCCACATAAAATAGGCGCCTAAGGCCCCTTCTTTTTTCGCATATGCAAAGCCGTTGCCGCTGTGACGTCCCTCCAGTGCACGTAGGTCGGAATGTGCGTCGATATTTAGGCAATTCACAGCGTTTCCATTCGCTTGAGCTGTGCCTTTAAGACAGCCGTAGCTGTTGTTGTGACCACCTCCAATAACAATAGGAATAGCACCACCGTTCGTAATTCGTTCAACGACATATTGAACGGTAGCATCAGCTGCCGCGGTGGCCTCACGAAGTGCCTCCACATGATCGTCATCAATACTGCGCGTGGGAACAACAGCACCAAGAATGGCTACGGAATGAGAAGGGAAAAAGCGGTTGTCTTGAAGGTTACAGAAGTGTTGAAGAAATGCTTGGAATGCTTTATCTGCTCCGCCTCGTCCTAAGTTGGCACGAACTCCATAATCTTCTTCAATTCCAACAATCACAAAACGATAGTTCAACGGTCCGTTCGCATTAAAATCGGCTTCACTGATGGTAGGTAAAATTTGACCCAGCTTCGTTTCGCCTTCGCGCACGCTCGTGCGGTGCAAGAGATCTTTAGGTGAATAGAATTCTAATACGGTGCTCATGTTGGGAGGCCAGCTAAAAGGGTTTGTTGAATGTGGTTGGTCCCGAAATCGTAACAGATATACTCTAGGGATGGGATTTCTTTGGTAATTAGGATGTCGGCATCTTTTCCAACAGCAATACTTCCTTTGCGATTGCTGAGGTTTAGTGCAGCTGCACCGTTTAAAGTTGCCGCGTTTAATGCTTCTGCTGGAGTCATTTTCATTTTTGCACAGGCCATATTACAGACCAATTGCATGTTACCTCCCGGTGAAGAGCCTGGATTGTAGTCCGTGGCCAATGCAACTAATGTATCTTCCTCAATGAGTTGTCGTGCCGGTGCATAGGGGATGCCCAAAAAGTAGCTGCAGGAAGGTAAAAGTGTCGCAATAGTGTCGCTGCCATGCAAAGCTTTCAACGCTTCAGGACTCATCACTTCCAGGTGATCTACACTAAGTGCTCCCGCTTGAACGGCCATTTGAATGCCGCCGATGTCATAAAACTGGTTGACATGAATTTTCAGAGGTAAGCCGTTCGCAGCGCTCGCTTCAATCAGGTGCTCTAGTGCGGCAAGTTTGAAATAATCCCGTTCGATGAATCCGTCAAGGAATTGGGCCAAACCTTCTTCTTTAATGGTAGGTAAACAAGCCTCGAGCATGTACTTCGTATACGCTGCGTCGTCCATACCCTTTGCTTTTGCCCATTCAGGCAGCGCGTGTGCAGCTAGGAATGTCGGGACTAATGTCGCAGCAGATACTTCATTCAGTTTTTTGACCGTACGAAGCATTTTGAGCTCGTTTTCAGGATCTAGACCGTATCCGCTTTTAATTTCAAGGGTTCCTGTGCCGTTTGCAACTAACCTATTTAGTCGTAGCGCACTTTGGCGCAGCATTTCATTTTGAGTGGTTGCAGCGACTCTCCCGGCACTGTTCAAAATACCTCCACCTGCTACGGCAATTTCCTCATAGCTCGCTCCCTTGAGTCGAAGATTGAATTCTTGTTCTCGCGTTCCTGCGTAAACTAGGTGACTGTGTGAATCAACAAATGCAGGTAGAACGCATCTGCCTGTTAGGTTTTGAGTGGGCGTTTCGTCTTGTGGACATTCGCTCATCGGTCCAAATTCCGCGATTTTTCCATTACGTAAGGTCAAAAACGCATTTTCAATTAAAGGAAATTGGTCCAGTGCTTTACCTCTTAAGGCTTTTGTATTCAGCGGGTGCACACCACCGAGCTGCTTAATATTTATGAGTCTAAGGTTCATACCTCAATGTTACGAAGAATGCTTTGTGTTTCCTACATTAGTGGCATGTCCGGAAACACATTTGGAAAATCATTAGTCCTCACCACTTATGGCGAAAGCCATGGTGATCAAATCGGGGGGATATTAGATGGCATGCCATCAGGAATTGCGGTTGATATAGCGGAAGTACAGCGGGAATTGGACCGCAGGAAACCCGGCCAAAGCACACTTACTACAGCGCGTACAGAGCACGATCTTATCCGTTTCCACAGCGGAATTTTTGAAGGAAAAACAACGGGTACGCCCATTGCGTTCTCCATCTTAAACAAAGATCAGCGCAGTAAGGATTACGGTGCGCTTGAAAAAGTGTATCGTCCTTCCCATGCAGATTATGTCTACGACGCGAAGTACGGACACCGCGACCATAGGGGCGGTGGGAGGTCTTCTGCGCGCGAGACAGCTTGCAGAGTAGTCGCGGGCGCATTGGCAGGATTAGTCATTCCTGATGTTACGGTGAAGGCCTGGACTTCAGCTGTAGGTCCAGTCGAACTGAAAACGAATTGGCAACATTTAGATCTCTCGGCGGTAGATAGCCATCCCACGCGATGCCCTGAAGTGTCCGTAGCCGACGAAATGGCGGCCTACATCGCACATGTTCGCGACGAAAAAGACAGTACTGGTGGTGTAATCTCTGCCGTTGCTACTGGTCTTACGGTAGGGTGGGGAGAACCTGTCTTTGATAAATTGCAAGCAGATTTAGCGAAAGCTCTAATGGGGATAAATGCGGTGAAAGGCTTTGAAATAGGTTCTGGTTTTGCCGCAGCAGAAATGCTGGGATCTCAACACAATGATGAAATTGGTGGGAATTTTGAAACGAAAACAAATAACGCCGGAGGAATTGTAGGCGGTCTTAGCAATGGCGCTCCATTAGAATTGCGGGTCGCCTTTAAACCTGTAGCCACCATAGGAAAAGAACAAAACACAGTGAATAGCGATGGGAAATCTGTTTCGCTTGCGGCGAAAGGTCGACATGATCCTTGCGTAGTTCCGCGCGCGGTTCCCATTGTAGAGGCCATGATAAAATTGGTCCTTGCTGATCACTACTTAAGAAACTTGAAATACACTCGATGAAAAAACCGTCACTACCTGTACAGATCATAATAGGTCTCGTCTTAGGAATTCTTTGGGCATTGCTTAGCTCTTCAATGGGCTGGAGTGATTTTACTATAGACTGGATCGCACCCTTCGGGACCATATTTATCAACCTATTGAAACTCATTGCCATTCCTTTGGTATTGTTTTCAATTATTGCAGGTATAGGGAATCTGAGTGATACGGCAACATTGGGTCGTATGGGGGTTAAAACTTTAGCTCTATACATAGGTTCTACTGTGCTCGCTGCTGCAATGGGGATGTTTATTGCGAATACGTTTAACCCGGGGAAGCAGGCATCTGAGGAGCAATTAAGGATTAACCGCCTTGCTTATGAATTGTGGGTGAATGATAGCGAAGGTGTCGAATATTTTGATGACATCCGATTATTGAATGATCCGTCCATGGCCACTTATCTTACCGATGCACAAAGCGCCTTGGCGGAGCAGCAAAGCAACGAAGAGCTCAATGCTAAAATGTCGGTATTGCAGAATAAGAAAGAGACGGGGCCCCTCCAATTCTTTGTAGATATGGTGCCTTCGAATATTTTTCTGTCTTTCAACGACAGCCTGATGCTTCAAGTCATCTTCTTCGCTATTTTCTTTGGTATCGTAATGGTCATGCTGCCCAATGCTCAAATGCAGCCGGTTGCAGCGGTCATCAACGGATTCTCAGACATCTTTATTAAGATGGTCGACGTGGTTATGAAGGGCGCTCCATTCTTTGTATTTGCGTTACTCGCGGGGAAACTTGCAGAAATGGCAGGTGATGAACCCGGCAGATTAGTTGAGATATTCAAAGCTTTGGGTGCCTATACAGGCTACACTATATTAGGCTTGCTTATCATGATTTTGTTGCTCTATCCGGCCGTCATTGCATTGCTAATCCACCGTAAAACGAACATGGGCTATTGGAAAAGTTGGGGCTATTTTATGCGGGGGATTCGTCCGGCCCAATTGCTTGCTTTTTCCACGAGTTCAACGGCGGCAACACTTCCTGTAACTATGGATTGTGTTCGTGATAACTTAGGTGTAGATGAAGAAATAGGTTCTTTTGTTTTGCCTGTGGGTGCCACCATTAACATGGACGGAACAGCCTTGTATCAGACGGTGGCTGTGATTTTTATGGCCCAATTCCACATGATCGACCTCAGTCTCGGTCAACAAGCCACTATCATTCTAATGGCGACATTAGGCTCTATAGGTGCCGCTTCTGTACCTTCTGCTGGAATGATCATGCTCATTCCAATCCTGGAGAGCGTGGGTCTAAATCCAGCGTGGATTGCAATCATTTTCCCAGTCGACCGCATTATAGATATGGTGCGTACGGTATTGAATCTCACGGGGGATGCTTCAGTAAGTACCATCATCGCATTGTCGGAAGATAAATTTAAAGTAGTTGACCAAGAGGAACTGTAATGCGTAAACTCCTTTTATTGCTCTTAACATTTCTTAGTGTATCACTTTCTGCCCAACTTGGTGAGGTAGTACTAGGGAACTATTGTGGTGACGATCACGCGAGTCCTTCTCGTCAAATTCAAAAGGGTTTGCAAGCATTAAATAAGGGAGATTACCCTAACGCTGGAGTCTATATTGGTGCGGCTCTGCGTCAAAACGAAGCGGACCAACACGCGCTGTATTTGCGAGGTGAATGGGCCATGCGAACGGGTAAATTTCCCATCGCCGAGGGCAGTTGGAAGCGATTAACCAAGCGTTGCCCCGGTTATAAACCTGATTTACTTTTTTTCATAGCCACATTAGCTATTGAAGCGGGTAGACCTGAAGAGGCGGAACGTTATTTAGAGCAATGGTTTCTGAGAAGCGATAGGGAGTTAGGCTACGAGAAAGAGGCAGAGAACATGCTCGCAGAACTCAATCTAAAAGAAACTTTTTTAGCAAATCCAGTTCCCTTTAACCCCCAGCCAGCGCGGAATTTGAATACGAGGTGGGATGAATATCTAGCAGCCTTAACCCCTGACGGTTCATCCATTTATTTTACCCGGCGCAGTAAGAAGAAGAATAAATACGACGGCCCGGGAGCTCAGCTTAGAAGTGTTGAGGAATTCAGTAGTGCTGTGTCGACTGGCGAGCATCAAGGTATGCCCGCTTTTGAAGAAGGGACCGCGCTAGAAGCTCCATTAAATACACAGTACAATGAGGGTGGTCCGTCCATAACAGCAGATAACAGATTCATGGTCTTTACCATTTGTGAACGGAACCCTAAAACTGGCGCGCAGAATTGCGATTTGTATTATACTACCTATGAATACGGCGTTTGGAATGGTATTCGTCCCATGCCAGAGGGGATTAACCGACCTGAAAGTTGGGAAAGTCAACCAACTATAAGTCCGAACGGCGACATTTTGTATTTCACGAGCGATCGTAAAGGTGGATACGGCGGTTTAGATTTATATCGTAGCACTAAAGATGCCAACGGGAATTGGGGTGTCCCGGAAAACTTAGGGGCTGCGGTAAATACAAAGAAAAATGAAAAGAGTCCCTTTATACACCCAGATAGTGAAAGTCTATATTTTGCTTCAGACGGCCACCATGGAATGGGGGGATACGACCTATTCAAAATTCAAATTGCACAGGGGAGCGCGCAATGGGGTAAGCCAATGAATCTAGGCTATCCTATAAATACAGGAAGCGATGAGATTGGGATGATGGTAACGCTGGATGGACAGAAAGCCTATTTTGCTTCAAATAAGATTAATCAATCCAATGGCTGGGACATATACTTTTTTGATTTGTATGAGGCTGTGCAGCCGGAAGAAGTGGTATTAGTGCGAGGCCAATTAAAAATCGATCAATTTGCTTCTGACGAAGATCCAAAAGTCCTTTTGAAAAATAGTGTGACTGGCGAGAGCCAACAACTTCAGTTGAGTCATGATGACAACAGCTTTACAGCGGTAGTTAAGAAGGAAGAAGCCCAACAGGTCTTAGTTCAGGTCGAGGCGAAAAAGGCAGCGTTTAGCGCTGCACCACTTCGTTTATCGCCCAATTTTGAGGATGAAGGATTACACAAGAATGAAGTGTATATCGATTTGGAGCACAAAGACTTAGAATCTGGCGAGGCCTATCCGATACCGCATATCCTATTTGAAACCGCATCTGATCGATTGGATGCACAAAGCGAATTACTGATTGCCTCTTTCGCAGAATACCTCTTAGTTGCACCTAGTCTACGTGTACAGATTCAAGGGCATACAGACAATGTTGGCGATGCGGATGCAAATCTTGATTTATCGCAACGTCGTGCAAAACGGGTGGCCCAGACCATCATAGATCTAGGTGTAAGCTCGAGTCGAATCACGTACCGCGGATACGGTGAGAAAAGACCGGTGGCTAGTAATGATTCCGAAGCGGGTAGGGCACAGAACCGTAGAACAGTCTTTGTCGTTACGGCATTATAAAGAGAGGGAGAAGCAAAAAAAATCCCCAACTGCGATGCAATTGGGGATTCGATGTGTTTTGTGATTGGTCTAGTAACGACGCTCTTTGATACGAGCAGCTTTACCAGTAAGCTCACGCTGGTAGAAGATACGCGCACGACGTACTTTACCTTTTTTGTTGATTTCGATTTTCTCTATTGCAGGAAGATTCACTGGGAAAATACGCTCAACACCAACATTACCGCTCATTTTACGAATAGTAAAGGTTTCAGTAACGCCTGAACCTCTACGCTGTAAAACGACACCGCGGAAGAACTGAGTACGTGTTTTCTCACCTTCGGTGATCTTGTAGTATACCGTAATGGTATCACCTGCTGCGAATTCTGGAAGATCTTTCTTGCCTACGAATTCGTCTTGTACAAACTGGACTAAATCCATGAGTATAAAAATTAACTATTACCGTGGGCCAACATTCACAACTCTTGCCAGAGGTTGACACTCAGTCCCTTTCGGGACGGCGAAATTAGTAAATAATTTCTGATTAAAACTGCTCGCGACCTGCAAAGTGGAAATCACCCTCGATTTGAGCGTTCTCATCACTGTCAGAACCGTGTACCGCGTTTTCACCGATACTTTTTGCGAAGCGTGCACGAATAGTACCTTCTGCAGCTTCAGCAGGGTTGGTAGCACCGATAAGCTTGCGGAAATCTTCAACCGCATTTTCTTTTTCAAGAACTGCTGCTACAATAGGTCCTGAAGTCATGAATGCAACAAGTTCGCCGAAAAATGGACGTTAGCTGTGAACCGCATAAAAAGCTTCAGCATCTGCCTTCGACATCTGTGTTAATTTCATTGCTGAAATACGGAATCCAGCTTCGTTGATTTGGTTTAAGATTGCACCAATGTGTCCGTCGCGTACAGCATCCGGCTTGAGCATTGTTAGGGTCTTAGTTCCTGCCATTTTATTTGAGTTTTTCTAAATTTTGGACCGCAAAGGTACACTTTTCTTGCACCTTTGTTGTAGACTTACACGACTATGAAAGAAATTCGACTGGACGGTTTTACCGAAGCATTGGCTAAGAGTAGCAATATTGTGATCACGAATCATACGAATCCTGATGGGGATGCTATGGGTAGCGCCTTAGCTTTAGCGCACGTATTGAAAAGCTTAGGAAAGAAGGTGAGTGTCATTGTACCTAATCCCTATCCTAAATTTTTGTGGCACTTGCAAGGCAACGATCAAGTGCTGATCTATAGCAACGGTAAAAAGTTAGCCAATCAAAAAATTGCTGAGGCACATATGCTCTTTCATTTAGATTACAACGCCTACGGTAGGGCTGCGGATATGGAAGAGGCGTTAAGGAATGCAGCCGGAAAAAAGGTGATGATTGACCACCACCAACAGCCTGAAGATTGGCCTGACTTTATGTACAGTGATACCTCAATGAGCTCCACATGCCAAATGATCTATGAGTTCTGCGAAATGTACGATTGGACTGGACACCTGGATAAAGGGAGTGCTGAATGCTTGTACACGGGCATAGTTACGGATACAGGAAGTTTTAAGTACAGCGCAACATCGTCGAGAACGCATGAGGTCGCAGGTAAGCTCTTGGATTTAGGTGTGGAAAGTCAAGAAGTTCAAAACAGCATATTCGATGCGCAACCCGTTGCGCGATTGCGCCTGCTCGGGGCTATGCTTGACCAATTAGAAAGAAACACCTCCGGTACGATCATATTGTTGTACCTCAGTCAATCCCAGTGCGAGTCACTCGGCTACGAAAAGGGAATTACAGAGGGTTTTGTGAATTATGGACTGAGCATTGAAGGTGCGCAGATGACATTATTCATGCGCGAAGAAGAGGGTATTGTAAAATTGTCACTGCGCAGTAAAGGAATAATCGATGTCAATAAAATTGCCCGTTCCTCATTCAACGGTGGTGGGCATAAAAATGCAGCGGGTGGAAAGCTAGAAATGACATTGCCAGAAGCATTGGCCTACGCTAAGAAGGTATTCGCATGGGATTAAAAGCAGGAGTCATCATGGTAACCTTGCTTTTAGCAGGTTGTGCAGAACGCGCTGAACCGGCAGTGGAAGTGCCACAAATGAATGCAGTTGAGCGCAATAGAATGTACCTGGCTCAGGAGCGCGAAATGCTCAAAGACTACATATCGACGCATGAATTGATAGGGATTGTACGGGATGGATATGGTATGTATTCGTTATCCGTGGTGCCTGGAACAGGTATGACGGCAGAAATGGGTGATGAGGTGATTTATCAAGCCACCGTCTATCTTCTCGATGACAGTGGTGTGGGTCAGTATACCGATACTGTGGAGTTGGGTTACAGTCAGATTGATATCGGGCTGCATGAAGCTATTTCTGGGATGAAAGAAGGTGAAAAGAAGCTCGTTCTTATCCCCTCGTTTTTAGCTCGTGGATTGGCGGGTTATTTAGATAAAGTTCCCCCGCAAAGTCCGCTTCGTTATGATTTACGACTTATCCAGGTAAACCGCTGATTTGCATTGTATTTTAAGTGTGGTTTTGAAAGCTGAGCAAGAAGACTGCTCTTATGCTTGTGAAAGTTTTCATAATTGGTCCTCGTCGGCTTT
>Ga0228609_1001113_pt1 | contig 11138 bp, 7 predicted proteins | sample 10DmetaG_FD_190068 | JGI IMG/M metagenome (GOLD analysis project Ga0228609, IMG submission 190068) | Seawater microbial communities from Monterey Bay, California, United States - 10D | ecosystem: Environmental > Aquatic > Marine > Coastal | place: USA: California | collected 2016-11-10 | reverse complement strand
ATTTCTTCTACGCGGGTCTTGGCGCGAACGATTACGCTGCCGCGGCCTTCAAGATAGGCCTTACGCGCTCCAGTACGGCCCAGCATGATACCGCCGGTGGGGAAATCGGGGCCTGGTACGTATTCGATTAATTGCTCAGAGGACAAATCGGGCTCTTCTATCAAGGCCAAAGTGGCCTCAATAACTTCACCTAAGTTGTGTGGCGGAATGTTGGTCGCCATGCCCACAGCAATACCACCAGCGCCATTCACTAACATGTTTGGGAAGCGCGCAGGCAGAACTGTCGGTTCGCGATCTTTACCATCATAATTGTCTTGGAAATCAACAGTGTCTTTGTCGATGTCTGACAGCAGGTATGCCGCTGGTTTGTCCATGCGAACTTCAGTGTAACGCATTGCAGCCGCATTATCGCCGTCCATGGAACCAAAGTTGCCTTGGCCGTCCAATAGGGGCAACGACATAGAGAAATCTTGAGCCATGCGAACCAGCGCATCATAGATGGCAGAGTCTCCATGCGGGTGATACTTACCCATCACTTCGCCAACCGCACGAGCGGACTTACGGTAGGATTTGTCGTGCGTATTGTTCGTCTCGTGCATCGCATAAAGAATGCGGCGGTGAACCGGTTTTAAACCATCGCGAAGGTCAGGAATCGCCCGACTGACGATAACAGACATTGCGTAGTCTAAATAGGAGGTACGCATTTCATGTTCGATTGAAACGGATGGACCCTCATACACTGGACGAGTATGTAGGTTTTCATCATTATTTTCAGGGGGTTGTGGCGTGTCGTTCACGTTGTGGCCCATTCTGTTTTAGGGTTCTATATGTTGCGTCCATTCATATCAGAAGTAGCACATGCTGTGCAATGCTTATAGCTGGTATTGCTCTGATTTTGCCCAGACCCAAGGCTCATAATGCAGATTTTCAACCCCTCGTAACCGAACCTTAATCCTGACGTTCTACGTCCTGTTGCGTGATAGATTTAGCAGCAAGGAAGCGAAAGTATGCAAAAGGTAAATGGACTTGGAATTTTGGCTCTTGGCGCATTGGGGGTGGTTCTTTCAACTGCGAACGCGCACGAGTCCAAGCGCGATGCGCAGTACTTCATATTGCTGCCAGAGCTGCCCGCAATTGCAACCAAAGTTCTTGCACCACAAAAGGCGATGCTGCCGTCAGTTGTTTATATCAGGCAGAACATGACGCGCCCCCCAGTACGCAAAACTTGGCGCAATGGGGATGGTTAAGAGCGACGTCTTTTTCGGCGTCCTCAAGGGTTGTTCCCAGCTCAAACTCTGCCTCGTAAGGCAGTAAGGTGCAGGCCAATACCGCTGGCTTTTCTGCCCCCTTACGTTTGACCACCATGCGCGACGATGAGCACATTATAGAATCGGGAGACTTGTTTAAAATTCCCCAGCAAGCGGTGGTGATTTCAGGAACCTCGATGGTCTCATCCATCTCGGGAAACAAAACTGTCATTCCTGAATTGTTCGCGTCTATTTTATAACCGTGTTCAGCATAAAAAGCCGCGTATCCTGCACGGCTGTCTGCTTCTGAATGCCCAAAAACACTGCGCCCAGCGACGGCCATTCTAAAGCCGTTTTTCTGCAACCAATCCATACCAATAACGGTTTTTGCGAATGCGCCGGCACCCCGTTCGGCATCGTGCAAGGCAGGGTCGTAATGATCAACGGAAATCCGAAGCGTTAGTTTTCCTGGGTAGGTGGTGTTCAGTTCTAAGAGACCGTTTTGAACGGACTTGCGCATCATCGGGCGCATCGCATTTGTAAGGATAAGCACTTGATACCCTGCCTCAAGTGAGGCGCGCGTGATTTCAATCATCTGTGGGTTCATAAATGGTTCACCGCCAGTGAACGCGATTTCTTTGATCGGCCAGTTTCGGTCCTTGATTTGGTCTAGATAGTCCTTAACTTCATCGGCGGTGATGTAAACGAGTGAATCATTGCTAGGGCTTGATGCGATATAGCAGTTTACGCATTCAATATTGCAAAGCGTTCCGGTGTTAAACCACAGGGTCTCAGGGTTATTCAGCGCGACGGTTGCGCGATCTTCGCCCTTAGCGGTCAGGGCCGGATCAGCGAATTTTCCAATGTTTGCTTGCGCTAAATCTTTCATAATCCACGTGTACCTTGCTGGTTGAACATTGCTTATTTGTGATAGGATGTCTGTGAATGCAATAAAAGAACGTTTTTGCCATGTGACAACCTTGTGATTTGGCTCAAAAAGCGTCATGTTTGCGCTAACAAAAAATCAAATGGAACAACCCAATGGTCTCACGCGTAATTCCAGTCGAAGCTTTTGATCTTGTCATCTTTGGTGGGACGGGCGATTTAGCTCGCCGTAAAATTTTACCGGGCTTGTTCCGGCGCTTTTGTGCAGGGCAAATGCCTGCCGAATCCCGTATCGTTGGGGCTGCTCGCTCTCAGATGGATGGTGCGAAGTATCGCGAATTCGTTGCAGAAGCGATTGCTGAATTTGGCGGTAAAGTTGCAAGCGACGCTGAAAAATTAGCGGCGTTTTTACAGCAATTGGACTACGTTCCAATCGATGCACGCGGAGTTGGCGGTTGGGAAGAGTTGGCGGATAAGGTTAAGGGGCGTAAGTTTGTGCGTGCTTTCTACTTCTCTGTCGCGCCAGGTCTATTTGGTGATTTGGCAGAACGCCTTCATCACTATGGGCTATCGGACAAAGCTAGCCGTATCGTTGTTGAGAAGCCATTTGGCCGCGACCTTGCCACTGCGCAAACGTTGAATGCCTCTTTGGCTGAGCACTTCAATGAGGACCAAATTTATCGCATCGATCACTATTTGGGTAAAGAGACTGTCCAAAACCTGATGGCTGTTCGCTTTGGCAATATGTTGTTCGAACCTCTGTGGAATTCGCAATACGTCGATCACATCCAAATCACAGTTTCTGAAACCGTTGGTGTCGGCACGCGTGGCGAATATTATGACAAATCAGGTGCAATGCGTGACATGGTGCAGAACCATCTTATGCAGTTGCTTTGCTTGATCGCGATGGAACCGCCGGCCAAGTTTGAACCAGGTGCCGTGCGTGATGAGAAATTAAAAGTTATCCGCGCCCTTGATCCGGTCGAACCGCATCACATCGTGCGTGGTCAGTATTTGTCTGATGATGAGGACCCAAGCTATCGTGAGGGTGTGAATGATCCGCGCTCAAAAACGGAAAGTTATGTGGCAATGAAGGTTGGAATCTCCAACTGGCGTTGGGCAGGAACACCGTTCTATCTGCGCACTGGCAAGAAACTTGCGGAACGCGCCAGCGAAATTACCGTTGTCTTTAAAGAGCTTAACCACTCTATTTTTGATGACGACGAGGGGGGGCATCGCAATGTTCTTTCCATTCGTCTTCAACCCAACGAGGGCATTACCCTTGGCGTAACGATTAAAGAACCGGGCCCAGGTGGTATGCGCTTGATCGATGTGCCGCTGGACATGAGTTTTGCCGAAGCATTGGGCGACGCAGGCGGCGATCCGCCAGATGCCTATGAACGCCTGATCATGGATGTTATCCGTGGGAACCAAACTCTATTCATGCGCGGCGATGAAGTCGAAGCTGCATGGGAGTGGACGGATCCAATCATCAACGGTTGGACAGAGCGCGGCGATGTGCCCAAATCCTATGAATCTGGAAGCGATGGACCAGGGGATGCAGCAACAATGTTGGCCCGCGATGGCCGTTCATGGAGAGCGATTAAATCATGAGTTTTCAAGAATATTCTGACCGCGAAATGCTGATCATCGAAGTTGCCCAGAAAATTGTGGGCGATCTGAAGACAGCACTTTTGACCCAAGAGAATGTTTCATTTGTTGTCCCCGGCGGTACGACGCCTGGCCCAATCTTTGATATTCTATGTGCCGCTGACATCGAATGGAACCGCGTGCACGTCATGCTGAGTGATGAGCGCTGGGTGCCGGACGACAATGACCGCTCAAACGCAAAGCTTTTGCGTGATCGTCTATTGGTCAATCGTGCGGCGGCAGCAAAGTTTACGCCGTTCTACGTGCCTGATGTTGAAGTAGCTGATGCTTGTAAGGATGTGTCAGAAAAGCTGAAGTCTGAGTGGCCGATTTCTGTTTTGGTATTGGGCATGGGGGCTGACATGCACACCGCTTCATTGTTCCCGCAGGCGAACGGTTTGGATGCCGCATTGAGTGCGGATGCCGATGCATTATTGCCAATTCAGGCAGAAGGCCAAGAACAGCGCGTCACACTTAGCGCCCCAGTTCTGAACAGTGCCATTTCTAAACACATCGTCATCTTTGGTGACGACAAACGTGCAGCACTTGATGTTGCTAAAGGATCTTTGCCAGAGGTTGCACCCGTTGCGGCCGTTCTGGACGGTGCAACAATTCACTGGGCTGTATAAATGACTGATAAAATGAACGCTGCTTGGTCTGCACTCGAAACTTTAGAAACTGGCGTTAACGATCGCCATATGCTTAGTTTGTTTAAAGCAGACACGTCACGTGCAGATACGTTCCAATGCACCGCTGGCGATATGTTGTTGGATTACTCCAAAACCAACATTGATGGCGCTACAAAGGCAGCGTTACTAGAATTGGCCGACGCCGCTAATGTAACTGAACGCCGCGCTGCGATGTTTGGTGGCGCTGTCATCAACGAAACAGAAGGTCGTGCTGTATTGCACACTGCACTGCGCAACCTTGATGGCGATCCGGTGATGGTTGATGGCGCTGACGTGATGCCAGAGGTTCAGGCAACCCTGAACCGCATGGGTGATTACGCTGATTTGGTTCGCTCAAGCGGAATCACCGACGTGATCAACATCGGTATTGGTGGCTCGGACCTTGGTCCTGCTATGGCAGTCATGGCGCTAAGCCCATATCACGATGGCCCACGCGTTCATTTCGTATCAAACGTAGACGGCGCAGATGTGTCTGACACGTTGCGGGGGCTGGATGCTAAAACTACGTTGGTCATTGTTGCCTCAAAAACGTTTGGCACAATCGAGACGATGACAAACGCCCGTACTGCGCGCGCTTGGATGCTTGAGAACGGTGGTAAGCCGGATGAACAGTTTGCGGCCCTCAGCACTTCAGAAGAACGCACAGCAGCATTTGGTATTCCAGCTGAACGCGTTTTCGGCTTTGAAGACTGGGTAGGTGGTCGCTATTCCATGTGGGGCCCAATTGGCCTCAGCCTGATGATTGGCATCGGCCGTGAAGCGTTCACAGCGTTCTTGCGTGGTGGCCAAGCTATGGACACACATTTCTGTGCTGCCGAGGGTGCTGAGAACATGCCGTTGATGCATGCGCTTGTTGGTATTTGGCACAACCAAATCTGTGGCCACGCGACACGTGCTGTTTTGCCATACGACCAACGCCTTGGCCTACTTCCTGCGTATTTCCAACAGCTTGAGATGGAAAGCAACGGTAAGAGCGTCGCAATGGATGGCACGCAGTTACCGCGCCACAGTGGTCCTGTTGTTTGGGGTGAGCCTGGCACGAATGGCCAACACGCATTTTATCAGTTGATCCACCAAGGCACCCGCGTCATTCCATGTGAGTTCATGGTTGCGGCGGAAGGGCATGAGCCGGACCTAGCGCATCACCACCAATTGCTGGTCGCGAACTGTCTCGCGCAATCAGAGGCATTGATGCGTGGTCGTTCATTGAATGAAGCACGCGAAATCATGGCTGCCAAAGGCCTGACAGGTGAAGAGCTTGAACGACAAGCCGCACATCGCGTCTTTGCTGGTAACCGTCCGTCGGTCACAATTGCGTATCCAAAACTCGATCCGTTCGTTTTGGGTCAGATCATTTCGCTTTATGAGCACCGTGTCTTTGTTGAAGGCGTCATTTTGGGCCTGAATTCTTATGACCAATGGGGTGTTGAACTGGGTAAAGAGCTGGCAACAGCACTTGAACCAGTCGTCGCTGGAACGCAGTCAGCCGATGATAAAGATGGATCGACCCGCGGTCTGGTTGATTACGTACAGCGCCATCGCGCTTAATCACTTTTACATAACGTAATTTGGCAAGCCTTGCGCGCAGGGCTTGCCAGATCACTTCACGCTTGGCAGGGTTCCCTTATCAGAGGACGCGCAGCCTATGACGCGCCTTTACATATCAAATATGGAGGTGCCGATGCTTGGCCAAATGATGACGTCCGCTTTGACAATACAATCCCTAGTGGATCATGCTGCCCGTTATCACACGGGGACTGAGGTTTATTCTGTCAATACCGGTGGCGGGGTGGAGGAGACCACTTGGGGCCAAGTTGGCGCCAATGCACACCGCCTTGGACACGCATTGTCCAAGCTGGGCCTGGAACCACAGGCCCGGTGTGGCACGATCGCATGGAACAATCGCCGACATTTAGAAATTTACTTTGGCGTCTCAGGTGCTGGTTTTGTTTGCCACACAATCAATCCGCGCCTTTTTCCCGAACAATTGGTCTACATCTTGAACCATGCGGATGACAAAGTGCTGTTTGTGGACCGTACTTTTGTCCCGCTTGTGGCTGCTATTCGTGACAAACTACCGAACCTTGAGCACATCGTTTTGATGGAAGGTCGCGATGAAAGTGCCGCAGAAGTTATCGACGGGTTGGTTTTTTATGATGAGCTGATTGCGGATTGTGATCCAGCATATGTATGGCCTGATTTTGATGAGAACACGGCTTCAAGTCTTTGTTATACCTCAGGAACCACTGGGAACCCAAAGGGCGTTTTGTATTCCCACCGCTCTACGGTATTGCATGCTTTGGCGTCTAATTTGACCGACTGTATCGGATATTCTGCAATGGACGTTGTATTACCGGTTGTGCCGATGTTCCACGTCAACGCATGGGGCACGCCCTATGCCTGTGCGATGACAGGCGCGCGGATGGTGATGCCGGGGCCTGGCTTAGACGGTGCTTCACTGGTGGCCTTGATCGACAAGTATAACGTTACGACCGCCCTAGGCGTGCCGACGATTTGGTTGGGTCTTCTAGGTGAAGCGGAAAAAGCGGGCTCGCAACTTGCATCACTGAAGCGCACCGTTGTCGGTGGCTCTGCTTGCCCACCCTCAATGATCACGGCGTTCCGTGAGAAATACGATGTTGAAACCATTCATGCATGGGGCATGACGGAAATGTCTCCGCTGGGTTCAGCCAATCAGCCATTGGCCAAACACCTTGATTTACCAATCGAGGAGCAACACAAACTTCGCGAAAACCAAGGCCGTCCAATGTGGGGTGTCGAATTGAAGGTCGTTGATGAAGAGGGGGCGGAGTTGCCCAATGATGCGGAAACGCAAGGCAACCTAATGGTGCGCGGTCATTGGATTTTGGACAGTTATTTCCAGAAAACCCGTGATGAAACCCTGACCGATGATTGGTTTCATACCGGCGATGTCGCGACGCTAGATCCAGATGGATATCTTAGTATCAAGGACCGTTCGAAGGACATCATCAAGTCGGGCGGGGAATGGATCTCGTCTGTTGATTTGGAGAATATTGCGATTGGGCACCCACAGCTTGCGGATGCAGCGGTGATTGGTGCGACCCACGCAAAATGGGATGAACGCCCAATCTTGATTGCCGTTGTTGTCGAAGGCGAAGCGCCTTCAGAGGCGGATGTGCTTGCAATATTTGAAGGTAAGATAGCAAAGTGGCAAATCCCTGACTGCGTTGTCTTTACTGATGTTTTGCCGCGCAACGCGACTGGTAAGGTCCTTAAGCGAAACCTGAGGGATGAGTTCGGCGACGTACTAATGGGTTGAAACAAGTCGAAAAAAGAGAAAGTGCGCGACCAAAATTTGGTCGCGCCGTTTTCTAGTGTAGATCGCTGTAACGATAGTGGAGCGGGTAACGAGAATCGAACTCGTAACTAAAGCTTGGGAAGCTGCCGTGATACCTTTTCACCATACCTGCCACCTGGTGTTGGGATAGGCGATTGGGGTAGGGCGGTCAACCTATCCTCGGCGTCGTCTGCGGCGCCCACCACCGTCTTTGTCTCCACCTCCTGTGTTGAAGTTCACGTCGGGTATAGTGACGATTGAATTTAGGATCGGAAACGGTTCTGCTGAGTTCGGGATCGCGGAGGCGTTTACAAAGTGCTCTTGAAAACGCGGCTCAATAGCCGTCTCGATTTTGTGAATGGCACGTACAGTCGCTTCGATCTCTGTGCGTGCCTCGCGATTTAGAAGTGCAATACGCGCCCCTGTGCCTGCAGCGTTGCCAGCGGATGTAACCTTGTCCAAAGGCGCGTCGGGGATCATACCCAACACCATCGCGTGTTTGGGTGAAATATGGGCGCCAAAGGCACCAGCCAGTACGACACGGTCCACTTTGTCGACATTGAATTTATCCATCAACAAGCGGGCGCCTGAATAAAGCGCTGCTTTGGCCATTTGAATTTCACGGATATCGCGGTTTGTGACTGTTATTTTTGGGCCACCGTTTTCTGTCGCATCATAAACGAGGAATGAGTAGGTGCGCCCGTCCAAGAAACAATTGGCTGAACCAGTCTGTTCTGGTTACCCGATTAGGCCGGGCCCATCTACGATTCCGGCAAGGCGCATTTCAGCGACCATCTCGATAATGCCGGAACCACAGATGCCGGTTACGTCAGAACCTGCGATGGCTTCATCAAAGCCTTCTTCGTCGGACCAGATGTCTGACCCGATCACACGGAAACGCGGAACCTTAGTGACAGGATCAATTTCTACTCGCTCTATCGCACCGGGCGCAGCGCGTTGCCCTGAGCTAATTTGAGCACCTTCAAAAGCGGGGCCTGTCGGGGATGAGCAGGCAAGGACCTTTTCTTTGTTGCCCAGTAGGATTTCAGCGTTTGTCCCTACGTCTACCACCAAAACAAGGTCTTCAGACTTGTCTGGTGCCTCAGAGAGCGCGACAGCGGCTGCATCCGCGCCAACATGGCCCGCGATACACGGCAGAATGTAAATGCGGGCAGAGGGATGGATGTTTAGGTCTAAGTCATCAGCACGCAGGCGCAATGAATCCGATGTGGTCAGTGCGAAGGGGGCTTGGCCCAATTCAAAGGGATCAATGCCAAGGAACAGATGGTGCATAACTGGATTGCAGACGAACACAGCGTCTACGATCAATGCTTTGTCGATTTCAGCCTCTGTGCTGACTTGGGTAAATAGGGCGTTCATCCCCTCGCGCACGGCTGCCGTCATTTCTGCTGCACCACCGGCGTTCATCATTGAATAGCTGACGCGGCTCATCAAATCTTCGCCGAAGCGGATTTGTGGGTTCATCACACCAGAGGAGGCGACAACGTCACCAGTTTGCAAATCACACAAGTGCGCGGCAATCGTGGTAGAGCCCAGATCGACAGCAAGACCGTAAACCGTTCCCTCATAATAGCCCGGCCAAATGTGCATAATGCGCGGCGCATTTTCATCATCACCCAAATGCACAGCACAGGTGATTTTCCACCCACCTTTACGCAGGATTGGCTGCATCTTTTGCAAGATGTGCAGATCGGCGTGTACATTTTCAAGCTGCCATTGCTCATTGAGTGCAATGCGCAATCGTTCAAGATCACCCGTAGGGTCGTGCATGTCAGGTTCTTGGACTTCGACGTAATACAGTTTGGTTGATGGGTTCATTACAATGTCACGCGCCTCAGCACGTTTGCGTACGACCTGTTTGTGCACTTGGCTTTCTGGCGGCACATCGATCACAATGTCGCCTTGTACCGTTGCTTGGCATCCCAAACGACGGCCCTCAATCAAGCCTCGTTTGTCCTGATATCTTTGCTCAACGCTGTTCCATTCACTCAAAGCACCATCTTGAACAGTGACACCGTGTTTTGAAAATTCGCCGTAACTGGGTGTAATCTGACATTTAGAACAAATGCCGCGCCCGCCGCAGACCGAGTCCAAATCAACCCCCAACTTTCGTGCTGCTGTCAAAATTGGTGTGCCAATCGCGAAATTTCCGCGTTTGCCGGATGGGGTGAAAACGACGAGAGGATCAGTGCTCATTTACGTGCCCTTTGCAGTGTTTGAACATAGCATAGTGCGGGGTTTTCAAAGGGAAAGCCAAAGAGCGGCAAAACCTGTCCAGTGCGCGTCATTTTCGACATTTGGGCATTTTTCAGGGGCTCGGAGCCCCCGGCGGGAGTTTATTGGGCAAGATGAATGCGGGTTTGTGCGATGCCCCCTTTTCATTTGAGTAAAACCATGAGAAAGGAAACCGCCAAATGAACACTCTGCATGCGAGGTGCGATATGGAGATTCGTGAGGCTTTGACCTTTGATGATGTTTTGCTTGTTCCGGGGGCGTCCGATGTGTTGCCGTCGACGGCTGATACGCGGACATTTGTAACCAAATCGATATCGATGAATATTCCTTTGCTGAGTTCAGCCATGGATACCGTTACCGAGGGACGTATGGCGATTGCCATGGCCCAAGCGGGTGGGATTGGTGTTGTTCACCGCAATCTTTCGATTGAAGAGCAAGCCCGTGAGGTCCGCCGCGTCAAGCGTTTTGAGAGCGGCATAGTCTATAACCCAATCACATTGCGCGCCAATCAAACGCTTGCCGATGCTAAAGCATTGCAAGAACGCTATCGCGTGACTGGGTTCCCTGTCGTTGACGAGAACGATCGTGTTGTAGGTATCGTAACCAATCGCGACATGCGTTTCGCCAATGATGATGCGACCCCGGTTTCTGTCATGATGAGTACTGATAACTTGGCGATTCTGCATGAACCTGCTGATCGGGAAGAAGCAATTAGCCTGATGAAGGCGCGTCGTATTGAGAAGCTGTTAATTACGGATGGAACGGGCAAACTGACAGGCCTGTTAACGTTAAAAGATACTGAACAAGCTGTTTTGAACCCGACGGCCTGTAAAGATGAGTTGGGACGGCTGCGCGTTTCTGCTGCATCAACTGTGGGTGACGCGGGATTTGAGCGGACTATGGCGCTGGTCGAGGCTGGTGTGGATATGGTTGTGATCGACACGGCCCATGGTCACTCTGCTGGAGTTGCAGAGGCTGTACGTCGTGCCAAAACTATCTCTAACGATATTCAAATTGTCGTTGGCAATGTTGTGACCGGTGCGGCTACCCGTGCCTTGATCGATGCCGGTGCGGATGCTATCAAAGTGGGTG
>Ga0228609_1001110_pt1 | contig 11167 bp, 10 predicted proteins | sample 10DmetaG_FD_190068 | JGI IMG/M metagenome (GOLD analysis project Ga0228609, IMG submission 190068) | Seawater microbial communities from Monterey Bay, California, United States - 10D | ecosystem: Environmental > Aquatic > Marine > Coastal | place: USA: California | collected 2016-11-10 | reverse complement strand
TAGAAACACAATTGTCTATAGCCTCCTCGGTTCCTATTCTCTGAATGGTATTAATCACAATTTTTTTAGCATCCTGTTGCGCGGTTAATTTAGCTTCCTCAATGCTACTTTGAATATACCCCATGGCATCAACTCGAGCTTTATCCTTGAGGCTTTCCATTAGTTCACTTTTGGCTTCCTCAGCAGAAAGATTGGAGATTTCTTCTAATTTTTCAATTTGAACTTTTAACTTGGCTTCCAATTTTTCCTCTTTACTTTCAATCTTAGTAAGCTTTTGAGTTAAGACTTCCTCCTTGCGTTCTAGGGTCCTCTTAAAATCAGTATTTGTCTTATACTCTTTTTGTACTTTATTCTCTTTTTCTCGCAATTGATTCTCAGCCACAACTATTTTTTGCTCTCTATTGCTAACCTCACGCTCGTGATTTAGCTTAAGCTCAATAAAATGTTCTTTTGCCTGAAGCATTTTTTCTTTCTTCATTGCTTCCGCTTCTAGCGTACTTTTCCGTAGAATGTCTTTTGCCTCTTTATTGGCATCAGCCATCCTTTCTTTATTTTTTCCTCTACCCAACAAACCCCCTAGAAAAACTCCAATAAGAAGTGCCCCTAAACCCATTGCGATATATAAAATGATTGAATCCATTATTATTTTTAAAAAATTAAAAAAAGCCCATATTAGCTTGCTTTTTGTATAAACTCCTAAAAATCAAGTTTGAGGCTACATCACTGGTCAAGGATCTGCTCAAGGCAGCTTGCTTTTGCAATGAAAACTCACCTCTCTGAATTAAAAGCTCGTTGAGTTTATCAAAAAAATACTAATACAGGCAGTGTTGTATTATTTTTATTAGAACTTAATATGCAGCTAAATGAACTTCTATCATATCAATTAACTCCTTTACCTTTTCATGATCATCATCATTTTGTGGAGTCTCAGTCGCTTTCAATTGTTCCAATTGAGCTGCATACTGAAGGGCACACATGGCAAGAACATCTTGCTTGTCTCTAACAGCATAATTTTTTTCAAGTTGTAGAATCGTTGTTTCTATCTTCTTTGCGGATGCTCTTAACGATTCTTCTTGCTCTGGGGCAACAGATAATGGATAAACTCTATTTGCTATGGTAAGCTTTATTTTTAATAGGTCACTCATACAATCAATTCATTTCTGACACCTGTTGAATACAATTTTCAACTTCTTTAATCAAACTATTTATTTTACTTTTCGTTTCTTGTGTTCCTTCATTACTGCCGAGTAAATTATTTGCAACTTTTAATGATTTATTCTCTTCTAGAACGGAGGTTAACTTTTCGTCCAATTCAACATTTTTTGCTTTCAAGTATTCATTTTCTTCTTGAAAACGTGCTAAATTTAAATGATTACCCTTAAGTTTATTGAGAAGCTCAATAATTTTCTGCTCCAAAAAAGCCAACGATAATCTCTCTTTTTCCACCATAAAAGAAGTAATAACTTACTACAATGACAAAGTTATTCAATCTTTTCATAAAAGTATCGCATGCCTCAAGAGTTTTAAAAATTTTAACAAAACATATTTAATTTTTTTAAAAAATACTTTACAAAAAAATTGATTCTTTATCTTGCAATCAAATCAAATGACACTTTCTTAATTATCAAATCTTATAAATTACCCTTTGTTTTTTTATTTCTCCAGAGTCTCATTGTATTGGCTCAAGAGAAAAATAATTGGATTACTCCTCTAGAGATTCCCATTCAGCTTTCGGGTACGTTTGGTGAATTGCGAAATAATCATTTTCATGCAGGTTTGGATATAAGAACCCAAGGAAGGCAGGGATTAAAAGTAAAGAGTGTTCAATCAGGCTATATAAATCGAATTAGGGTGAGTACTGGGGGCTATGGAAAAGCGCTTTACATTCAGCATTTTGACGGAACGACTTCGGTTTATGCCCATCTCAAAAAATTTGCTCCTAAAATTGAAGCCTATCTGAAGGAGAAACAATACAAGAAAGAGTCCTTCACCATACAGCTTTTTCCAAAAGAAAAGGAATTGAAAGTGGATTTGGGTGAACTCATTGGATATTCAGGAAACACAGGAGGTTCCAGTGGTCCACATCTACATTTTGAAATTAGAGACTCCAGAGACCAAAGCCCCATAAATCCAATGCAATTTCCACTAAAAATTGACGATACACAACGCCCACAAATTCAAAATTTCTATCTCTATTCTGGTAAAGATACCTTCCTGTCTAAACAAGAATACCCACTAATTAGAAAAAATGATAGCGTCTATACTACTGCTGCCATAAAGATTGGAGGGCACGTACAAGTAGGACTTCGCCTTTTTGATAGACAAAACCTCTCCTATAATAAAAATGGAATCTATAGCGCTTCGCTTCGACTTAATGGAAAAGAAGAATTTGCCTACTCGATGGATCGGATATCATTTGATGATTCAAAAAGTATCAACTTAATTATTGATTATAAAAATCTGAAACAAAATCGGAATCGAATACAACGTTTCGCTTCTCATCCCAAAGCTCAATTTAGTTTTTTAGAACAATCTCCTGCGGAAGGAACTATGCATTTATCCCCCAATAAATCCTATCAGCTTCTCATTGAGGTGAGTGATTACAATGGTAATTCAAGTTATATCGAAGCATATATGACAGGAGAAGAAGCTCCTCAAAAAGAAGTCGAATTGCAAGCCAATCTTCTAGACCCAATTAAAGATTATTTATTTGACTTTGATACTACTTCAGTTTATTTTCCAAAAGATTCCTTTTTTCAAAAAGCTGCAATTCATGTTGAACAAAAAGGAGACACACTAAGGGTAGGGCAAGACCTTGTTCCATTGAAAAAACCCTTTGAAATTAATTTTAATATCCCAGAAATGGATAGCCTACAAAAAACACAGTCTTTCATTAGTAAAATTGCTAAGAATAGAAAGCCCTCGTTTTTGAGTACAAAAAAAGAGGGTGATAAATGGTTAGGAAAATAAAAAACACTGGGTGAATTTATCATTAGTAGAGACTCTGTGGCTCCTAAAATTGTTCCTTTAAATTTTAAACAAAAGCAATGGCTTTCTAATTACAGCTTTTTGAAGTTTAAAATTACGGACGATTATACTGGGATCAAATCTTATCGAGGGGAAATTAATGGGAAGTGGATTTTATTAGAATACGAACCTAAAAACAATACTTTGATTTTTGATTTTGACGACCTTAAATTCGAGCAGACGCTACATAAACTAATCATAGAAGCAGAGGACTTTGTTGGAAACAAAACGATCTTTTCAATTGATTTTTATCGAAAATAAAAAAGGATAGATCCTTAAATCAGAAATTCTTTTAAAACCTCAATTAAATAATCAACTTCTTCTTTAGTATTAAAAATTGAAAACGAAAACCGCAGCGAAGGCCAGTCTATTGCTGGTGCTTCTTGAATAGCATTTAATACATGTGACCCTGAATTACTTCCAGATTGACATGCACTTCCTTTGGAGCAAGCAATTCCTTTTAAATCAAGATGAAAATTAAGCAATAAGGCTTTATCTGCTGGAATGGGGAGTGCAACATTAACGAGGGTATAAGTACTTTTATTTTCTGTTTCAGAAAGGCCATTAAAAAACACCTCTGGAAAAAGCTTCTTCAATTCTTTGATGAAATATGATTTCAGTGCAATCACTTGAGCTTTCTCTTCTTCTAAATTTGAATAGGCTAATTCAAGTGCTTTTTGCATCCCGACTATATTGTGCACTGACTCTGTTCCAGCGCGCAATCCTCGTTCTTGAGACCCACCATGAATAAAAGGCTGAAGACCTGAGTTTTTTCTAACAAAAGAAAACCCTACACCCTTTGGACCGTGAAATTTATGTGCAGCTGCCGAAAGAAAATCTACAGGAAGCTGTTCCAAGTCAAAAGTAAAATGTCCTACCCCTTTAACAGCATCGGTATGAAACAAAGCGTTATTGTCTTGACACAATTTTCCAACCACATTTAAATCTAAGATATTCCCTATTTCATTATTGACATGCATCAAGGAAACCAACTTTCTAGAATCGTCAGACTGTAATAAAACTTTTAAATGATCGAGATCTACGGAGCCGTCTTTTGTCACATCAACATACAAGGTTCTTATACCATTATTTATTTTCAGTGCCTCCATTGCATGAAGGATTGCATGATGCTCAATCTTTGATGAAATGATGGTTCTAACGCCTAAATCCTTTACCGCACAATGCAAAATCATATTGTCAGACTCCGTTCCCCCAGAAGTGAAAATGATTTCTTGCGGAGCTGCATTCAGTAGTTTGGCAATTCCCTTTCGAGCTGTTTCAAGATTTGTTTTGGCCGTTCTTCCAAAAGCATGAACGGAAGAAGGATTCCCAAAACAATCGCCCATTACTTTAGAAATGACATGGATTACTTCTTTTCTTAGAGGTGTAGTTGCAGCATTGTCAAAATATACATTCATAGAAAAGCTCTTTAAAAAACTTAAACTTCAAAAGTCCTTAAGGTAGATGTAATGATATCAATGCAATCTTGAAGCTGCACTTCTGTCATCACTAAGGGAGGTGCAAATCGAATAATATTGCCGTGCGTTGGCTTGGCTAAAAGACCGTTTTCTTTTAACTTCATGCAGATATTCCAAGCGGTTTTACTTTCTTCAGTATCGTTGATGACAATTGCGTTTAAAAGTCCTTTACCCCTGACTTTAGTTACTATGGTACTTGTTTTGATATAATCCTGTAAAGCTGCTCTAAAAAGTTTTCCTAAATGCCGTGCATTTTGAGTTAATTTTTCATCACGAATTACTTCTAATGCTTCCATTGCAATAGTACATGCCATCGGATTTCCTCCAAAAGTGCTTCCATGCTGACCCGGTTGGATTACATCCATGATAGAACTGTCACATAGAACTGCTGAAACAGGGTAAGTCCCACCACTAATTGCTTTCCCTAGGATGAGAATATCAGGTCGTGTGTAGGTTGCTGCTTGACGCTCGCAATGTCCCTTGCAGCTACAGTTTCCGCAACTGGCCAACAAAGACCCTGTTCTACCAATACCTGTTTGAATTTCATCTGCGATCAGTAATACATTATATTCAGAACAAAGGGATCGAGCTTTGGAAAGAAAATCTTCATCAGGAGTAAAAACTCCTGCTTCCCCTTGAATAGGTTCAACTAAAAAACCAGCAATATTAGGATGTGTTTCCAAAATTGCCTCAAGAGCTTCTGTATCATTGTAAGGAATAGTTATAAATCCTGAAGCATGCGGTCCGAAGTTATTTTTTGATCCTGGATCACTAGAAAAAGAAATGATTGTAGAGGTTCGTCCATGAAAATTCTGAGAACATACAATAATCTCTGCTTTATTCTCAGGGATATTTTTTTGAGTATAACCCCATTTTCGAGTGATTTTTATCGCGGCCTCCACAGCCTCAGCACCCGTATTGGAGGGGAGTATTCTTTCAAAATTGAAATAGTCTGTCATATACTCCATGTACTTTCCCAATTTATTGTTGTGAAAGGCTCTAGAAGTGAGTGTCAAAACTTCCGCTTGCTTTTGTAATGCATTAACAATCCTGGGATGACAATGCCCCTGATTCACAGCTGAATAAGCCGAAAGAAAATCAAAATATTTTTCCCCGTCAACATCCCATAAATAAACCCCCTCTCCTCTTTCCAGAACCGCGGGAATAGGATGATAATCGTGCGCACCATGCGCATGTTCTAGGTCAATTAACTGTTGTGAATGAGCTAAAGTTTCCATATTCTAATCTTTATTTGAGACCGTATTTTAAAAAAACAAAATCGTTTTTTCAAAAATACTAAATATAGCTTCCAAAAACCTAAAAGAAATGACGATTTATTTTAGTAAGCCCTTTACATTTGCAGCATGTCAAGAAAAAAAATAGATCGTATAGAAACAGGATTACAAATTGTCGATATCAACGCCAAAGGAATGGGGGTTGCAAAAAATGATGAAGGCGTAGTTTACTTTATAAAGGGGGTGATCCCTGGGGATGTCGTTGATGTTCAGGCATACAAAAAAGGAAGAAGATATTTTGAGGCAAAGCCTATTAAATGGATCGAAAAATCGACTCATAGTTCAATTCCACCTTGTCAACATTTTGGCGTATGTGGAGGCTGCAAATTACAGCATTTAGCTTATGAGGGGCAATTAGAGTATAAAGAAAAAGGAGTGCTTCATAATTTAAATCATATTGGAAAAATTGATGTCGAAACAGTCTTACCTATTGCTCGTGTTGAAAATCCTTATTATTATCGCAATAAAATGGAGTTTTCGTTTTCCAACAAACGCTGGTTAACTACTGAAGAAATTTCAGGTGGAGAGGAAATCGAACGAAATGGTCTAGGCTTTCACAAACCTGGAATGTGGGACAAAGTGGTGGATGTAGAACACTGTCATTTACAAGCGGAACCTTCCAATGAAATAAGAAATGCCATTAAAGCTTTTGCGATTCGGGAACAACTTGATTTTTTTGACACCCGAGAACAGCAAGGTTTTTTGAGAACCCTAATGATCCGAAATACATTGGCTGGAGAGGTTATGGTTTTGATTCAATTTTTTAAAGAAGAGGTAGAAAAAAGAGAATTACTTCTAAACTTTTTGAGAGAACAATTTCCACAGATCACCTCCTTGCTATATTGTATCAATGGGAAAGGAAATGATAGTTTATATGATCAAAACATTATTTGTTATCACGGGCAAGATTTCATCACAGAACATTTGGACGACCTCCAATTTAAAATAACAGCAAAGTCCTTCTACCAAACCAATCCAAAACAAGCTAAAGTACTTTATGCAATTGGACAAGAATTTGCCGCGCTTAAAGGAAATGAAATCGTTTATGACTTGTATACAGGAACAGGAACCATTGCTTTATCTTTAGCTAAACAATGTGCAAAAGTTATTGGTGTTGAATCCGTTCCTGAAGCAATAGAAGCGGCTAACGAAAATGCTCAATTCAATGCAATTGAAAACGCCTTTTTTGAAGTCGGTGACATGAAAGACTGCTTTAATGATGCCTTTATTCAAAGACATGGTAAAGCAGATGTAGTCATTACTGATCCACCAAGAAATGGCATGCACCCTGAAGTAGTAAAGCAATTGTTGAAATTAGCTCCTCCACGTATTGTATACATCAGTTGCAACAGTTCAACGCAGGCACGTGATTTAGAAATGATGAAAGGAATGTATACTGTAGTAAAAAGTCAAGCGGTAGATATGTTCCCACAAACTCACCATGTAGAAAATGTTGTACTTTTACAACGCAATGAAATTACATGAGTAAAACCGCTTTTAAATACTGTCTCTTTACCCTTTTCTCTTCCCTGATATTGAGTTGTGAGAAAGATGACATTTGCATTCAAGAGGTGGCTGAAACTCCTGATTTGATTCTTTTAATGTTGGATTCTACTAATGAAAATCAAAGAAGAAGTCCATCAGGATTTAACATCAGAGCCATTGGTGCTGAAAATGAGCTTGTTCAATCTAGTGGAGATTCACTTGCACTCCCCTTAAACACTCAAGAAAAAGTTACCCAATTTGAATTCATTTTAAATGAAGGTAGTGAAGATGAAAACATTGACACTTTACAAATCAATTATACAAGAGTCGATCAATTTATCAACAGAGCTTGTGGCTATAGAGCCAATTTCATTCTAAAAGAACCTGCATTTACACTCCTAAATCCTGGTAACGATTGGGTGAAGGGATTTATCATTTTAAAAGACACCATTACAGATGAAAAAGCTGCACACTTGGGTATTTTGTATTAGTTTCTTGAGTTTTGGGTTCTTGGGTTTTGCTCAAAAAAACCAAACAGATGACACTCAAACGGAAGAAGTTCTTGATAGTCTTCAAGCGAAAGAAAAGACCCCTTTGAGTCTTCGTTTCGGTATTGATTTATATCGAATTACAAGATCTCAATTTTCAGATGAGTACAATGGGATTGAGCTGGTTGGAGATTTAAGGATTAGAACAAAGCTATTTCTTGCCTTAGAATTAGGAAATGAAAAAACAACAAAACAATCTGAACAAGTCAATTTTACAACCAAGGGAAGTTATTATAAGATAGGGATCGACTACAATATGTATGAAAATTGGCAAGGAATGAACAACAATGTACATCTAGGATTTCGAATCGCATCAAGTAATCACAGTCATTTCTTAAATTCTTACACTCTTCTAGATAGAACTCCTTTTTGGCCTAATTTCGATCAAGTAATTGATATGGGATTCGCAACGGGAGAACGACCTAACCTCAATGCTCAATGGTTTGAAGTGGTGGCTGGATTTAAAGTGCAAATTTTAAATAATATATACTTAGGGCTAAGCTTGAGACTGAATCGATTGCTCAATTACACCAAGCCAGAAAATTTTGACACGATTTTTATTCCAGGGTTTAATCAAAAAACAGATGAAAATAAATTTGGAGCAACATTCAATTATACCCTGAGTTACAACATCCCATTTGCTAGCAAAAAAAAATAAGCTAGTCGTCTTTTAGTTTGTGAATTCTTTTCGTTCCCTCATAGATTGGATAAAGCAACAATCGAGACTCTAACTTTCCATTAAATAATTTAATTTTTCGACTGGGACGCAAGCCAACAAACTTAAGAGCCTCCATATTAGAACTAATCATCCAAGCCTGTGTATTGGGAAAACTTTGCTTGAAAGCGTCACCAATTCCTTGATACAGCATATTCATGTCGCCTTCCAATCGTTCTCCATATGGGGGGTTAGTGAGCAAGTGTAAAGGACCTTTCGTTTCCTTTTCAACTTGAAAAAAATCTTTTTTCTCAATAGAGATGAAATCACTCAAATTTGCATTTTCAACATTTTGCAAGGCTTTTTCAACCGCTGAGGGTGCCTTATCAGAACCTTTTATTTGAATATTGGGGTTGGTAATTTTCTTTAACTGGCTGTTTTTAATGGTTTCGAATAAAACTTCATCCCAATCCTTCCATTTTTCAAAAGCAAAAGATTTTCGATTAATATTTACCGGAATATTACAAGCAAAAAGTGCTGCTTCAATGACTATAGTTCCACTACCACACATAGGATCAAAGAAATCCGTATTTCCTTGCCAGCCCGAAAGCTGAATTAAGCCCGCAGCAAGCACTTCATTAAGCGGTGCAATATTGGTTGCCGTTCTATAACCACGCTGATGCAATGAAACTCCCGAACTATCCAATGAAATAGTACACTGGTCATTTTGAATATGTAAATTGATTCGTAAATCAGGACGATTCATTTCTACACTCGGTCGTGCCTCAAATTGATCTCTAAATTGATCAACTAATCCGTCTTTTGCTTTTTGTGATGCATATTGCGAGTGTGTAAAGATTTCGCCATAAACCACACTATCGATCACAAATTTAGAATCCACATTTAAATAATCAGTCCATGGAAAATCATAAAATAACTGATACAGGTCTTGATCACTTTGAACTGTTGCTGTATGTATTGGTTTCAAAATCTTTAATGCAGATCGCAAGCAAAGGTTAGCTTTGTACATAAAGCCTTTATCTCCCACAAAAGAAACGGCACGATTTCCGATTTCAACCTCCTGCGCTCCCAGTTGTCTTAACTCTTTTGCAAGAATTTCTTCAAAACCAAAAAAGGTTTTGGCAAGCATTTTAAAATTTTGTCCCATGAGCCGTTTTAGCCCCCAAAAATACTTTAATTTTATCGACTTATTGAAAGAACAAATAAAGGATGACCATTTTATATTCTTTGGGATTTATTTTACCTTTTATTGGAGCGGTTTTAGGCATGTCAATCGCTTATGCAGTACGTCCTAAAACAGCTGATGGATTAAAATTAATTTTAGCCTTTAGCGGTGCCTTTCTATTAGGAATCACCATCTTTCACTTGATGCCAGAAGTTTTTTTGGATGAAGAATTTGAAGCAGGTCTTTGGATCGTTGGTGGGATTGTTTTGCAAATCCTATTGGAATATCTATCCCAAGGAGCAGAGCATGGTCACACGCATTTAAAAGAAAACAACCTACTTCCCAAAGTTTTATTTATCAGTCTGTGTTTACATGCTTTCATAGAAGGACTTCCCTTGCAACAACAACCTGCGCTTGTTTGGGGAATTTTTATACATAAAATTCCTATCGGAATGGTTCTCTTTTATTTAGTTTGGAACACTAGCAATTCCAAAGGAATCAAAATTTTATTCCTTTTCCTCTTTACCCTCATGAGTCCGCTAGGGAGCCTTGCCTTTTTTCAATTTGATTTTTTAAAAACTCTACAACTGCCCATTACCGCTCTTGTTATGGGAATGCTTTTGCATATAGCCACCACCATTCTTTTTGAAAGCAATCAAGGACATGCCTTCAATATCCGCAAACTACTCACCATTCTTTTGGCTTTTACAATTTCATATCTGCTCTAGCTTCCATTCATTACGTTTTTCCTACCGTTTAAGAAATCTTTTCAGACACTAACTACTTCATCCTTTGGCGTTAAGACTTTTTTTCTGACTTTCGTTACAAGTAAGAATCAAAACTATATTTACTTGAGAACTAAAATATACCATACAATCCCTAATAACTCCTTTAAAAACATTTCCTGGAGGTATAGATCGTTACTTCTTTTCGTTGTACCCTCTCAAAACCTTGCACTCTCTTCTTCCCGTGCTTTCAACACTAAAAACCATCTAAAAACCTCCTTACCTTACAATCCTCATACTACTTAACCTATTTTTTTTGATTTTTTGATTTTTGATTAATGCGAAAAACCTCACTTGCCCTAAGTGAGGTTTTTCATTAAGCGACTGTGATTTAAAGCTGCCAACTAATATAAAAGATTATAGATAGTTCTCTTTGCAATAAGAATAACCCGCTGAAGTTGTAAAGTGAAATTCAGATAAAAAAATTGATAGAAAACCCTTCATGAGGATTCGTGTATTAAAGCGTATCCTATTCGATAAAAGAATACCGGCATTAAATAAATAATTAAAATCAACATTAATGCTAGGTGAAGCTACAACACCATAAACGAACCGTTAAATCAAGTTCATTCTTAGAGTTAACACCAAAAAAAAGACCCGATCACGATTGTGAACGGGTCTTCGAAGAAGGCGGCGACATACTCTCCCACCAAATGGCAGTACCATCTGCGCTAGTAGGCTTAACTTCTCTGTTCGGAATGGGAAGAG
>Ga0228609_1001101_pt1 | contig 11248 bp, 5 predicted proteins | sample 10DmetaG_FD_190068 | JGI IMG/M metagenome (GOLD analysis project Ga0228609, IMG submission 190068) | Seawater microbial communities from Monterey Bay, California, United States - 10D | ecosystem: Environmental > Aquatic > Marine > Coastal | place: USA: California | collected 2016-11-10 | reverse complement strand
ACTAGCGCAAAAATAGACTCTTCACCCATGAGGCTCGCAGCAAAGTTGACTCCGTTTAAGGCAGCTACAATTTGTGGGAGTACAATAAACATATTAAATACTCCCATACTAATTCCCATTTTCTGAGGATCTACCACACTTGATAGCATGGCGTATGGCATGGACAAAATACTTCCCCATGCAACACCCACACAGATAAACCAAAATATAAGTAATTCTGGTGCGGGAAAAAGGTACATAGCAATAAATCCGAATCCTCCTACAAACAGCGAAAACATATGAATTAACTTTCTATTTATGGTCCGTCTAGCTGTGTAAAAACTAAGCAGTAGTGCAAAAGCCATTGAAGACAAGCCATAAATACCCATATTGGAACCAACAAGGTTGGATGCCTTTTGAAAGGCTGTGTTTTGAGTTTGAAATGCGGCTTCTTCGCTAGGGTTTGTAAAGTCAAAGCTTGCCTCCATTGGAGCAGGGGCTTGGTAAACGTGTTCCGTAAGGGCTGGATTAGCCAAACTCCACATGGCAAAAAAAGCAAACCAACTAAAAAACTGAACCACCCCAAGTTTAAGCATGGTTTTGGGCATATTGCGGATGTAATCAAAAACCTCAGCCAATAAATTGCCTTCATCTTTTTTCTTTTTAAAGGCTTCTACATCTTCTGGCGGATATTCTTTTGTAGTTAAAACAGTATAAAGTATGCTAGCAAGAAAGACAAAGGCCCCAATTGAAAAAGCAACTTTAACGCTCATGGGAATAACTCCTGGAGCTGCTGCATCGCTAGCGCCCAATTGAGAAACTAACCATGGCAGGTTACTAGCTATCCAAGTACCAATCCCGATGATAAGGGTTTGAACTACAAATCCATATGAGCGCTGCTGGTCTGGTAGTTTATCAGCAACCAACGCCCTAAAAGGTTCCATGCTAATATTAATGGAAGCATCTAAGATCCAAAGGCACCCCACGGCTACCCAAAGAACAGGGGAGTGCGGTACAAAGAAAAGCGTAAAAGAACTCAACACCGCTCCAATAAGGAAAAAAGGTCTTCTTCGTCCCCAACGAGGATGCCATGTATGGTCACTCAAATAACCCACTATGGGTTGTACAATGAGACCTGTCAACGGAGCTGCTATCCACAAGAGCGGTATGTCGTCTTTTGCAGCACCTAGGGTCTGGAAAATACGCGACATAAATCCACCCTGAAGGGCAAATCCAAATTGAATTCCTAAAAAACCAAAGCTCATGTTCCAGATATCCCAGAACTTCAAGAAAGGCTTCTTCATAATTTTTGATTTAAAAATTATGATAAGCTACGCTTATCAAAACAAAATTTGAAGAAGTGTGTTTGTTTTGATTTGGCTAATATAAAAATTTATGTTGAATCCCGACGAACAATTTCACAAGGCAGTATTTTGGTGATTGAAGTTTCTTCCATATCATCTCGTTCTATCCTGTCAATCAGTAAATTAGCCGCCTCGATACCTATTTGCGTACCATGTTGTCTTACTGTAGTCAATGAAGGTGTAGCGTATTTTGAAATCACACCATCAGTGAAACAAATCAATGCAATATCTTCAGGAACGTTGAGTCCAAGACCTCGAATGACACGCAATGCAGCTGCAGCATAAATTTCATTTACAGCCAAAATGCCGTCTATCTTTGGGTTTTGTTTTAACGCTTCCTTTATTTCTTCTTCCAGTGCCGGCAATATGATGTCTGAACGTCCAGAATCTTTTGTTTTAATAATCAGGTTGTTACTCAATGAAACTCCAGCTTGTTGGAGTGCTTTGACATATCCTTGAGCTCTTAATCGTCCTACACTAATGTAGTCTTCTGTGGTCAGTAACAAAATATGTTTTCTTCCCAGTTCAATAAGGTGTTGCGTAGCCATTTGTGCACCCTGTGCATCATTAATGATTACTTGATCACAGTTTATTTCGGGTACTCCTCTGTCAAAAAGTACTACAGGCATTCCTTCTTCAATGGTTTGGTGAATGTGGTGATAGTCTTGTTTTTTTAGGGTCTCTTTTGAAAGTGAAAGAATAAACCCTCCTATTAAACTATCTGCTAGGGTTTCCATATTAATGACCTCTTTTTCAAAAGATTCATTGGAAAGTGAGATGAGCACATTATAACCTCGCTCTACCGCTACTTGTTCTATGCCACGCACCACCATAGCAAAAAAATGATGTACCACTTCAGGAATTATAACGCCGATGGTCTTTGTCTTTTTGTTCTTTAAACTCAAAGCAATATTATTGGGACGATAATTATAAAGTTTTGCAAATGCCTGAACACGCTCTCGTGTGTCTTGGCTAATTTCTGAGCTGTTATTTAACGACTTGGAAACAGTGGAAACCGATACCCCAAGTTCGGATGCCAGTTGCTTTAAAGTGATCTTTTTTTTCACGAATTGAAAATAATTATTGCTAATTATTGTGAATATAGTACAATTTATGGTTCTTGTAATAACGATTTGAAAGTTATTAACACTACAACGTTTTCGCATTCATTAAAAGAACAATTAACATTAAATTTCTAAAAAAATCATCTATGCGCCTGCTTTTTTGTATTTGTTTTTCATTGATTTCCTATGTTGCTTTCGGACAACAAACGTTTATAAATCCGATTATTCCAGGGGGTTATCCTGACCCTTCAATATGTAGGGTTGGAGATGATTTCTATATCGTTAATTCGTCTTTTGAATATTTCCCTGGCTTACCTATTCATCATAGTAAAGATTTGGTTAATTGGGAGCTTATTGGTCATGGGATTCACAGCGAAAGTCAAGCTTCTGGAGAGGTTAATCTTATTGATGTTCAAGAAAATGGCGGCATTCATGCACCTACTATCAGATATAACAATGGAATATTTTATATTGTAACGACCAATATGTACGACCAAGCTGATCCAACCAAGTCCAATGGAGTAAGACAAAACACTAATTTTATTATTACTGCAACTAACCCAGCTGGTCCTTGGTCTGCACCTCATATAATCGAGGGTGCTCCTGGTATTGATCCAGATTTGTTTTTTGACGAAGATGGAAAAGTTTACTTTGTTGGAACACACAGCCCTGGCGATGTAACTTCCAGTGGGATTGGTGCAATATGGGCTCAGGAACTTGATTTAAAGCATTGGAAACTCGTTGGTGATCGTTTCAGTCTTTGGGAAGGTGCTTGTGACAAAAACCATACAGAAGGGCCACATATTTACAAAAGGAATGGAAAATATTATTTGCTTGTTGCTGAAGGAGGTACAGGCCATCATCATGCCGTAATGATTGCTGTGAGCGATCATGTTTTTGGTCCCTATGAAAGTGGACTTCGAAATCCAATTCTAACCTCAAGACACCTATCGAGATTGAATTGGGTGCACAGTACAGGACATGCAGATATGGTAAAGCTTCAAGATGGCCGATGGTTTATGGTTGCTTTAGGTAAAAGAAATGATAGAGACGGACATTCCAATATGGGAAGAGAAACTCATCTGATTCCAGTAGTTTGGGAGCCACAAATTGTACGATGGCAACAAATGAGCAACGAGAAATGGGAGCCTGTATGGGTAGATTTTCCCGTAGCGGCTCCAGATACCGGAAAAGTCGAGCGCATTAATCCATTGCCGTTCCAAGGAAAAGCACAAGATTACAACACCAATTTTTATGATGATTTTGAAGGATTATCACTAAAAACCGATTGGACCTTTAGAAGGGTTCCCCAGCCTAAGACACTTTCACTAGCCGCAAATAAAGGGAACTTAAGGCTTTACCTAAAACCGCAAACGTTTGGAAGTAGAGCACGATATAGTGCCATAGGGTTTACACAAAAGGAAAGTGAATTTGAGTTTGAGGCAAAAATGCATTTTAGGCCACATAAAAACAATGAAGAAGCGGGGATCAGTATCTATCAAAAAGATTTGAATTTTATTAATTTAACCGTACAAAAGCACCATAATGAACACCTTGTAAAATTAACAGTCCAAGAGAAAGAAAATAATCCTCCTTTTCAATTCGCGCCTACCACAAAAACGAAAATATTACCTGACTATAAGGGAAGGCTTATATTAAAAATCACTTCAAATAATGGCTATTATTCCTATTTCTATGCAACTGATGAAGGAAGTTCTTTTATAAAGCTTTGGGAAACTCCCGACAATATCCTCTTGGGGATGGGTTACACAGGAGCACATGTGGGTGTTTATGCTACCTCAAATGGAGTAAAATCAAAGGCTTTTGCAGACTATGATTGGGTCAAATACAATGGAATTACTACAAAGTAGATTGTCGATGAAACCATTAGTGCCAAAAAAAATACTTGAAATTACATACCGCCTAGCGGTAGTTTTTATGTTTGCTGTTTTTATAACAAGCTGTTCATTGCAAAAAAAATACAAAAACTTTAAAGGAACATTTCTGACAGAAATAGAACAGCTTGAGCGTCTTGATGATATTGGAAACAAAAAAGACTATGTGTTGTTTATTGGTAGTTCTAGTATCAGGCTTTGGGATCGTATAGAAGATGATATGGCACCTTATACAGTTGTAAAACGTGGCTATGGTGGCGCGCATTATTATGATTTAATTCACTATATCAGTCGATTGGTTGCGGGGCATAACAATGCAAAAGCCATTATCTTATTTGTAGCAAATGATATTACTGGTAAACAAAGTTGGGATACGTTACACCGTGATTTAGCACCAGCACAAGTAAAAAGACTGTTTAAAGCTGTTTCAAAGGATATACATAAAACTTTAAATAAAAATATTCCCATTTTTGTAATTGAAACGACACCTACGCCAGCCCGTTGGGCTGTTTGGGAGCACACTTCCAAAGCGAACAATCTAATTAAGCGATATACAGAAAAAACCCCCCACTTAAACTATATATCAACTCGAGATTTTTTCATTAATAAAGACGGAATTGTTAACGCCAACTTATTTTTAAAAGACAGCCTTCATCTTAATTATTCAGGCTATAAGCTATGGTCTGAGATCATAAAACATGAACTTTATAATAACTCCTTAACTCGCAAATTATCTTATGAATAAATTTTGCACACTATTAATTTTGATTTTAGTTGGTTGTTCAAGTTCTTCAGAAAACGCACTTTCAATAAACGCACTGTTTTCTGACAATATGATAGTTCAGCAAAATGCGAAGCTAAATATATGGGGAAAAGCACCTCAAGGATCTTTAATTCACGTTTCTAGTAGTTGGGGAGAGGAAGCTTCAACAACAACAACTCCCGATGGAAAATGGATCCTTACCATAGCGACTCCAGAAGTAGATCACAAGCCACATCAATTGATGGTTTCCAGTGAAAATGAAACGATAAAAATTCAAAATATCCTTTTAGGTGAAGTTTGGCTTGCTTCAGGACAATCTAATATGGAAATGCCATTAAAAGGATTTAATTATACGCAAATTAAAGAAAATGTTGAGGGTGCAGCGCAGGAGATGTCAGAAGCAAACTATCCTAAAATTAGAATGTTTACGGTAAATAGGAATATTGCATTTGAACAGCAAGATAGGTTAGAAGGACAATGGATTGAAAGTTTTCCAGAAACCGTTAAATCCTTTTCTGCAGTTGGATATTTTTTTGCAAAAAAACTTCACCTAGAATTGGATGTGCCCATAGGGATAATCCATTCGAGTTGGGGAGGTTCTCCAGCCGAAAGCTGGACACGATTGGATTATTTAAAAAGGCTTGATGACTTTCAAAATACAGCGGAAAAGTTGCGAATAGCTCTAGACCCCAATACGGCATATAATAGATGGTTGGCAGATCACGAAAGTGTACTTTGGGATAGCCTGATTGAAGTTGATAATATGAAATGGACAAAGCCCACACATAAACGCTTTATTTTGTCTGGGTTTGATGATAATAATTGGGAAGCCATGAATCAAACCCAAGTTACTCAAGTTTTTGAAAAAAATGATTTTAATGGGGTTGTTTGGCTTCGTCAGCAAATTAATTTTGACACATTATCAGATAAGAACCTAGTATTAGATATAGGAAAGACAGATGATTTATATGCGGTATTTCTAAATGGAAAACAGCTTGCAAGAAAGGAATACTGGGGGTTGGCTTCCAGCCGTTATACTATACCAAAGTCTATCATTAAAAAGGGGCAAAACACCATTGCAATACGCTTTATTGATGTTTGGGGGAGGGGTGGATTTGACATAGATCCAAACAGAGGCATATACCTAGATAACAAAAAAATAAAGTCCTTTGGAGACCAGTGGAGGTTAAAAGCTATTGCCTATCTAACAAATGGGGATTTTTATTTATTAAATGAGGGATTAAAAGAAATCGTTTATCCCAATCCTAAAAGAATGCCCCATCATCCCAATTCACCTACTGTTCTTTACAATGGCATGATTGCTCCACTAGTTTCATATGCCATAAGAGGCGTTATTTGGTATCAAGGCGAGTCAAATGTTTCTAGGGCCAAGCAGTACACATATTTATTCCCAGCACTTATTGACAGTTGGCGAGACGCATGGAAAAATCCAAAAATGCCTTTTTACTACGTTCAAATTGCTCCTTTTGGTGGAGGATCATGGGGTGCCGATTCAGAAAAGACACAAACAGGACCAGAGCTCAGAGAAAGTCAAATGCTGACCCTAACAAAAAACGATGTAGGTATGGCGATCATTACAGATTTGGGTGATGAAAAATTGATTCATCCTCCAAAGAAAAAAGAGGTTGGTGAGCGCTTGGCATTTTGGGCATTGTCCAAAAATTATGGATACAGCGATTTGGTTTATAGCGGTCCTGTATTTAAATCTGTTAAATTTATAAACGACAAGGCTTTGGTAAGTTTTAACTATACCGGATCTGGCCTCTTTTGTAAAGATTCAAAGATTAAACATTTTGAACTCGCAGGATCAGACGGGTACTATTATCCAGCCCAAGCAACAATTTTAGGTGATAAAGTACAGGTTTGGTCAAAAAATGTGCCTGCCCCAATAAAAATAAGGTACGCTTGGAAAAATTTTGTCCATGTAAACCTATTTAACAAAGAAGGACTTCCAGCATCATCATTTAGAAGCGAAAACTAGCTTCAAGAACCGAGTGTGATGCGTTAATAACATTCATGATAAAACTAGGTCTTTAGGCTGCAAAACTTACCAGTTGACTTAGTATTCACCAAAAAAGAAGCAGCAAAAAATAAAAATAATGTATTTTAAAAACCTAAAAAATATAAAATGTATAAATTTTAAGCTATTTTTTTACGGATATAAAAGTTATTAACACTACAACGTTTTCGTAAGCTTCGAAAACGTTGTAGTCAATTTTGGTTGGGTTAAAAGCTTTAAATTGATTAAAACTTTACATAATTTCGGCTTTGAAGAAGTGTGTTAGTTTTACAAATAACCAAAACAAACTATATGAAAAAACAGATACAAAACGCAGTCTTTTGCTTGTTATTATTGGCCTCATTTGGTCTTTATGCGCAACAAACGGTCAGCGGAGTTGTTACGGATGATTCAGGAAGTCCACTTCCTGCGGTCAACGTAGTAGTTAAAGGAACAACTATAGGTGTTTCTACAAACTTTGATGGAAATTACAGTATTAATGCCACTAATGGGCAAGTATTGGTATTTTCATCTTTAGGATTTGAGTCACAAGAAGTAGCCGTTGAAAGCGCAACATTAAATGTTACGCTCTTGGAATCTGCTTCTGAATTAGACGAGGTGGTTCTTATAGGATATGGCACATCCCTGAAAAAAGATCTTACAGGAGCTGTAAATCTAGTGACAGATGAGAGTTTTAATAAAGGAACGGTTTTCTCTGCGCAACAACTTATTCAAGGTAAGGTTGCTGGGGTTTCCATTGTAAATAATGGTGGAGCACCTGGAGAGGGTGCCAATGTCCTTATTAGAGGCATAGGATCTTTAAATCTAAACTCTAATCCGCTCTATGTAGTTAACGGAATCCCACTAGACGCAGGAGGTGTTGGTGGTTCACGTAACCCACTTAATGTGATAAATCCTAACGATATAGAATCCATAAGCATTCTTAAAGATGCTTCAGCTACAGCCATTTACGGATCAAGAGCAGCCAATGGTGTCGTTTTAATCTCTACTAAAAGAGGTGTTTCAGGTGATTTTACTTTTAACTTCAACTCTCGGATGACCACATATACGCCAACAGATAACGTTGATGTATTGACTGCTGATGAATTTAGGCAGATTATAAATGCTACAGGAAACCCAGACTATATCTCAAAATTAGGTGCTGAAAGCACGGATTGGCAAGATATAATTTACAAAAAAGCATTTGCACGTGACTATAACTTTTCAATGTCTGGTAGTGTCTTTAATACGCCTTTAAGAGCTTCAATTGGATCTACTTCTCAGGGTGGGATTTTAAAAGACGATTCTTTTGAACGTATCACAGCTTCGGTCAACATAAACCCTAGCTTTTTAGATCAAAGCTTACGGATGGGTGTTAATGTACGCTTTATGGGAACAGAAAATGACTTTGCTAATAGAGGTGCTATTGGTTCTGCTTTAAGATTTGACCCAACAAAACCTGTATATGATATGGGTTCTCCATTTGCGGGGTATTATACATGGTTAGATACTGATGGTTCTAAGTTAGCCCTTTCAGAAACCAACCCACTTGCATTGTTGAATCTCAGCGAAGACACCTCCTCGGTTGAGCGTCTCATAGCAAATGTTAAAGCGGATTGGGATACACCTGTGAAAGACTTAGTAGCTACAGTAAATTTTGGATATGATGGCTCTGAGGGTGTTGGGAACAGTTTTACTGATCCGAGAATGCCGGTAGATTCTGAAGGTTTTAACGGTAGTAACAATGATTACACAAATAAATCAACGAATGTTTTATTTGATGCCTATTTAAACTACAAGAGAGAAATTCAAGATTTTAATTTCAATGTAACTGCTGGGTATTCCTATCAGAGTTTTGAATATGACAACAGTTCATCTAACTATACCGAGTATCTTAATCCAGATGGGTCTGTCAACACAACATCATCAATCACAAACTCTTTTGTTGATTCATCCAAGAATGTACTATTGTCCTATTTCGGAAGAGCTAATGTTAATTATAAAGATGTGTTATTGCTTACAGCAACTCTTAGAGCAGATGCTTCATCTAAACTTCCAGACAGTGACCGCTGGGGTCAATTTGAGTCATTTGCCTTGGCTTGGAATGTACACGAAACAATTGGCGCAGATAATATTAGGGTATTTGATGAATTTAAATTACGTCTTGGTTACGGAGAAGTAGGGAATGTAAATGGGTTAGGAGACTATAATTTCTTAACACGCTATCAATCGAGTACAAATTCTGCTCGTTATAGCTTTGGTAATTCTTTTTATACCACCTATCGCCCAGCACCTATTAACAAAGACCTTCGCTGGGAAATTGGTACTACCATAAATGCAGGTTTAGACTTTAGCTTTAAGGGAATTGACTTAGCTGGTTCTGTAAACTTCTACAAGAAGGAGACCAATGATTTGATTGCCACCGCTGTAATTGATCCATTCACCAATTTTGGGACAACTATTGACGCTAATATTGGCGATATGGAAAACAAAGGGGTTGAATTTGAAATTGGTGGCACCTTAATTAATAATGAAAACTTCTCTCTTGCTTTCAATTACAATATTTCCTATAACGACAATGAAATATTGCGTTTAGAAAATGAGCAGAATGTTGGTGGAATTGGTTTTGGAAGTTCAATACAACGACATAGAGAGGGCATGACTCCTTTTGCTTATTTCGTTTACAAGCAAATTTACGACAGCAACGGAAAACCTATTGAAGGTGCATTCGCTGACTTGAATAGTGATGGCGTAATTAATGGTGAGGATCGTTATTTCTATAAAGATCCATATGCTGATATTTTGATGGGCTTCACCTTAAATGCAACCTATAAAAACTTTGATGTCAATATGACATCAAGAGCAAGCATTGGAAACTATAGCTACAACTCAGCGCATGCTTCTGCAAAATCAAGCCTGATGACTAATCTAGGTAGATTGTCAAATATTAGTGCTGAATATTTAAATTCAGCTTTTGTAGGAACCTCTGGAATAAGTGATCGAAGTGATTACTATATTCAAAATGCTTCATTCTTTAAGATTGATAATATTTCTGTTGGGTACACCATCAGTGATTTCATCGATAATAATCCTTTGAGATTGTATGTTGCTGCAGACAATGTATTGGTTGTCACAGATTATGACGGTATTGATCCCGAGATAACAGGTGGAATTGACAGTAATTTCTACCCGAGATCTAGCGTACTTGCCATAGGTGTAAACTTTAACTTCTAATTATTAATAAAATGAAAAATAATATTTCTTTACTAATAGCATTTACCATATGTACTTTATTAGTTTTTTCATGTACTGATGATTTAAATCAAAATCCCACCGATCCTGATTTATTTACAGAAGTAGACGTTTATAGCAGTCCAGAACAAGCACTTAATGCGCTTGCGAAAGTATATTCTGGATTAGCCGTTACGGGTCAGCAGGGACCTGATGGACAACCAGATATCGATGGCAGTATCATTGATGAGGGTTTTTCGTCTTTTACAAGAATCATGTGGAACCTTAATGAAGCTACAACAGATACTGGAATTATTAGCTGGGTTAGTGACCCTGGAGTTCCAGATATAAATCAGATCAACTGGGAGCCAAACAATCCTTGGACTAAAGGGATGTACTACCGTTTAGCGCAAAACATTTCTTATGCAAATTCTTTTATTGAGAATGCAGCTGAATTGGCAGCATCCAGTACTGAAGTTCAAGATTACATAAATGAAGCTAGATTTATTCGTGCTTATTGTTATTCACAATTGATGGATATGTTTGGTTCAGTTCCGCTTGTTACCCAAGTAACTGCAGTTTTACCAGAACAAGCCTCTAGATCGGATTTATTTGCTTTTGTTGAAACTGAGCTTTTAGATTTGGCACAAGTCCTTCCTGTTTCAAAAGCAAGTGAATATGGACATGTTGATCGAGTGGCCGCATCTGCTTTGTTAACGAGGATCTACCTCAACGCAGAAGTATATACTGGACAAGCAAGATATGATGAGGTAATTTCACATGCTGAAAATGTGTTTTCTAGTAGTTATTCAATAAACACGAATGATGGGAACAACAACGGATCAGCTTACGATGAACTTTTTTTAGCAGATAATAATTCCAATGGAGCTCAAAATGAATTTATTTTTGCACTTCTCTACGATGGAATCAAC
>Ga0228609_1001099_pt1 | contig 11254 bp, 11 predicted proteins | sample 10DmetaG_FD_190068 | JGI IMG/M metagenome (GOLD analysis project Ga0228609, IMG submission 190068) | Seawater microbial communities from Monterey Bay, California, United States - 10D | ecosystem: Environmental > Aquatic > Marine > Coastal | place: USA: California | collected 2016-11-10 | reverse complement strand
GACTGCTTGCAATAGCATCAGAAGATATAGGAAATGCTGACCCAAGAGCGCTCCAGGTTTGTGTTAATGCTTGGGATATCTATGAGCGCTTGGGCGATAAAGAGGGTAATCGTGCTATCGCACAGGCGGCAGTTTTTTGTGCTTGCGCACCCAAGTCTAATGCTGTTTATAGGGCTTTTAATTCTGCAATTGAAGCAGCCCAAGAGAGTAATGATCTTGAAGTGCCCATGCATCTAAGAAATGCCCCTACAAAACTTCTTGAAGGTCTCGGGCATGGCAAGGGCTATCGTTATGCCCATGATGAGCCAGATGCCTTTAGCAAGGGACAAACCTACTTTCCTGAGGAGATGGGAGAAAAAATCTACTATGAGCCGAGTGATCGTGGCTTAGAGATTAAAATTAAAGAAAAACTAGAGCAGCTTAGATCTGTCTTATGAGTACATTTTTATCAATAGCAAGTATTGGAATTGGCGCTACGGTTGGGGCATCTTGCAGATATTATATTGGGATAATTTCTGCTCAATATCTTGGCAAAGGCCTCCCTTATGGAACCTTAATTTCAAATGTTATTGGCTCTTTTATTGCTGGCGTTTTGATTATTTTGGTTTTAGAAAAACTCCTTCTGAGTGAAACCTACAGGCTGATGCTGCTTGTTGGCTTGGCAGGCTCACTAACGACAATGTCAGCACTCTCAATAGAGTCTGTTGAGATGCTAAGTGGAGGTCATTATTCTCAAGCCTTGATTAATATTCTTTTAAACTTGCTGCTTTCACTAATGGCTGCAAGTTTGGGAGTTGTCGCTTCAAAATATTTATTGAATTTAGCTTAAGCCTAGTCTTCTTTCAACTTCGTCCAAGAGTGTTGAAGAGATATTAATTCCATATTGTTTGTCCAGTTCCCTAATGCAAGTCGGGCTGGTCACATTAATCTCAGTGATGAAATCACCGATGACATCAAGACCAACAAAGACAAGCCCTTTATCAATTAATGTTGGCGCAATTTGAGTGCATAGATACCGATCTCTCTCGGATAGTGGCTTTCCCACCCCTTTTGCACCAGCCGCAAGATTTCCTTTAAAGCTGCCTTCTGCAGGCAGCCTGGCAAGAGCATAGTCAACTGGATTTCCATTAATCAAAAGGATTCGTTTATCGCCATCTTTAATCTCTGGCAAAAATTCTTGTGCCATGATGTAGCGAGATTCATTGTTGGTGATCCTTTTGAGAATATCATCAATATCATTGTCACCTTTTGAGAGCTTAAAGATATCTGTTCCGCCCATGCCATCAAGAGGTTTGACCACAACGGTTCTTAACGAATCAATAAAATTATTAAGTTCACGAATTTTTGAGCTCACCAGCGTTTTAGGTATGCACTCAGGAAAGTTTAATGCAAATAGTTTTTCATTGGCATCCCTTAGTGAGCTTGGTTTATTTATGACCAAAACCCCATCTGATTCTAGTTGTTCAAGCAGGTATGTAGAATATATATAGTCCATATCAAAGGGCGGGTCTTTGCGCATAAAGACCACATCCAGGGTGCTTAAATTGACCGCGCTTGATGGCTTTGAGCTGAACCAGCTTATTTCTGAGTCTTGAACTTCTGTAATTCTTGTTGAGGCAAAAACCTTACCATCCGAATAATACATATCAGGGCCATCAAAGGTATGAATTTCCCAGCCACGAGCCTGCGCTTCTAGCATCATTGCAAATGACGAGTCTTTGTTTGGCTTAATATTGGAAATATCATCCATCAATACGCCGAGTCTAATTCGCTTCATCGGCATATTATAATGCAATCAGATTGAATAATAATGAGCATGACGGGCAAAAAATGTTGAATTGACGAGGTTTTGGGCGTATAATTTCGCCTCTTTAGTGCGGGGTGGAGCAGCATGGTAGCTCGTCGGGCTCATAACCCGAAGGTCATAGGTTCAAATCCTATCCCCGCTACCAATTTAGACCCCCTCTTTTGGGGGTTTTTATTAGGAGTTTTTTGTGGCTAAGATAGCAGACAAAGTGCTTTCAATACTTAACCCTAGTGTCCATGCCCTGGGGTACGAGCTGTTGGGCGTTGAATATGTGCCTAGTGGTAAGCACTCTGTCTTGAGGCTTTATATAGACTCAGAGAAAGGCATTGGGGTTGATGATTGTGAGGTTGTTTCCCGTCAAGTCAGTGCGATAATGGATGTTGAGGATCCAATTAGTGGGCAATATAATCTTGAGGTATCTTCCCCAGGAATTGAAAGACCCCTTTTTAGTGTTTCTCATTACATGCGTTTTTTGGGGCATGATGTTCGAATAAGAACATATAGACCAATAGATGGAAGAAGAAACTTTACTGGCGCAATTGGAAGCGTTAGCGAAAAAAGTAATGCAATAGAGTTGGTGACAGAGCTTGGCCCTGTTACCTTAGAAATAGATTTAATAGAAAAAGCAAATTTAGTTGCTCATTTTTAGGAGAAGCCGATGGATGGCAAAGAATTATTTTTAATGATTGAGGCAATCTCAAATGAAAAGAATATCACCAAAGAGGATGTTCTGGAGTCTTTGGAAGAGGCGTTAGCGGTTGCCACGAAAAAGCGCAGCAATATAGAAGTGCGAGTTGAGGTTGATAGGCACACAGGTGAGTTTAAAACTTTCAGGCAATGGCAGGTCATTGAAGATGGAGAAGAATTTGTTGATGACGATGGAAACATGTTTGATCCTGAGTTACACATATATCAGGCTGATGCAAACGGATTGAATGTAGATGAGTTTGTTGAGGAGCCAATGGAGTCTCTTGAGTTTGGAAGAATTGCAGCCCAGGTGGCTAAACAGGTTATTATTCAAAAGGTTCGTGAGGCAGAGAGAACGGTTGTAGTTGATAACTATTCCGAAAGAGTTGGCGAAGTGGTGATGGTGACTGTTAAGAGAGTCGATCGAGGAAATGTCTATGTTGATATGGGCGGAATTGATGGCATGATTTCAAAATATGACCTGATTCCTAATGAATCGATAAGAAAAAATGACCGTCTGAGAGCCTACATTAAAGAGGTCAAGTCAACGCCACGAGGCGCACAAATTTTCTTAAGTAGAACTGCGAATGACATGATGGTTCAACTATTTGAGATGGAGGTTCCTGAAATCAGTGAGGGCGTTATTGAGATCAAGGCTGGGGCTAGAGATCCAGGCCTTCGTTCAAAGCTCGCTGTGAAAGCAAAAGATAAGCGTATTGATCCGATTGGCTCCTGTATCGGCATGAGAGGGGCAAGAGTGCAGGCTGTTTCTAATGAGCTTAATGGTGAGCGCGTTGATATCATTCTTTGGGATGATGACCCAGCACAATTTGTGATTAACGCTATGGCCCCTGCAGAGGTGAGTTCAATTGTCGTGGATGAAGACAAAAGATCTATGGACATTGCTGTCGAGGAAGATCAGTTAGCGCTTGCTATTGGAAGAGGTGGCCAAAATATCAAGCTTGCGAGCAAACTCTCAGGATGGAAGCTTAATGTTATGTCTTTAAATGACGCTGATGAAATGCAAGCTCAAGAGATTCAAAAAACGGGTGAAAAACTCGCTGAAAAACTTGGTGTGGATGCAGAGGTTGCTGGCGTTTTGATTGATGAGGGATACACCAGCTTAGATGATATTGCTGAGGCAGAAGCTGAGACTCTCTCAAAGATTGAGGAGTTTGACTCTGAGATGGTTGATGAGCTTCAAGAGAGGGCTCAAGATGCTCAGCTCGTCAAAGCTCTGAATGATGCAGAGGCTACTGAATTATTACTAGGGGTTGAGGGAGTAGATGATTCACTTGCGTCAGCACTTGTGGCTGCTGAAATCAGTACTGTGGATGATTTAGCAGAGCTCTCAATTGTTGAATTATTAGAGATTCAAGATATTGGAAATGACAGTGCATCTGCTGTTATCATGGCAGCCAGAGAAAAAGAGGGCTGGTTCGACTAATCACTCAGGATAGTTTTAGTAATCGATACTCAAATATAGGTAGGAATATGGCACATACAGTTGAAACTTTATCAAAATTACTTAGAAAGTCGCCTGATCAGGTTATTACTATTTTGTCAGCAGCAGGAATTGATGGAAAGACTGCAGATTCAAATATTTCTGCTGAGGAAAGACAGATTTTAATGTCGAGTTTGAGCAAACGATCTGCAACAAAGTCTAGTATTTCTGTTTCTAGAAAAACCACTAAGCCTTCCTCAAGCGCCTCCACTGGAGGAGTTAAAATCCAAGTTAAAAAGAAGCGCGAAGTTCCTCAAACTAACCAGTCGACAGAGGTTGATGATGCAGCTGTTTTGAAAGCCAAAGAGGCTTTAGAAGCAGGCAGAATTGCTGAGCAAAAAGATGAAGAGCATGACGCAAAGCGAAACGATATGGTTCGCCAACAAAAAATTAAAAATGAAGAATTGCAAGCTCAGAAAACTTTAAAAGAGCAAGCTGAGAAAGAAGAGAAGGAAAAAAGAGAAAAAGAAAAGATTGAGGCTGATAAGGAAAAAGACAAGAAGAAGGGGCCAAAGAGACTAAGATCTGCTCCAGAGACTGCGCCGAAAAGAAAAGAGCTTCATGTTGCAAAGCACAATCCGAATAGAAAGCTTAAGAAGAAAGAGAGAACTCAAATATCTCAAAAAGTTCAAGATGAGCAAGCACAACATGGCTTCCATATGCCAGTTGAGCCAATCAAGCATGAGATATTAATACCGGAACAAATTAAGATCTCTGAACTGGCCCTCAAGATGACTACCAAAGCTGGATAGGTTTTAAAAGTTATGATGGGTATGGGTGTCATGGCAACTCTGAATGATGTTATAGATCAAGATACAGCAATCCTAGTGGTAGAAGAGATGGGCCATACTCCTATCGCTAGTAATGAAGAAACTGTTGAAGATACCTTGATCCAGGATGATATTGATGATGCAGAGTCAGCTCCAAGACCTCCGGTTGTGACCATTATGGGCCATGTTGACCACGGAAAAACCTCACTCCTTGACTATATTCGAAAGTCTAAAGTAGCCTCTGCTGAAGCAGGCGGTATTACCCAGCATATTGGTGCTTATCAGGTTGAACAAAAAGGAAGTTTAATAACGTTTATCGATACTCCGGGCCATGCTGCGTTCTCTAAGATGCGCCTAAGAGGAGCTTCAGCAACTGACATTGTGATTTTAGTTGTTGCAGCTGATGACGGCGTAATGCCGCAAACTATTGAGTCTATTAAACATGCAAAAGACTCTAATGTGCCTATTATTGTGGCTATTAATAAAATTGACAAAGAGGGAGCTGAAATCGATAAGGTTAAACAAGTTCTTTCAACACACGATGTGATTGCCGATGAGTGGGGCGGCGATGTCTTAATGGTTGGCGTTTCAGCGCATACGGGCGAGGGCATTGACGAGCTTTTGGAAAGTATCACATTGACAGCTGAGATGGCTGAGATTAGTGCAGTTTCAGATAAGCCTGCAAGCGGCGTTGTCCTTGAAGCTAGGCTAGATAAAGGGCGAGGAAAAGTGACAACAGTGCTCGTTCAGTCTGGAACACTTAACAAAGGTGATATTGTTATTGCGGGGCTAGAGTTTGGCAAGGTCAAGCAAATTATTGATGATCAGGGTAAGCCAATTAATAAGGCTGGACCTTCAACCCCGGTTGAGATCTTGGGTCTCTCAGGTGTTCCTGATTCAGGTGCAGAGGTTCTGGCTGTAGAAAGCGAAAGAAAAGCGAAAGAAGTTGCTGAGTTCAGGAAAACAAAAGATCGTGAAACAAAACTTCAAAAACAACAAGCAGAGAAGATGGATAACTTCTTTTCAAAAATGGAAGATGGTGAAATTTCAACAGTTAATGTGCTCATTAAGTCTGATGTTAGAGGCTCAGCTCAGGCCCTCGTTGAGGCGCTAGAGGAGCTTTCAACTGACGAGGTAAAAGTAAAAGTGGTTTCTTCAGGCGTTGGCGCCATTAACAATACCGATATTTCTTTGGCCAGCGCGTCTGAGGCAATCGTTCTTGGATTTAACGTTAGAGCAGATGCAGTTGCTAGAAAAACTGCTGACACTGAAGGCGTTAAGATTGAGTATTACAGCATTATTTATAACCTGATTGATGATATCAAGGCCATTATGGGCGGAATGCTTAGCCCAGAGCTAAGCGAAAACATTATTGGAATTGCAGGCGTTAAGGATGTGTTTAGGTCTCCTAAATTTGGTGATATTGCTGGTTGTATGGTTGAAGAGGGTGTGGTTAGGAAAGACAGTCCAATCCGTGTTTTGAGAGATAGCGTTGTCATTTACGAAGGTGAATTAGAGTCTCTGAGACGCTTCAAAGACGATGTTAAAGAGGTTAAATCTGGAACTGAATGCGGTATAGGCGTTCTCAACTATACTGATGTTAAGCCAGGAGACCAGATTGAGGTTTTTGAAAGAATTGAGAGAGCTCGCTCACTGTAGGGGTAAAACTAGGTGCCAAAACAGCCAAGCTTTAGAGCAGACAGAGTGAATGAGCTGATCAAGCGTGAGCTCACAATGCTTCTTGCAACAGGCACGAAAGATCCTAGATTGCAAGACGTTATCATTACAGATGTTGATGTGAGTAGAGACCTAACCAGTGCCAAAGTCTTTTTCTCTGTTGATTACAACATGCACAAGAGTGTAGCCCAATTGCTCAATAAAGCGGGCGGTTTTTTTAGATCGTCTCTCTCTAAATCTCTAGACTTGAGACACACTCCCTCACTAAGCTTTATTTATGATACAGCCCCAAATACTGGAGCTAGAATGGATGACCTATTAAGAAAATTGTGAATTCATAGCTTTATGTCAAAACTAAATAAGAAAGGTAGAGATATTGATGGAGTTTTGATCTTAGACAAAGCATCTGGACAGAGTTCAAACAATGCATTACAAGAAATAAAGCGCTTATTTGGAGCAAATAAAGCAGGCCACACTGGAAGTCTTGACCCATTAGCAAGCGGCCTTCTTCCAATCTGCTTGGGCCAGTCCACTAAAGTAGCCCAATTCTTACTTAATGACGATAAGCGATACTTTGTAAGAGGCAAGCTTGGTGAAATAAGTGATACTGGGGATTCAGAGGGCCAGATAAGCCAATTTGGCTCTACACAGGCGATAGATGAGGCTGTTATTAAGGGTAGTCTAAAGAACTTTACAGGCGTAATTAGTCAAATACCGCCGATGTTCTCTGCCCTTAAAAAAAATGGCACGCCATTGTATAAACTTGCAAGAAAAGGCATAGAGGTTGAAAGAAAGCCAAGAGAAGTAAGCATTTATGAAATAGAGTTTATTAGCATAGTAAACGATATCTTAACCCTAGAAGTGTCTTGCTCAAAAGGTACCTATATTCGAACTTTAATAGAGGACATTGGAAAACATCTTAATTGCGGCGGCCATGTAATTGAGTTAAGAAGGATAGGTTTTGCGCACTTAAATATTGTCCAAAGCAAAACCTTTGAGGAGCTTAAAGAATTGAGCTTGGATGAGTTAGATAGTCTTCTAATTGGATCGGACGACATGATTCCAAATTTGCAGTCGATACATTTAGATAATGCTCAGACAGCAGACATCAAGTGTGGCAGAAAAATACAATGCAGTGAGCTGAGCACTCCTCAAAAAGTTAAACTTTATGATGCATGTAAAAGATTTGTTGGAATCGGAGAGAGCAACAACTCCTCTGAAGTTTTGCCAAAGAGGCTGTTTGTTTAACGTTTATTTTTATTTTATTTAGGAAGATAATGAATGTTTTAGTTATTGGTTCAGGCGGAAGAGAGCATGCGATTGCTTGGCAATGTGCTCAATTTGATGAGGTAGAGCATGTTTTTGTGGCTCCTGGTAATGCAGGAACTGCTCTTGAGAGCAAAATATCTAATATTGGTGTTGAATCTGAAAATATTTCTGGGCTTATTGCTTTTGCTAAAGAAGAGATGATAGATATTACTATAGTCGGACCAGAGGCTCCACTAGTCCTTGGAATTGTTGACCAGTTTAAAGATGAAGGGCTTGCTATTTTTGGGCCTTCGAAGCTTGCTGCACAACTTGAAGGTTCAAAAGCGTTCTGTAAAGATTTTTTAGAGAGAAACAATATACCCACTGCATTCTATAAGGTCTTTACTGAAGCCAAGTCAGCGATAGAATATGTAAAAGAGCAAGGAACGCCTATTGTGATTAAAGCGGATGGACTTGCCGCTGGAAAAGGGGTGATAATAGCCACTTCACTGGAAGTAGCAACTAATGCAATTAATGATATGCTTGAGGGCAACAGGTTTGGCGAGGCGGGCTCAAGAGTTGTCATTGAAGAGTTTATAGTGGGGGAAGAAGCAAGCTTTATAGTGATGGTTGATGGAAAAAACATACTGCCTATGGCAACATCACAGGATCATAAGGCTAGAGACAATGGAGATATGGGTCCAAACACAGGCGGCATGGGGGCTTATTCTCCAGCTCCAGTTGTCAGCGATTTAGTTTATGAAAATGCCATGGAGCAGGTTATAAGGCCAACTGTTGACGCTATGAAAAATGAAGGGATGCCGTATACTGGGTTTTTATATGCGGGCCTTATGATTGATCAGAATGGAGGCGTTAAGGTTCTTGAGTATAACTGCAGGTTTGGAGATCCAGAGACTCAACCCATTATGATGAGGCTTCAATCCAATTTAGCAAACTTATGTCTTCTAGGGGCTAGGGGCTCTTTAGTTGACGTAACAGCTGAATGGGATAGTCGATCATCTTTAGGGGTCGTTATGGCGGCAAAGGGGTATCCAAATTCATATCAAAAGGGAGATTTAATTTCTTTACCAGAATCATCATCGAGCGCAAAAGTTTTTCATGCGGGTACAAAACTTGATAACGAGAAAATACTCAGTAATGGGGGCAGGGTATTGTGCGCTACATCTCTTGGTAAAGATTTGAAAGATGCCCAAAACAGAGCGTATTCTCTTGTAAATGAGATCGAGTGGGATGGAAGTTATTTTAGAACCGATATTGGTTTTAAGGGCTTCTAGAGTGATTAAAGGATGCTAGTTATTGGAGTCGATGAGGCAGGGAGAGGGCCTTTAGTTGGCAGTGTGGTTGCAGCTGCAGTTGCTTTTCCATTGGGGCTTAAGATTGATGGACTGACCGACTCCAAAAAGCTGTCTGAAAAAAAAAGAGAGGTGCTCTATGAGCAAATTACAAGTGAGTGCCTCTGGTCCATTGGTCAATCGAGTAGCTATGAAATTGATCAAATTAATATTTTAGAGGCCACAATGCTGGCCATGAAAAGAGCGGTAGAGAAATTAAAGATAGAGCTAGCAAATAACAGTCAAATTACTAGTGTTCTGGTTGATGGGAACAGGTGCCCTGATATAGAAAAGTGTAGGGCAATTGTGAAGGGCGACTTAACTGTGCCAGCCATTTCAGCTGCATCAGTCATTGCCAAGGTAACTAGAGATAGACAGATGGTAGATCTCGATCAGGCTTATCCAGAGTTCGGTTTTGCAAGACACAAGGGCTATGGAACCAGGGCCCATCTTGAAGCACTTAAAAATTTTGGCCCAATCAAAGGGCAACATCGCTTTACTTTTGCACCAGTTAAAAAATTAATCAGACCCTAGTTCATATAGCTGTTGAGTTAAATCGTTTTGAATGGCTTCCTGCTCGGCAAGCTTAGCCTCAAGCTCTGCTCTCTTTTCTGCTAATTCTTTTTTCTTGTTATCTCTTTCAACTTCTTTGGCTGGCCTAGTCAATAGATAATTGAAAAGCTTAACGACTTTTTTAACATTTTTTGCTTTTGTGGCTATATTGGTTGCGTGCTCTGCCTCTCTTTTTGTGACTGAGCCCATTAGATATACAACGCCTCTTTCAGTATGAACTGACACATGCCTGGGGTGGAAGACTTCTTGGTCAAAGAATAAGGTTTCAATCTGAACAGTAATAACGCCGTCCTTTGCTCTATCTAAATAGCTACTATTAGGCATTACCTCGACTTCATTGATGAGCTGTTTAATTTTTGAAGATTTGCTTTTGATAATGCTTTCAAGGTACTCTCTTGAATTTTCATCAGGCGCCTCCCCTGTAATTAGAACTGATTGATTAAATATACTAACATTAATATGTGCTTCCTCTAACATTGAGTCTTTGGCAATTATGTTATTTATATCTACATAAAGAGTTTTATCATCAATCATTTCTCCCATTGTTCTGCGATCATTTGACATTGTTGTTACAGTGGATACAGCTGCAGCGCCCTGGACTATTGGAGCACACGAGCTAAGTATTGAAGAAGAAATAATGATTGCACAAAGAAAGAGAATTTTTTTCATATTGGCCTCTAATTTATTGAATTGCAAGGAAACAATTAAGTTATATTTTAAATCAGATTCAATTAAGACCCAAATAGAAATATTAATTTAAATTTTGCTTTCAATTAATAAAGCATAATATTAACACTCCTAAGATTTAACAAAATTATGACTACTATATGATTGGATTGCTTTATATTGTTGCGACGCCAATTGGGAATTTAAGTGATATTACTTTTAGGGCGGTTGACATTCTTAAAAGTGTTGACTTTGTTTTGTCCGAAGACACAAGACATAGCAAAAAACTGTTTGATCATTATGAAATTCAATCTCCTTTAAAAGCATTTCATGAACATAATGAAAATGAAAAGATCAATGGGATTATTAGTGCGATTAATTCTGGCCAGTCAGTCGCACTAATTAGTGATGCAGGTACGCCTTTAATAAGTGACCCTGGTTATCAGCTGGTATCAGAAGCTAAAAAAATAGGAATTAATGTAGTGCCAATTCCAGGCCCTAATGCAGCAATCGCAGCACTATCCTCGTCTGGAATAGCGAGCAGTAGCTTTACCTTTTTTGGGTTTCTGCCATCTAAGCAAATATCAAGATTAAAATTTTTAAAAACTAAAAAAAATCTTGACGAGACTATTATTTATTATGAGTCTCCTAAAAGGATATTATCAACACTCAAGGATATGATGGATGTCTTTGGAGAAGATCGAAGGGTCTGTCTAGCAAAAGAGCTTACAAAATCATTTGAAACAATTCTTAATGACAATTTACCAGCTTTAATTAATTATCTTGAAAGTGATTCAAATCATCAGAAAGGTGAATTTGTGATTTTAGTCTCACCCGCTGATAAAATAGAACTTGACGAAGCCAATATTGAGCTTGAAAAAATCTTGCCTATTTTATGTGAGGAGATGGGGGCTTCAAAAGCTGCCAAACTAGCATCTAAAATTACTGGGCTAGATAAAAAATATTGTTA
>Ga0228609_1001096_pt1 | contig 11288 bp, 9 predicted proteins | sample 10DmetaG_FD_190068 | JGI IMG/M metagenome (GOLD analysis project Ga0228609, IMG submission 190068) | Seawater microbial communities from Monterey Bay, California, United States - 10D | ecosystem: Environmental > Aquatic > Marine > Coastal | place: USA: California | collected 2016-11-10 | reverse complement strand
TAATTTAATCAGTAGAGAGCGTCTAAGAGCTGTTCCTCATACAACACAAAGTATGGAAGCAAAGAAGAATCAATATCGTTAATTCTTTGGAATCTATCTCATACGTCAACCAAAAAAGACAAGCTCTATATGTTGTCATGACAGTCATGATTATATTGGTGCTTGATCATTGGTTAAAATTTCATATCAAAACAACCTATACATTAGGAGAAAGTAAAACAATCTTTCCCAATTGGTTTGAATTACATTTTACCGAGAATCCTGGAATGGCATTCGGATTAACCCTTGGAGGAAAATGGGGTAAAATCGTCCTTACTTTATTTAGAATTATTGCTTCTGGAGTCATTATTATTTACATCAGAGGTTTAATCAAAGAAGGGATAAAATCCATAACTGTTATTTTAATTTCGCTGATTCTTGCAGGGGCAATTGGTAATATTATTGACTCTATTCTGTATGGTTACTTCTTTGAAGAAAGCACCTACCATTATGTCTCAAAATTTTTACCCAATGGCAATGGTTATGCTCCATTATTCATGGGCAAAGTCGTAGATATGCTTTATTTTCCGTTGTTAGATACTCATTGGCCTGAATGGGTACCCATTGTTGGTGGAAACCGATTTCAGTTCTTCAGACCAGTATTTAATATAGCCGATGCAGCGATAAGTATTGGTGTCTTTACAGTTCTTATTTTTAGGAATCGCTTGTTTCCTCAGACTAAGGCAGAATCTAGCGAAGCAGATTAAGATTAAAAAAACTCTTTTTCAATTATAATTCTTGTCATTCAATCAAAGATTAAAAAAATAGATTGACACTAGCTATTTATGCTATAATTTTGCCACCACTATGATGAACAAAGAAAACTTAAAAAACATTAAACTTTTCTCAACCTTTCAATCATTTATTGCGTATGTATTAGGCGTGGATTAACTCATAAATTATAAAAACTTTAAAAATCAGAAAACTATGAACCAATTTAAAAAGAATGATGTATTCAAACTTGTATCAATTTCCTTATTATTTTTTACTGGATGTTCCAAAATAGATCAAAAAGTACCAACCAAACCAAGTAAGCAACAGCGATTTAGAGATGCTATGCAACATGAATTTGATAAAACCCATGATCCAGAACTAAATGAGATACCCTCCCAAAGACTTCAAGAAGCTCTGAAATATTATGAGTATGTAAATGACGCTAGCCTAAAGAGTAAAACAAGTCCTCCATTTGCAGACATTGAATGGAAAGAACGAGGTCCTAATAATATTGGTGGGAGAACTCGAGCCATTTTATTTTTATCCAGCAAAAAAGTACTTGCTGCAGGAGTAACTGGAGGGTTATGGGTAACTGAAGATATTACTGCAACTAATATGCTATGGAAACCAGTCAATCCTTTTGGAACTGCCACCATCAATATTACCTGTATAGCCCAAGATCCGACCAATAGCAATACATTATACTTAGGAACAGGAGAAAAAAATGGATCAAGACAAGTAGGAAGTGGTATTTACAAATCCACCGACGGTGGGGTAAGTTGGAGTAGCCTAGCAAGTACTACTTTTAGTGGACCTAGTTCTAATTTCTCGTATGTTTCAAAGATACTTGTAGCAAGTAACGGTGATGTATATGCAGCAACTGCAGGCTACTACTGCAATGTAAATGGTGGCCTAATGAAATCTACCAACGGAGGAACCAATTGGACACGAGTTATTGGAACGAATGGAACATCCTGTTCGAATGGAGCAGACTTAACTGGAGCTGACCTAGAGGAAAACAATGCTGGTGATTTATTTTTCACATCTGCTAATCCATCCGGTCACGTTTATATATCCAATAAATCTACGCATGGAAATAATGTAGGAAATGCTGGAAATTGGACCGATATCACTCCCACAGGTTCTTGGAAAAATATTCAAATTGGGGTATCTAAACAGAGTAATAGTGGAGTTATTTATGCTGCATGTCAAGGTTCAAATAGCAGTGATGTAACAGGTATATATTACAGTTCGAATAAAGGGACAAACTGGACTAGTAGAAGTGTCCCTACTATTTGTGATCAAGGAAACAATTCTGTATTCACTCGTTCTCAGGCATGGTACGATTTAGTCGTAGAAATAGACCCAGCCAATGATAACACCGCTTATTTTGGCGGAATAGATTTACTGAAAACCACAGATGCAGGAGCTACATTCAGTCAAATTACTACATGGTCAAATTTTTGGCCATGTGGAGGTTCTACTCCACCCGAAGTACATGCTGATCATCATGCACTCATCTTCAACCCATATACGGCAAATGCTGCACTAAGTGGCAATGACGGAGGACTATATTATTCCACTGACATGAACACCAGTATTCCTAACTGGACTAGTAAAAATGATGGTTACAATGTCACTCAATACTATGCTATTGCTACACACCCAAGCACTAAAGATATTGTAATTGGTGGAACACAAGATAATGGTAGCCATCTTCTTCAATTTTATGGTACAGGAATCGGCAGTCAGATTAGTGGTGGTGATGGAGGTTTTTGTCATATACTCCAGACTAATTCTATCTACAGAATATCATCTTATGTATATAATCATTACTTCTTGGAAACAGGTGCAGGTTATCAATCTCAAACAGCTAGCAATACACAAACAGGTCGGTTTATTAATCCCACAGATTTAGATGACGCTAATGCTCTACTTTTTAGTGCAGGGTCCTCCAACAGACTTGAAATAAGAAGTGGTGTTACTTCTGGCACCTTAGTTCGTTCTGACTATAATCTTGGATTTAATAATCGAAGATTGAGTGCTTTAAAAGTATCTCCTAACAATAATGATGCGTTGTATGTTGGGGATGATGGTGGAAACATCTACAAAATAACCAACCGTTCAGGCACCCCTACAAAAGCAACATGGGGAGGAAATATTGGAGCAAATGGCTACATATCCAGTATTGATGTATGGGAGAGTAAATCTGGAGCAGATGACAGTATTTTGGTTACGCTATCTAACTATGGAACCGAGTCTATTTTCCTAACCTCCAACGGAACTAATGCTTCTCCAACTTGGGTAGATATTGATGATAATAACACCCTCCAAGATATGCCTGTACGTTGGGGAATATTTAGCAGAGAGTCTAGTAACAAATTGTTCATAGCTACAGACTTAGGTGTAATGGCAACTAGTGCAATTAATGGAAATTCTACTCCCTGGACACTCATCAGTAATAATCAGCTACCTTATGTACGCGTAGATATGTTAGATTATGATGCTAATGACAATATGGTTATTGCCACCCACGGGCGTGGTGTATGGGAGACACAACAACCATGCAATTTATCTAGCCCTATCCCGACAACAGCTGGACTATACTCATCTGAAATATCTCAAAATGATGGTACTTATACATGTTTTTGTACTGCAGAAGGAGAATTACTATTGGCCATAGATACCTTTGGAAGTGGTGCTAAAATCACCCAAGATGCTGTTGCTCTGCAAATGGAGGGGTCAGGAAATAGCACCATATCTTGGAATAATTCTGGTGGTCTAATCACTAACCCAAACGGGGGAAGCATTATTGATCGAAAATGGAATGTGTCACCAACTATACAACCTACCAATGGTCCAGTGAGAATGCAATTCAGTTTTACAAATGCTGAATATATAGCCATTCAAACTGCATGTGCTAATCTGACTGTTCCCACAAGTATTACTACTCCTAGTCAATTAAACATTTATAGTTTTAATACTGGTGGGTCCTTTAGTAATCCTCACACAACATCGACGGGTACTGTCCTAACAAATGGACCCGCTCCTAGTACTACAGAATGGGCACATAGTACCTCTGGTTCTAACCATGTAGCAGAATTTCTAATCAACAGTATTAATGGAGGTGGAATAGGCAGTGGAGCTAATGGTGCTGTGTTGCCGGTAGAGTTTATCCATTTTTTTGTGCAAAGAAAAAGCAAAAACGAAGCACTACTTGAATGGCAAACAGCAACTGAAACCAATAACATTGGCTATGATGTGGAGCGTAGCTATGATGGAAAAGAGTTTTCAGAAGTTGGTTGGGTAAATGCTTCTGAAAATGCAAATCAAGTTAATAACTACACCTATATAGATCAAACATTTAACTTTGAGGCAGATCAAATATTTTATCGATTGAAACAACTAGATTATGACGGAAAATTTGAATATTCGGAAGCAAAAAGGTTAAATTTAGACTCAAACAATGATAAAATAACACTTTACCCTAATCCAGCTAAAAACCTATTAACTATTCATTCTGATTTTGAACTGAGAAAAATCGAAATTTATAATTTAAGTGGTAAGGAAGTAATCATAAACCCAATAACGAATAATACTATAGATATTAGTCACCTGAACGATGGGACATATATCCTAAAAATGAATAAACGAAATGGTGAAGTGATACATCGTAGATTTATCAAACTGTGAGAAAGTTTTTAATGATGACATAATTGGAGACTACATACAGTCTCTATTCTTTATCTTTTTTGTCCCCAAAAACGGGTTTGAAAATGTAATATACACCTACAAAAACAACAAGGGTAACAACTACCTCAGATATACCCCAAAATAAAGCAGGTGCATCAGGTGCACGTTGAACACTATCTATGGCTTGAAGAATAAGCATATTTATCTATCTTCATCATCGTTTTCGGAATACGAATCCGGTTCTGGTTTAGGTGGTGTTACCAACACCTTATAGAAAAAATATCCTGTAATGATAGTGACAGACACTTGAACAACTACCATCATTATTAATGCTGAACTACTCATATTATTTGTTTAATTTTTGTTTTCGTAATTTGGATGCATGCCTTACCATTAATGCAAGACCAATAAATGTACCTAGAAGAAGTAATCGGGACATATCAATATAAAATACGGTAGTAAAACTACCATCAATCAACCAACTAGCATCTTCTCCAATGTGAAGTATTTTACCAATTATACTACTCTTATCTAGTACCCACTCTCCATTGATAGCTGCATTCCAATCATTATCTTTTGGTGTGAATAATGAAGCAAGAAAAATGACTAAGATAAACAGTGGAGTTACCCATTTGATAATAAATTTATAAATTTTCGGCACTTTGATATCTGCACCATAATTAATCTCATCCCAACCTTTGTCCATACCAAAAACCCAAGCAAATAAAATCACTTCTGCCAAGGCAAAGACAACAAGCGAAACGGTACCCGTCCAATAATCGTATTCATCAAAAACACCGTATTCAAAAAAGAAAATAGTAGGTAGTGCCAACAAGAATATAAATACACCCAATGTCCATGAAGCTTTATTGCGAGACCAATCAAATTCATCTTGCACAAAACCCATCCAAGGTGTACCCATAGCAAGAGAAGATGTGATTCCAGCAAAGAATAACAAGCCAAACCATGCTACTCCAGCAACAACTGAAATAATATGCCCCCATTGATTAAATAGATAAGGCATCGTCTTGAAAGCCATCATAAATCCTGCGTTTTCTTTTACCCAATCAAGTCCTAAAAACCCTACTGCAATAGGAATAACAACGGATGCACCAAGTACAATCTCTACAAAACCATTCATCCAACCCGCACTCATTGCATTGAGAGCAATATCATCTCGCTTTTTAACATAAGAAGAGTAACACACGATGGTTCCCATGCCCACTGAAAGGGTGAAGAATATTTGTCCTGCAGCTTCTAGCCATACCTTGGGGTTCCACAAACTATCATATTGTGGGGACCATAAAAAGTCCATACCTATGTGTGAATTACAACTTTCACATCTCCCAGTACCTCCCATTGAAAAAGCCATAAAAGCTAAAAAAGCACCAAATGCAATAAGTAGAGGCATGGCTATTTTGGCGACCTTTTCTATTCCACCACTCAATCCTTTGGATAATATGTATATATTAATAACTAGCGTAATTGTAAAAGCTAAAAGGGCAATAATTGGAATATTGACTCCTCCACTAATGTCTACATATTGATCAAAAACTTGACCAACCTTGGCAATATCCATTCCAAAGAAATCTCCTTTCAGCGACTTTATTGTGTAGGTCAATGTCCATGATTCAATGTAAGTGTAGTAAGACATGACACCAATATTTGTAAAAATACCAAAAACGCCAAAATACTTCCAAAGACTCTTCTTGGTCATATTATCAAGAATAAACGGCGTACTATGATCACCTTTTGATCCACCGTACCTTCCCATACTCCATTCAACCCATAAAAGTGGAATCCCCATCAATAAAAAGCTAATGATATATGGAATGATGAAAGCTCCTCCACCATTTTCGACGGCTTTTACAGGAAAACGAAGAAAATTACCTAGTCCTACAGCATTACCTGCCATAGCCAAAATAAGACCTACTCTACTTCCCCAAGACTCTGTTGACTTGCTCATAATAATTTGATGTGCAATATGGCTAAAATTTGAAGAATGCCCAAATTTTATCGCACACGCTTCGCGGAGTGATAGCTATGGGATTGCTCTCCCGTTTCTGAATTGAATATTCCGTCCTTATTTAACTTATCAATACGAACCATCCCATGTGAATGGATAATTTGACCATCCCCAATAAACATACCTACATGAGTCACTCGATTATTGCTTTCAAAAAAGACCAAATCTCCTTCGAATAAATCTTTGAACGCTACCGGTTTACCTTTTTTTTGTTGTTGTGAGGCATCTCTAGGTAACTGGATAGCTATACATTTATATATCACTTGCACAAATCCTGAACAATCGATACCAGAAAAATGCCTACCACCCCATAAATAAGGAACACCCAAAAAGAGTTTTGCAATATCTAAAATATTCCGTTGATTATCTGAATTGATTTCATCTGTAAATCCTGACCCCATTGAGCTTATTAAGGGTTGATTCGTGTAGTTACTTACAGAGTGTCGAATTAAATCTGTCTGTATATATTCTTTGGTATTTGTTTCTAAAGAATCAATAAAATTAATACTAGATTTACTAAGCCAACCCTCATAACCATCATATTCCATTTGGATAAGTGACCATTCTTCTCGTTGTTCAATAACAAGGTATGTCTCACCAAAAAGTAGTTGACTAACCATTTCTGAGCTACTTTTAGGATTAGCTCTCAAAGGGATTTGAGATAGATGACAAATACCCTTCTTAACCATGATTAGATATGAAGTTTTGCTTTTCTAGCTAAAAGTTGATCTTCTGATTCCACTCGATCTGGATCTGGAACACAACAATCAACAGGACAAACTGCTGCACATTGAGGCTCTTCATGAAAACCTTTACATTCTGTGCACTTATCAGGAACAATGTAGTAAACTTCATCAGATACTGGCTGTTGAATTGAGTCAACTGCCACTTCTTCACCTGTTTCCAATTTATAAGTTCCTTTTACACCTGTGCCGTCTCCAATCTTCCATTCAGCCCCTGCCTCATAAATAGCAGTATTTGGACATTCAGGTTCACAAGCACCACAGTTAATACATTCATCAGTTATGATAATTGCCATGCTGCAAAGGAAAACTATTTGATTGAAACTATTTAGTTATTTTTAGGCTAATCTTTTAGACTGTCTAGTATTTCATCTAGTTGATTTGATTCAATATAATTAGGTTGTTTTTCTTGAATCTTATCTAGCCAATATATAACGTTTTTGTCATCTCCTAATTGAATAGACAAGTTGAAATAGGTCTCCCAAATGGATAAGTCATCAGGGTCTAATTGATATGCATGATCAACATATTTCTTAGCATTTGAATATTGTTTTTTTAACGTGTATATTTTGGCTAAGCTATTTAGAATAGTTGCATTATCTCCAAATTCATTCAATAGTTGATTACCAAATTTATTGGCCTTATTTAACGCCCCATTAGCAACATATCGTTTTAACAATTGCATGCAAAACATTTGGTTTGTAGGTTCTAATTCATAGGCATCTTCTGTATAAAAAATAGCCTGACTTAATTGATTAAGCCTAGCATAACTCTCTCCCATCATAAAGCTCTGCCAAGCATCAAGATCACCATATTCAAAAGTCAGCTGAGTTGCCTTTTCATATTCCTCCTTCAAGTAATAATATTTCAACCATAAATGAGGATAATCGTTACTCAATAACATCTCCCGAGCCTTATTAATATAAAATGGATTTTTGTCAAATTTTTCCCAATATTCTAAATAAGCTTTTATTTGATGCTCGATTTCAGGCTGAGAATTATTGACTGCATATAAGCCAACTAACTTTTGCATTTTACTTACGTTGTATTTCTTTTCATTAGGTTTTCTGATGTAATGATCATGAACACTTACGTGAGGAATATCCTCAGAACTGCTTGGTGGCATATGACAAGACACGCAATTATGACTGGCTTCAATTAGCTGTTCTGGTGCAGTTGTACAATCTTTTTTTGCATGACATTGAGCACATGCTGTATTGTATACTTCTGCACCTGTGATTTTAACACTCACATGAGGGTTGTGACAAGATATACAGGTGAACTTCAAATCTGATTTGTTCGATGAGGTGAAGCATTTGCTCATTTGAAAACGTTGAGAGTGATTGGCCATATCAAATTGTGATTGGTCTCCCTCATATTCTGGCAAGTAAATCTCAAAAATATCGCTCAGCTTCATACCTGGTTTAAAGTCTGTAAATTTCTTACCTTCTTTTAATAGATTCAAACCTTGGAGATGACAACGCTGACATAAATCAATTTGTCGATCCCATGAAAGTTTGCTTGGATTAACAATCGTAGGGTCAATCTTATTTCGAACATCTACACCTTGACCATTCATCCGCTGATTGACATGCAATTCACCAGGACCATGACATCGCTCACAATCTATTCCATTCCCAATAGTCTTAAATTTAAACTGCGAATTATCAATCAACTCTGGCATTGAATTATGACAACTTATACATTCTGAATTTAAGATTCGACTAAAACGTGAGTTATTTCCTCCCTCAAAACCTGGAGCTAAATCCCATTTCTGTTTTTGAACATAAAAAGTAATTGGTGCTTGAAATAAATACCCATTCTTCTCTAGAATGTGAGAATTAGTATGCTGCCCACTTCCAACAATATAATTAATCTCTTGAGTGAGCTGATGAATTGTATCTTGTTCTAACAGTCTAAATTCTTTGATATATAATCTTTCGTTTTTCCAAAAAGGGTAGTAATGCAAATCAGAGGAGGAATCATATACCTGATGGTTAATACCATATAATGCCGAAGATTTTTGACGAGTAGCTGAATCAAATGAAAGTCCCATACCCGTGTGAACAAATGTTTGGTGTTTATCTTGATGACATGTAGCACATGTTTCCATACCAACATACGCAACACTATCTGCGTGATTATCATAGTGAAAGTCAGTAGTTGACTTAGTATTATCAGAACAATATAGTAATGTAGCGACTATTATGAATAGCCCCAAAAAAACAACTAGTTTTTTGAATCGATATTTTAAGCGTACTTGGCTTGCCACGCTAACATACCTCCAAGAAGATTTCTAACATTCTTAAACCCTTGACGGACCATAAACTCTTTTGCTGCTGCACTTCTACCTCCTGACTTACAATGAACTACAACTTCTTTTTCCATCCAATCGTCTAAATCATCAATAGCCCCTTGCAATGATCCTAATGGAATAAGTCTTCCATCGATATTAAACTCTTTATACTCCCAATCTTCCCGAACATCAATTAATAAGAAATCTTCATTATTCTCAAGTTTATGTTTTAATTCTTCGATTGTTATATCTTCCATGTTTGCTTTTATCTTTTTTGAATTATCAGTTTCGCTGTATTAAAACGCTTTGAATTATCACTCAAAAATACAAAGTAGGCACCCTCTTTCAAACTAGAGACATCCAAATTAGAACTATTCCAAAATTCAAGAACCTGTTTGCCTTGAATATCACAAATGCGAATTAATTCAAAAGATTTTGATAAATGAACAATATTTTCGGCTGGATTTGGGTACATTTCAACTGAATTATTCACTATATCAAACTTTTCTTCGGATGCGTAAATTTCTTTTGATGCACCAAAATGAGGTCTCATCATCAACGTACCGCTTGGCAAATCAGCATTACTCCAGCTACCGAAGGTTTTATAGTAGATATTTTGATTAGTTTTTTCTGGAGTTTTAGAATAGCCATAGTTTTTATCCCAACCAACATTGAGATTATACATACTTTCTTGCTTCCAACCGATGTAGTATTTACCTGGGGATAAGATTAACGTAGTGTCCAAATAATGTGGAGTAAATGTCCTCCAATCATTTGCGGATGAATAAGTTGGTGAAAGTTCATCAGATTCATAAATGACATCGTCAGTAGTACCAGATCCAACACCTGATAATTCTTTCCAAATTCTATATGTGAATCTTTTTCTTGATACATCATAAACAGCCTCATTGAAATAAGTAGCAATGGCATAGAGGGTATCTTCTTTAGTCACATCAAAACCATATGCAATTTGTCCCTCTATATTACTTGGATTGGTATTTTGGTCAAATCCAAACCCTTGTTCAGCAGTGCCATCATCATAAGCATAAAAGTCAGAAAACTCTTGAGTAAACAAGATACTATCATTTTGTTTATAATCATTAGCTATTCCATTTTCTCTAACTTCAACCAAACGATTTATAACTATGGGTTGATTTCCTGTCAATCCGATAAATGATGTGTATGAGGGTAAATTTCTAACTGCAGAGGTTTGTGATCCTATATTTTTTGTACTGTTTATAAACTCTGTACTAGCAATTATAGAACCATTATATGTCGCTTGATGTCTTATTTGAAGTGCTTTTGGATCCTTATACAAATTTGATAACCTTAGATATACAGAATCCGCAATCTGAATAGTTGGATCTTCACTAAAATGCGAATATGGCATTTGAGTAAAAGATTTCAATAAGGGTGATGGAACATTTTGAATGGCATAGTCATTATAGGAATCATCTATACTTGAACGGTCCTTATCGAGTAAGATATAGTCAATATGCCATTGATTTGCATTTCCAACTTGCCGACTATAAGTAGTAAACATAAATTGGAACCCTTTGTGTAAGTAATTAACATCCAAAATAGGAATACTCACATGTTTAAACTCTGAAGTAGCAGCTTGACCACCTACACTCCACACTTTAATCCAAATGTTATTAGCAGCTCTAAACCAAAGTTTTAACGAGTCTTCTCCATTCAAATGATACCCCAAACCATTGGGTTGATAAAAAAAACTAAATACCATTGAATCAGATAAAGCATAGAAAGATCCTGCACT
>Ga0228609_1001094_pt1 | contig 11309 bp, 8 predicted proteins | sample 10DmetaG_FD_190068 | JGI IMG/M metagenome (GOLD analysis project Ga0228609, IMG submission 190068) | Seawater microbial communities from Monterey Bay, California, United States - 10D | ecosystem: Environmental > Aquatic > Marine > Coastal | place: USA: California | collected 2016-11-10 | reverse complement strand
GTTTTCAGACTCTTTAAAAATAGAGTTTTATAAACCGCTTGGAAACCCTACAATTAGGTATACTCTTAATGGAGATGAACCAGATTCTTTGTCTACAATTTATAAGAATCCTTTCTTTATTTCAAAATCCTTAAATCTTAAAGCAAAAGCTTTCAAAAAAGGATGGTTAGAAAGTAATGTAAGCTCTGTTGACTTAGTAAAAGTAAATGGGATATTAAAAGATTATGTTTTAAAAACTGCACCAGATAACAGGTACAAAAACCCTAAGAAATTATTTGACGGAATTGTTGGAGATATTAATTTTAGAGATGGACACTGGAACGGTTTTATTCGCACTAAAGATTACAAAAAAGGGGTTAATGAGCGAAATTCAGGTGATCTTATTCTAGATATTGATCTAAAAGGCAAATCACACTCAGGCATTGGTATTCATGCTTTAGAATCATTAGGTTCTTACATAATGTTTCCTAAAAGTGTAGAGCTTTTTGATATAAGTAGGAATCAAAATGAATTAATTTATTCAAAGAATTACACTGCTTCAGCTCTAGGAACACCAGATCTAGTAAAATTTTTTAAAATTCCAATTACTAAAAAATCTGAAAAATTAAGACTTGTAATAAAAAGCAACAAAAAGCTACCTAAAGGGCACCCTGCCCAAGGCGAATACGCTTGGCTTTTTGTTGACGAAATCCTGTTTTTATAATTTTATTAAAATAAATTATTAAAACATTCTTATTCAAATGTTTAGGCAAAGTTTGTCTAATTTTATATTTAAACATTGATCGTATTAATTCACGCTTTAGTCGAAATAGTTTAAAATATTTACGAATATGTTAAAAAAGTGTTAACGATTTTATTAAATTAGTACTGATTTAAACAAAACTAAATATTTATGAAAACAAAATTTTTAACAATTTTGTCCTCTTTTTTATTGATGTTTGCTTTCGGATTTTCCGTGCAAGCTCAATCAATTAGCGGGACAGTAAGTGATGATAACGGTGTTCCCCTTCCGGGAGCAACTGTTTTAGTTGAGGGAACTTCAAATGGAGTTTCAACTGATTTTGATGGTAACTATTCAATTAATGCTTCGAACGGGGACACCCTTGTTTTTAGCTTTGTTGGATATTCTTCTCAATCAGTAGTTGTGGGTTCATCTGCAACTGTTAATGTTTCTCTTCAACCAGATAATGCTTTATCGGAAGTTGTTGTTACAGCTTTAGGTATTACTAGAGAGAAAAAATCTCTGGGTTATGGTATTACCGAAATTGGAAGTGAAAGTATTAACACAGTTAAAGATCACAACATTGCCAATGCTTTGGTTGGTAAAGTTTCTGGACTAAACATAACTCAATCTGGTACTATTGGTTCTGGATCAAGAATTGTTCTTCGTGGAAATAATTCACTTTCGGGAAACACTCAAGCTTTAATAGTTGTTGATGGTGTTCCAATCAATCAGGACGGTATTAATTCTGGTGGTAGTGTTTATAATAACAATATTACAGGTGGTGGTATTAGTGATATCAACCCTGCTGATGTTGAATCTGTTACAATTCTTAAAGGACCTAACGCAGCTGCGTTGTACGGATCTAGAGCAGGTAACGGAGTTATTTTAGTTACAACTAAAAAAGGATCTTCTGATTCTAAAATTGGAGTAACGTTAAATTCTAATACAACTATTGACAATCCATTATTCTTACCAGATTTTCAAAACTCATATGGACAAGGTAGTGCTGGAAATGCAGCTACAAGTTTAGCTGACATGTCATCTAATTCTTGGGGACCATTGGCTGATGGAAGTCAACAATTGTATTTTGATGGATCTCAGCGAGTATACAGTGCAAGACCTGATAATGTTAAGAATTTTTTCGAAACTGGTGTAAAAACAATAAATTCTGTTTCTATTGATGCTAGTACTGCATCTACTGATTACAGATTTTCTTACACCAACAATAAAACTGAAAGTGTTTTACCTGGTGCAAATTTAAAAAGTCATAACTTTAATATTAGAGCAAGTGCTGAATTATCAGATAAGTTAAGTATTGATTCAAAAATTACATTCTTTTCTCAAAATATTGAGGGTAAAGCAAGATCTGGAGGTGAGGGTGTTATTCCTATAGTTTATGGTATGCCAAGAACAGTAACTACTGCTGATCTTATGAATTATCAAATGGAAAATCCATCTAGTGCTGCTGACTATGCAGTTCAATCTTACAATAGAAGAGGATCTCAAACAGGTAATCCGTACTGGATGTTACTTCACGATGTTGATGAAGACAGAAGAGAAAGATTTTTTGGTTTCTCAAAAATAAACTACAAGTTTACTGACTGGCTTTCAGGTTTTATTAGAATAGGAGCTGATATTACAAATGCAGGTTCTTACTATATAAGACAAGCTGGACACCACTATTATCCACAAGGTAGAATTGGAAGAGGTAATTCAAAAAGTGGAGAATTAAATTCTGAATTTTTATTAACTGCTAAACAAGACTTAACTAGCGACATAAATATGGTTTTAAATGTTGGTGGTAATTTGTCAAAGAGAACATACCAAGCTAATTCAATGTTTGGAGAATCTTTTAAGATTCCAAGTAAGCCGTTTTTCTCAAATACTAATATTAATAGTTTTGGTGATAGCCCACAGCAAATTAAAAAAGTTAATTCATTATATGGATCAGCTAATTTTGCGTATGACAATTGGGCGTACGTTGATGTTTCTGCAAGAAATGATTGGTCATCTACTTTAGGAGCTGACAACAGATCATACTTATATACATCTGTTAATGCGTCATTATTATTGCAAGATTTTATTGATCCAGACAGAAAAGTTTTTGATTTGTTTAAAGTAAGAGCTTCTGTTGCGAACGTTGGTAATGACACAAGTCCATACCAATTAACTCAAACATTTAGCGTTCCAGGTCAAGGATATTTAGGATTGACAACTCTTGGTTCGCCAAGCACAAGACTAAACCCTGATCTTAAACCAGAGAATATCGAATCTACCGAAGTTGGTTTAGAGCTTTCAATGTTTAACAACAAATTAAATTTTGATTTATCATTATACAATATATCTACTACTGACTTAATATTTAGAGTGCCAGTTCCTGCTGCTACAGGATACTCTTACTTTTTAGAAAATGTTGGAGAAGTATCAAATAAAGGAGTAGAATTAAGTTTAGGAGGTACTGTGCTTGATACAGGCTCAATTAAATGGACTACAAACATATTTGCTTCTAAAAACGAAAATAAGTTAGAGTCTTTAATAGATGACCTAGATACATTAGTTTATACTACAACAAATAGTGGAAACATTAGTGTTCAAGCTAAAGTTGGAGGAGGTATTGGAGACATATATGGGACTGCTTGGTCAAAAGATGATGCAGGAAATCATATTGTTAACGATGCTGGAAGACAGGTTGCAACAGCAGCTGACCAATACTTAGGAAATGCTCAGCCAGACTGGCTTGGAGGTTGGAGTAACAGTTTCACATTTGGAAATGTTAATCTAAACTTCTTGATTGACGGTAGATTTGGTGGTGTTATATATTCAGGAGAATCTGCAAGTATTGATGGAAGTGGTAACGGAGCAAGAACATTAGAGTATCGTGAAGGAGGTATTACTTTAGACGCTGTTACTTCAACTGGAGCTGCAAATACATCTTCAATAACAGCTCAAGAGTACTGGCAACAACACGCTTCTATTGGTGAAAGCTATACTATGAGTCAAACTAACGTAAGAATGAGAGAAATGTCTATTGGTACTAATTTATCAATAGCAGAAGCTTTAGGAGTTGACAGTATGAACTTGTCTTTAGTCGGAAGAAATTTATTTTTCTTTATGAAAAAAGCTGATGATATTGACCCTGAAGCAATGCTTGGCACAAATATTGGTGGTATGGGTATATCTAGTGGTAACATGCCAACATTAAGAAGCGTTGGATTAAACGTAACACTTAAATTCTAATTCTAATAATAATAAAAACTATGAAAAAAACACTTTTTTATTTAGCATTTGGTTTTCTTTTCACATTTTCAGCTTGTACAAGCGATTTTGATGAAATTAACGAAAATCCAACTGCTTTAACTGCAAATGATGTTAGTGCAAAATATTTTGTAACTAGCGCACAGCAAGCGATTTTTGGACCTAACAGATATCCGTATTGGAGAGGCCCAATTATTCATGTTGATCGTTTTTCAGGTCACACAGCTTTTGGCTACAAAGCTAACTGGTGGTCTGATGGACTTGGATATACTTACTCTGGTGGATACACTGGAGCAGTTTATGACTATATGGCTGGTTACAACAGTACACTTTCTTCTTACACTAATTTTGTAAAGCCTGGAGGAACTCTTGAAAATGATCAGTACTATGCTATAGCTCTTATTATGAAAGGATTGTATTACCAAAAGTTTGCAGATACATTCGGAGCTGCTCCTTTCACCGAAGCTTCTGATCCTGATATAGTTACTCCTAAGTTTGACTCTGTTCAAACAATTTATGAAGGTGTAATTGCCGATCTTGATGAAGCTATTGGTATTATAGGTACTAGTACTAATACTGGTGCTGGACCTGCCTTACTTGGTGAAAATGATCTTTTCTTTGGAGGAGACATGCAAAAATGGAAACAATTAGCGAACAGTTTAAAACTTAAGATGGCACTTAGAGGCCACCTTGGAAATGGAGCAGACTATTCCGCTCATGTTTCTTCGGCTTTAAGCTCTGGAATTTTAGCTAATGATAATGCCCTTATGCAAAGAGACACAGAGATTTCAACATGGACAAGTGCTGTTTATGGTGATGTTTGGGGACCTTTTTATGGAGGTGGTAACTGGCACGTAGGTAGTAAACTTGCTGATCACATGCGTAACAACAATGATCCAAGAATCTCTAAATATATGAAGCCAATCACAGGAGGAACTTTCACATTAGAAAGAGCTTCATCTGGTTCAAACGTTTCTTTGTTTGAGAAACATACAGATTTCCTTGTTGATCACCTTATAGCATCTGGTGCAGATGTAACTGATAGTGGAGTAACTGGAGATACTAGAACAGTTACTGTAGCTCCTGGAGCTTATGTTGGTCAACCTGTAAGAATGAACAGTAAGATTAAGCCACATTTACACAGACAATTTTTTTCTGAACCATCTGAATTGGTTGTTGAAAGAAAAAATACTGGTAAACCTATATTTCCTCAGATAGTAATGACTGCTGCAGAATCACATTTCTTAGCTGCTCACGCTGCTGTTTTAGGAATTGGATCTGATGCAAATGGTCATTATCAAACTGGCCTTAGACATGCTATGAAACTTTGGGATGTAGCAGATGCTGATATTGAAGCGTTTATTGCTAACGAAGATATGGCTACATTAAGTGGAACATCTGAAGAAATGATTGAAAAAATATCTATTCAAAGATGGATAGCATATTTCACTGAAGGATATGAAGCTTGGGCAGTTGTTAGAGATACTGGTTATCCAAATCTTCCAGGAATGGAATCTACTAATTTAGATTCAGACATGTATGAGATTGGTGATTTAAATGGTCACTACCCTCAAAGAATGAGATATGGAAGTGGAGCTTACAATAAAAACGGCGACAATGTTAGAGCTGCAGTTTCTGCACAAGGTCCTGACGTTCAAGCAACTAAATTATTTTGGGCTAAATAATAATTATAATATAAAATTTATAATTGTTTTTTTATATATTAGAAAAAGAGGGATTAATTTCCCTCTTTTTTTTTACTTTTATTTTATGAAAGCATTACCTGTAATTTTCCTTTTATTATTTAATTATTCCTTTTGTCAAAAATTACTTTATGTCTAAAAAAGCTTTTTCTAGTATTTTAATTTTAGGATTTTTTCTTTTAGTCATTGGCTTTGTTGTTAGAGTTTCTAAAGAAAGAGTAACTGAAGGATATAAAATAAATGAAAATCCAAAACTTGTTGTAGGTATAGTAGTTGATCAAATGAAACATCAGTACTTAAATAAATACTGGGCACATTATTCTGATAGAGGTTTTAAAAAATTGATTAAAAACGGTTTTATTGCCAAAAGCAATCATTATGGCTATGCTCAAACTTCTACTGGTCCTGGGCACGCCACAGTTGCAACAGGAACTTATCCAAGTGTACATGGAATTATTAATAACTCCTGGTTTGACAAAAAACTAAATAAATCAATTTATTGTGTTGATGACAACAGTTATTTTTCCGTTGGTAGCGAAAGTGATCAGGGAAAAAAATCTCCAGTTAATATGCTAACTACCACTTTAGCTGATGAAAACAGAATTGCAACTAACTTTAAAGGAAAAACTATTGGGGTTGCAATTAAAGATAGGGGAGCTATATTATCCTCTGGCCATACAGCAAATGCAGCATATTGGTTTGAAGGGGGAGAAAAAGGAAGTTTTATTACTAGTTCATATTATGTAGATTCCTTACCAAGTTGGGTTAAAGAATTTAATACATCTAGAGTAATTGATAAGTATTTAAAAACATGGAATACGTATTATGATATTTCTACTTACAATGAAAGTGGACCTGATGATAACAATTATGAATCTAACTTTAAAGGTGAAGAAAAACCTGTATTCCCTCATAATTTTAAAATTAAAAGTGACGAAACTGGAAAGTCATATTATGGTGCAGTAGCATCTACTCCTTTTGGGAATTCTTTAGTTGCAGATTTTGCTATAGAAGCTGTTGAAAATGAAAAATTAGGGGAGGATACTAATACCGATTTTTTATTGATAGATTTTTCATCTTCCGATTACGTCGGGCATCAATTTGGTGTTAATTCTAAAGAAGTTCAAGACACCTATATAAGATTAGATAAAGAAATTGAAAGACTTTTAGATTATTTTGACAACAAAGTGGGGCCTGGAAATTACACCATTTTTCTAACGGCAGATCATGGTGCCACTTATGTTCCAGGGTTTCTTAAAGACAGTAAAATTCCAGTCAACTATTTTAACTCCTATAAATGGAAAAAACATATTGAAAATTCTGTTTTGGAATTATTTAAAACTAAAAAAGTTTTAGTCAGAATTTCAGGAAATCAAATTTTTCTTAACCACAAGCTAATTGAAAAGAAGAATTTAAACTTTGAAGAAGTTCAGAGCAAAATAATGAAAATAATGCAGTCATTTCCTGGAATAGGAAATGTTTATTCCTCACAAGAAATTTTAAATAGCAACAATGATCATCACACTACTCTAGTTAGAAACGGATTTAATAAAAATCTTTCAGGAGATATAGTTTACACACTTATGCCTAACTGGAAATCACCAAGAAAAGGATCTACGCATGGATCCATGTATGATCATGATACTCATGTCCCATTAATTTTCTATGGAAATGGTATAAAAAAGGGGTCAATAAGTAGAAGAACAGATGTTATTGATATTGCACCAACAATAGCAACAGTATTAGGGATTAACTCTCCGGACGGCTCAACTGGCCAGGTCATTCACGAGGCAATCGATGATTAGAAATGCAACAATAAATGATTTAGACAGAATAATTGAAATAACAAAAGCATGTGCTGCTTTTATGATTTCAAACAAAATATTTCAGTGGAATGAGCACTATCCAAATATTGAAACTTTTGAGGAAGATGTTCTAAATCAAAATTTGTACGTACTTGAAATAAAAAACAAATTGATTGGTTGTTTAGTTATTTCGAATAAAATGGATGAGTTTTATTCAAAGGTAAATTGGTTAACTCCTAATAAAAATAATCTTTATTTACACAGGCTTGCAGTGGATCCTGATTATCAAAAAAAGGGTTATGCTAAACAATTAATGTTTTTTTCTTTTGAGCTTGCAAAGTCTAATAATATTAAATCTATTAGGTTAGATACCTTCAGTGGAAACCCTTTTAACAATATATTTTATTCTAACTTAGGATTCAAAAAATTAGGTAAAATATATTTTAGAAAACAAAGCGATAAACCTTTTTATTGCTTTGAGAAGTTAATGTAAAGGAATCTCTTATTTTTGTGGTAAATTTAAAACAATGAACAAGATTAGAATTACTAAACAGTTTAATTTTGAAACAGGACATGCATTGTATGGATATGACGGGGCCTGTAGAAATGTTCACGGACACAGTTATAAGCTTTTTGTTACGGTTATTGGATTACCTAATGACGATTCTAATAATGTTAAATATGGGATGGTTATTGATTTCAGTGATTTAAAAAAAATAGTAAAGGAAGAAATTGTTGATGTTTTTGATCATGCAACAGTTTTTAACAAAAATACTCCTCACAAAGAACTAGCACTTATTTTAAAAAATAGTGGGCATAAGGTAATTTTAGCGGATTATCAACCAACATGTGAACTATTGATTATTGATTTTGCTCACAAAATTAAAAAGCGTCTTCCCGACTATATTTCACTTCATTCACTTAAATTGCAAGAAACAGAATCTTCATTTGCTAATTGGTATGAAAGTGATCAATAGTTTTATAAATATAGATCTAAAGACAGACGAAAAAGTATATTTTTCATCTGATAATCATCTAGGAGCTCCAGATCACGCAAGTAGTTTAGTTCGTGAAAAAAGGTTTGTTAATTGGCTTGATTCAATTAAGCATGATGCAAAAGTTATTTTTTTATTAGGAGATTTATTTGATTTTTGGTTTGAATATAAAAAAGTTGTTCCAAAAGGTTTTGTCAGGACTCTAGGTAAGTTAGCAGAACTGTCCGACTCGGGTATTAAAATTTATTTCTTTATTGGTAATCACGACTTATGGATGAACGGTTATTTTGAAGAAGAACTTAATATTACAGTTTTTCATAAACCGCAAAATTTTTCGATTTCTAACAAAAAATTTCTTATTGGGCATGGAGACGGTTTAGGCCCTGGTGACATTGGATTTAAAAGAATGAAAAAAGTTTTTTCAAATTCACTATGTAAATTTTTATTTAAATGGATTCATCCTGACATAGGTGTTAGTTTAGCTCAATATCTTTCAACAAAAAATAAACTTATTTCGGGGGTTGATGATCTTGAATATAAGGGAGATGACAATGAATGGCTTGTTCAGTATGCAAAAAGAAAATTGACTCAAATTGAATATGATTATTTTATCTTTGGGCACAGACACATGCCTTTAGAAGTAAGTTTAAATAATAATGCTAAATATTTTAATCTTGGTGATTGGATTTCGTACTTTTCTTATGCGAAATTTGATGGTAATTCAGTTGAATTAAAATATTTTAAAAAACTTTCCGACAAATAATGATTGAAAAATCATCTGTAAGCCTAGAACGTACTGTTCTTGTAGGAATTATTACCCTAGATCAACCGAAACTGGTTTTGGAAGAATATTTAAATGAATTAAATTTCTTAACCTATACTGCTGGAGGAACTGTAATAAAAAGGTTTACTCAGAAAATGAATTCTCCAGATCCTAAAACTTTTTTAGGAAAAGGAAAAATGGAAGAACTATCTAGTTATATTAAAATTCACGATATAAATTCTGTAATTTTTGATGATGAGTTAAGCCCAGCGCAACAGGCGAATATTGAAAAATTTTTAAAATGTAAAATTGTAGATAGAACAGGACTTATTCTAGATATTTTTGCTCAAAGAGCACAAACGAGTTATGCAAGAAATCAAGTTGAACTTGCTCAATATCAATATATTTTACCCAGACTAAAAGGACTTTGGACACACTTAGAACGACAAAAGGGTGGTATTGGGATGAGAGGGCCTGGAGAAACGGAAATAGAGACAGACAGAAGAATTGTTCGTAACAAAATTAATTTACTTAAAAAAAAGCTTGTTACAATTGATAAACAAATGTCTACTCAGAGAGGAAATAGAGGATCTTTGGTTAGAGTCGCTTTAGTAGGTTATACAAATGTTGGAAAATCAACATTAATGAATTCTATTTCAAAAGCAAAAGTATTTGCAGAGGATAAATTATTTGCTACATTGGATACAACCGTTAGAAAAGTTGTTATTGAAAACATGCCTTTCTTGTTAACCGATACCGTAGGGTTTATAAGAAAACTACCAACCCAATTAGTAGATTCTTTTAAAAGTACGTTAACAGAAATAACAGAAGCTGATTTACTTGTACATGTAGTTGATATTTCCCACTCAAATTTTAATGACCATATTGAATCTGTTAACTTGATCTTAAATGAAATAAACTCTAGTGACAAGCCCTATATTATGGTTTTTAATAAAACTGACAAGTTTATGGAGAACAAAGAGTTAATTGAAGATGTTAACGATATGGATTATGAGAAAAATAGTATAGAAAGTTTAAAGAAAAGCTTAAAGAAAAAGTATGATAAAATATTTTTTATGTCTGCTTTAAACAAAGATGATATAAATAATTTTAGAAGAGATATTTATAAAGAAATTAGGAAAATACATATTACCAGATTTCCATATAACGCATTTTTATATCCTGATATTACTTAAGTCTACATTACTTAAATCAATATTCAATCCAAGTCCAAGAACCTCTCTTACCTGTACTCTTTTAATTTCATTGTCATCATAAACAAATTGAAAAATTAAATTAGTTGAAATGTATTGATTTACTTTCATAACAAAATTGAATGTACAATCGAAATCTACATTTTGAGGACGATCTAAATAATCAGAATATAAGCTTAATCTATTTTCTAAAGATACATTTTCAAAAATCTCTGATTTGTAATAAGCTCTAATGGAAGCTCCAAGTTCAAACCTACTGTTTCCTCCCTTTTTAACTCCAAAGTAAGTTTGAGTTTCATTTAGATCTTCAGTAAAAACTCTGTTTACTAAAATTAATTTTCCAGTCATTGGAGCGACGTTTACCCAAAAATCCTTACTCTTTTTCCAATATAATCCCACCCCTAGTTGTAGTGTAGCAGGCGAAAAAAATCTAGATTTTTCGGTTCTATTAGGATTTCCATTTGAGTCTTTCCCAAATCTATAACCCTTAGCAAATTGAGTTTGAAAATTGAAAAAACTAGAATAACTCCATTTTCCGATTATATCATTATTAAATTTTTTTCCTAAAACTGAATTTACTTCAATTCTATCATCTGTTTTTTTTAAAAACTCACTTCCACTGATTTTATTTAATCCAAAATTGCTAATTAATTTGGTATCCCAATCCCAACCATTATCAGCATAATTAAAATTGTAATCAATTTTAAGAGTTCCAGATATACTACTTTGTCCTCCTGAAGTCCAATTACTGAAACTAGATTGATTAACTAAAAAAACTGCATTTCCAGAATTTTTCCATTTAGATTCTATCTCGTCTTGAGAAAATAAAGGGGAACTAATGAATAATAGG
>Ga0228609_1001078_pt1 | contig 11416 bp, 9 predicted proteins | sample 10DmetaG_FD_190068 | JGI IMG/M metagenome (GOLD analysis project Ga0228609, IMG submission 190068) | Seawater microbial communities from Monterey Bay, California, United States - 10D | ecosystem: Environmental > Aquatic > Marine > Coastal | place: USA: California | collected 2016-11-10 | reverse complement strand
CCTGTTTCAGGAAAATTTACAAAAAGACAAAAAGCTATTTATAATTCTGTTTTACTTGTTAAAAATGAGGCAACCAAATTATTAAGACCAGGATTATTATGGAAAGAGCATTATGCTGAAGTGGGAAAAATTATGACCTCAGAATTATTAAAGCTTGGTCTTTTATCTAAAAATGATGTTCAAAATCAAACAAAAGAAAACCCTGCTTTTAAAAAATATTTCACTCATGGTGTTTCCCATCATTTAGGTTTAGACACCCATGACTATGGAGATTTAAGTCGTCCTATTGAAAAAAATATGGTTTTTACTGTTGAACCTGGAATATATGTTCAAGAGGAAAACTTTGGCATAAGGCTTGAAGATGATGTTGTAGTGCAAGAAAATACTGATCCGATAAATCTAATGAAAAATATTCCAATTGAAATTGAAGAAATAGAAGATCTCATTAACTTATAAAAATATTTATTAAGAATGTTCAATAAAAAATTATTAAAAAGATATGCTCCTATTGTTCTAACAATGACTGTCTTCTCTGCTTTTGTAGTTAGTTCATTTTATTATGTTAATAAACCTATTGAGACTTTACCTATTTATAGCCCTTCTATGGTTTCTAAAGAGCTAGTCGAAGAAAACATACAGTTCATAAAAAAATATCACAAAATCAAAGATTTTTCCATGAAAAATCAGAACGGTGAAACCATAACTCAAGAATTTTACAATGATAAGATTTATGTTGCTGATTTTTTCTTTACAACATGCCCTACGATATGTCCAATAATGACAGAAAATATGGGTTATGTCCAAGAAAAAATAAAAAATGATTCTGACGTTCTTTTACTTTCATTTTCTGTTACCCCTGAAATTGACACAGTTGAACAATTAAAAAAATATTCTTTAGAAAAAAATGTCATCGACTCTAAATGGAATTTAGTAACAGGAAACAAAAAAGACATCTACAACTTAGCTAGAACATCTTATTTAGTCGCAAAAACTAACGGTGATGGAGGAAAATACGATATGATTCATACTGAAAATTTTGTTTTAGTTGATAAAGAAAAAAGAATTAGAGGTTTTTATGACGGAACTAATTCTAAAGAAATGGATCAACTTTTAAATGATATTAAAATTCTTAAAAATTCTTACTAAAATGAAAAACTTTATTTTTGGGATTGTCTCTTTATTGACCTTTACCCTTTACTCAAATGCTCAGGAACTAATAATTGGAGAAGAAAGAGTTGAACCTGGATTACTATTTATTTTTGAAGGTGCTATTAAAGATCATGTTTCTCCTAGTTCTTTACACTTAGAAGAAAAACAAACAAATGTTCATATTGAGGCAAGAGCAAACTGGGATACAATTAATATTCCTAAAGGTGCTCCATCTGGTGGTTTTATTCCCTATTTACACATAACTGCACAGATTATAAATGAAAAAACTGGGCTCAGTACTTTTATTGACCTACTTGCCCATATTAACCTCATTGATAATTTTCATTATGCAAGAAATATTTCTCTTCCTGGAAAAATTGATGATTTATATACCGTAAAGTTTTCAATTGTTCCTCCAACTAATATTGAACTAGCTTTACATAACGACTGGAATAAAAAATATGGAAATTCTCTTTTCAAAAACTCAAAATTTACATATAAAAAGGTAGATTTTGAAGACATAGCAAAAGCATCTAGAAATTAAAAAAAATTATTTTTCAATTTTCCCTTGTAGTCCAAATTTATAACCAATAAAAAACTCTAACCCATGATTTGGGGCATAGTTATAGGATGTGTCAAAAAAAGGACTAAATCCTTTATTGAAATTTGGATCATTATATCCAACAAGAGGTGATTCTTTTTGTCTAAAATTAAATAGGTTAAGTATCCCAAAATAAATTTCACTGTTGGCACTCAACTTTCCTTCAACATTAATATTGTGAATATTAAAAGGTTTACTTTTTTCAGGTCTTGATTTCGAACTAAGCTCTCCATTTTGGTTTAGGTCAAAAACCTTTGGTAATTGCATTACACCTACAAAATTTGAAGAAGAGTTTAATGACCAATTTTTATTTAATGGAAATTTTAAGTTTAAACCTGCAGTCCATTTTGGAGAGTGCTCAACATCAAAAAGAACATTTTTATTATTTTGAGACTGCGAATACTTTACTAACTGATGATTAAAATTAAGTGAAATTGAAATTCTGTTTAAAAATGTATGGTTCCATGCACCACTAAATCCTTTAGAAAAGGAATAGCCTTCAGAATTTTGATAAACAATATACCTTTGATCATCATAATTTGGAATGATTTTGTTTGAGAAATAAGTGTAAAATAAATCAAAATCTAAATTTCCTGAACCATTTAAACCTGTATAAATATAATTTGTATTTAGAATTGCACTTCTAGATCTTTCAGGGTTTAATTCTTCCAAAATTTTGACTTCTCTTTGTCCACTAACAAATGCGTGGTCTTCTGAAAATAGATTAACTAATCTAAAGCCAGTTCCTAAGTTTAGTCTAAAAGCTAGCCAATCATCTGGGTTATATTTTATATGAAAACTTGGAGCATAAACAAATCCATGTTCGTTAAAATGATCTATTCTTAACCCCCCAACAATAGATGTTTTTTCATTTGGATTAAACTGATCTTGAAATAATAATCCTGGAATAAATTGATTAGACTCATTATTTATAAGTTGTCCATCAACTATTTTTTGTGTTGCAATAGTATTATCATCATATAAATTATTTTTTATTGAAAAGCCGTATAATAAATCATGTTTTTTATATTTTCTTTTAAGAGTAAATTGAGAGAAAAAAATATCCTGATTCGCCTGGTAATAATCTGATCCGTAATAACTATTTTGATTGTGTTTTGAATATGAAAAGTTTAGCTCAAAGTTTTCAATAGAATAGAATTCATATTTTCCAAATAATTCAAATCTGTAAGTAAAAATACTTTCACCATAAATTTCACTTGAGCCTCTGATTTTTTTATAGTTTTTATTTTTTAAAAATTCCTCAACACCATTTCTTCTGTCCTCATAAAAATACCTCGATGATATTATAAACTTTTTATTTGACTTTCTATATATATTCCATTTATTAAAAATTGAGAATCTATCCAAATTAATATCATCTCCAAATCCATCAAAATTATAATCATCATAATTGTTTTTACGATCCCAATTAAAACCAAAATATCCAATTGTCTTTCCAAATTTTGGAGTTAAAGCCATATTAACATAGCTTTCTAAATGAGAAGTTGCCTGAACATCTAATGATAAAAACGGTTGATCTTCAGGGTTCTTTGTTATAATATTTATTACACCCGCAACAGCCTCCGATCCATACAAGGTACTACTTGGCCCTTTTATGATTTCCAGTCTGTCAATTATCATATTTGGTATTCCGTTTAAGCCATAAACAGAAGCAAGATTACCATACATAGGTACTCCGTCCATTAATATAGAAGTATATGGTCCTTCAAGTCCATTTATATTTATTGAGTTTGTATAGCAAACCCCGCACGCTATAACCTCTTGCGCTCCACTTATGAGTTGAACAATTTTTGTGAGGTTAGTTCCTGCAGATGGAAGAAATGAATTTATTTTTTTTGTTGTTATTACACTAACCTTTACTGGAGACTGTGTTACAAATTCATCTTTGAGTGTTCCAGTGACAATAATTTCGTTTAACCCATTTATATCCTCATCAAGTAAAACGACTAAAGTATTTAAATCTAAATCCTTATTTGTCAAAGAAATTTTCTTTGAAACATGTCCTATATATGAAACTATTATATGTTTGTGTTTTGACAAATCAACTTCAAATTCAAAATAACCATTCTCATCACTGATAACACCAAATTCTGAGTCTACAAGACTAATACTAGCAAAACCTAAAGTACTAGATTCAGATTTAACAAACCCTTTAATATTTGTTATCTGTGCAGTAAGTATAAGTGGAAAAAGAAGAAAAAAATATTTCATTAAAATTAAACTACCCTAACGCAACATCTAAAATCATCATAATGATAAACCCCCCAATAAAACCCAAAGTTGCTATATCAGTATTTTTATCAAGTTGTGTTTCAGGGATAACCTCTTCAACTACAACAAAAATCATAGCACCAGCTGCAAATGCTAATGCATAGGGAAGAATAGGGGTGAAAAAAGTGACTGCAAGAGCGCCAATTACTGCAGCAACTGGTTCAACAGCTGCCGATGCTTGTCCATAAAAAAAACTTTTCCATCTGCTCATTCCTTGTCTTCTCAAAGGCATTGATACAGCAATACCCTCAGGAAAATTTTGAATTCCAATACCAATAGCTAAAACAACAGCTCCTGCAATTGAGGCTTCAGGTAAACCAGCAGCTACTCCTCCAAATAAGACCCCTATAGCTAAACCCTCTGGAATATTATGTAGAGTTATCGCTAGGGTTAAAAGTGTTGTTCGATGCCATGGCGTTTTGATACCTTCAGCTTCTTTAAAATTTATATGCAAGTGAGGTAAAACTTTGTCTAATCCAAAAATAAATAATGCACCAAGTGCAAATCCGACAGCTGCAGGAATAACTTTAACAAATCCTTCTCCCTCACTCATTTCAATTCCAGGTGCAAGTAAACTCCAAAAACTTGCAGCAACCATTACTCCACCAGTAAAACCTAACATTCCATCCAAAAAAACTCTATTCATCGTTTTAAACAAAAAAACGAAAGAGGCTCCAAAAGCTGTCAAACCCCATGTAAATAGAGTTGCATACAAAGCTCCCAAAACAGGGTGAGTATTCTGAAAAAAGATTATTATTTCTTGAAACATAAATTTAAATTTTTGTTATATATAAATTACTTGCAGATTTTATAGAAATTGTCAGATTTGTATCGTCAAGACCTATATGTAAAGATTGATCAAAATCTTCCCGATATAAAACTTTTATATTGCAACCAAGTGATATTTTTCTTTTGTCTAAATATTTTAAGAAAGTTGAGGAAGAATCTTTAACACCTATAAACTTCCCTGTTTCTCCAATGTTTAAATCACTTAACTTTAATTTTGGTGTAAATTTTATAAATCCTGCAGGGTTAGGAATTGGATCTCCGTGTGGATCTTGTGTTGGGAAATCTAAAAATTTATCCAACTGATTTGTTAATTTTTCAGATTGAATATGCTCTAACTGTTCAGCTATATCGTGCACTTCATCCCATTTAAAATTTAACTTTTCAACTAAAAAAACTTCCCATAACCTATGCTTTCTAATAATATTTAAGGCCGTTTTCCTTCCAAGTTCTGTTAACTGTGCTCCGTGATACTTTTTATAAACAATCAAGCTTTTTTCACTTAGTTTTTTTAACATTTCTGTAACTGAAGATGCTTTAGTATTAAGATTCTCAGCAATTGAATTAGTAGAAACAACCTCTTCAGAAATTGTTGACAAATGAAAAATTGATTTTATATGATTTTCTTCTGAAAATGTTAACATTCGCCAAAAGTAATATTTTTAGTTATAATAAAAAAATATTTTAGGCTTACCTAAAAATATTAACATTTTTAATCAATAATAACATAATTATTACTAAAGTTTTCTTTCAAGAAGAGAATTAGAAAAATTAATAAACACTTGTTTGTTTTCAACTGGAATACTTAAACTGTTTATTGACTTTAAAGCTAGATTTGTGTAGTCTTCAACAAGTTTTAAAGTTTCTTTATCTGCTTTTGTTTCTTTAAAAAGTTTAGTGACTTTTATAATTTTATTTTCAGTTTTTGATGAATTGTAGAGCTTTAGAAGGTCTTTGTGCTGTTTATCATTAGCATTAAGCAATGACAAATGAAATAAAGCTGTTTTTTTATTTTCTTTAATATCACCACCAATTGATTTACCCAACAAAGACTCCTCTCCAAAAGTGTCCAAGTAATCATCTTGAAGTTGAAATGCTATTCCTAAATTAACCCCAAAATCATAAATACTTTTCAAATCATTTTCACTTGCATTAGAAATTATTGCACCCATTTTTAAGGCAGCTCCAACTAAAACAGCTGTTTTTAATTTGATCATATTAATGTAATCTTCAAACAAAACATTAGAGCTTTTTTCAAAATCTAAATCCAATTGTTGTCCTTCACAAACTTGGATAGCAACCGTATTTAAAACATTATTTAATTTTTTATAGGTTATTGGATCGTAATCCTCCAATAAATTATAGGAATAAATTAATAAAGCATCACCCGAAAGAATAGATTGATTAACATCCCATTTAACATGAACTGTATCATTACCCCTTCTAAGATCTGCAGAATCCATTATATCGTCGTGCATTAATGTAAAATTATGAAAACATTCCACTGAAAGAGCTGCATTTAAAGCATCCCTGTAATTTCCACCAAAAGATTCAGCAGACATTAAAACCAAAAAAGGCCTGATTCTTTTTCCTCCTATTTCTATAATATATTTAATAGGATCATATAATGTTTTAGGAGAATCTGAAAAAGACAAATCTTTTAGGCTGTTATTAATTAACTCGGCATAAAATTTGATATTATTCAAAATGATAATTTGATTCAAAAATACATCTTTTACAATTCCTATTATTAATTAAACATAAAACTTTGGAAACTATTTGCGTTTTTAAAGTTTCCTGTTTATATTTGCACTCCAAAAAAGTAATACTTGAAGGATTTAATATTAGAAAAAACAAGAGAACTTTTTCTCACCATAGGGTTTAAAAGCATTACTATGGATAATATTGCTAATGCAATGGGAGTTTCTAAAAAAACAATTTATAATTTTTTCGAAAATAAAACTGAACTTGTTAAAGAGGTAACTAATTACATGTTTGTAAGCATTACTGGTGGGATTACTGAAATAAAAAAAACATCAGATGATCCAATAAGTGAGCTTTATGACATTAATTTATTTTTAATTAAATATCTCAAAAGAGAAAGTGTATCACCTCTTTACCAACTTGAAAAATATTATCCCAAGATTCATAAAAATTTAAATAATAAGCAATTTGAGTTTATTACAAAATCAACTAAAGAAAGTTTAGACAACGGAATCAAATTAGGCTTGTTTAGAAAAGACATTAAAATTGATTTTATTTCCAGACTTTATTTTAAAGGTATGATGGGTATAAGAGATTTGGATACCTTTCCAAATAAACTTTATGATCCAGTTAGCTTAAAAACAGATTTTATTGAATACCACTTAAGAGCTATTGTGACTGATGAGGGATTAAAAAAACTAAACCACTTTATAAATAAGTAATGAAAAAAACAGGTTTATTGATAATTATTATTTTACTGTCAAATAATTTATTTGGACAAAATGCATTTACATTAGAAAATGCTATTGATTATGCTTTAGAAAACAATAGGCTATCAAAAAATGCAACTAGTGACCTAGAAATTGCTAATGCAAAAAAATGGGAAACGATAGCAACAGGACTTCCTCAAATAAATGCATTTATTGACTACAATAACAATTTAAAACAACCTGTTTCGCTAGTTCCTGCTGAATTTTTTGGCGGTAATCCTGGAGAATTTGCAGAACTTTCTTTTGGAACTAAACAAACTATTGATGGATCAGTTACTCTAACTCAACTTTTATTTGACGGATCATATATGATTGGACTAGCATCTATAAAACTATATATGGACATTGCTGAAAAAGCTAAAATAAAAACAGATCAGGAAGTTAAAAAAGCAACTATTTCGGCTTATGGAAATGCTCTAATTAGCCAAGAAAGAGTTAAAATTTTAAATAAGAATCTTAAAAATGTAAAGAACAATTTAGACGAAATAAATAAAATATATCAAAATGGTTTTACAGAACTTGAAAATGTAGAACAACTTACTATATCTTACAAATCATTAAAGAATTCTTTAGATTATGCCACCAAAATAGAAAAAACAACTCTCAACCTTTTCAAGCTAATTATTGGCTATGATATTGAAAAAGAAATTACTCTATTAGACAATTTATCTGGACTAACTTTGAAAAGTTTTGATTTAAATGAGTCATCAGAAAATTTTGAAATCGAAAAAAATATTGATTATCAATTGTCTCTAAATAATAAAAAGTCTCAACAAACTTTATTAAGACTTGAACAAGCTAAAGCACTTCCTACTTTAAGAGCTTTCTTAAAAGGTGGTTATGATGGAAACAATGAATCGTTTAGATTTTTTAAACCAAACCAAAAATGGTATGGCTACTCTTTTGTTGGCGTAACAATGTCTGTTCCGATATTTAGTTCTCTAAGAAAATCTGCAAAAACTCAACAAGCTAAAATTGAGTTTGAAAAATCTGTAATAGATTATTCAGAATCAAAGAAAAGAATTCTTATTGAACTTGAAAATGCTGAGAGTGAATACCAATACGCTCTAAATTCTTATAACAATGCAATAGAAAACTTGAAACTTGCTGAAAAAATAGAGAGAAAAAATCAAATCAAATTTCTTGAGGGACTGATCTCTGGTCTTGAATTAAGACAAGCGCAAATTCAGCTATACTCAATACAAAACGAATTGCTTCAATCTATGCTTGAGGTTATAAATAAAAAAACAGCTCTTGAAATTATGTTAACTCAGAATTAATAAAAATGAAAAATACACTTACACTTTTTCTTATTGTATTGCTAATATCATGTGATGATAACCCTTCATTTAAAAGTATATTAGAATCTAACGACGTTGAAAAAATAAAACTTAAAAGAAAAGAAATAGTAGCTTCACAGCAAAATATTTCTAACCAACTTCAAATTATAGACGACAAACTTGAAGAATTAAATACTAACCCCCAACTTCCAATAGTTGAAGCATATAAGGTTAGCCCTGTTGAATTTGATCATTATATTCAAGTTCAAGGAAGTGTTAGCTCTGACGAGTTAATAAATATTTATCCAGAATTTTCGGGTACTATTAAAGATATCTACGTTAAGAGTGGTGAGAAAGTGAAAAAAGGTCAGCCCTTAATAAAAATTGATGATGGTGGACTAAAAGAACAATTATCTCAACTTGAAATTGGATTTGAGTTAACTAAAACAACATTCGAAAGACAACAAAGATTATGGGATCAAAATATTGGTAGTGAAATTAAATTCCTGGAGACCAAATCAATGTACGAAGCTCAAAAACAAGGGATAAATCAACTAAAAAAACAGATTAAAAAAACACTAATTGAAGCCCCATTTAGCGGAACAATTGATAACGTTATAGCTAAAAAAGGAGAGGTTGTTTATCCAGGAAGATCAAATCTTATGATGCTTTTAAATTTAGATAATTTATATATTGAATCTAATGTTCCTGAAAAACATATTGCATCTATTAGCTCTGGTAATAAAGCTATTGTCCACTTTCCGTTGCTTGACAAAACAATAACAACTACGGTTCGACAATCGGGCAGTTATATAAACCCAATAAACAGAACATTCAAAATTGAAATGGATATAGATAAAAACAATTTGAATATCAAACCCAATTTAAATTCCAAAGTAAGAATAAACGATTATTCTAATTCATCTGCTTTAATGGTAAATCAAAACTTTATAAGCATAGATAGCAAAAACAAAGAATATGTCTATAAAATTTCTACAAATAATAATAAAAACTATGTTTCTAAAACAATAGTAGAAACTGGAAAAAATGATGGAGTAAATATTGAAATTCTTTCTGGAATTAATCCTGGAGATATGATAGTTTCTGAAGGTATTAGAAAATTAGTAGATAAAGCAAGAGTTAAAATAATCAATTAAAAAATTACTGAATTGAACAAAAAAGAAAAAGATTTTGCTCCATCATCATGGGCAATAAACAACAGCACTACAATGTATGTTGTAATGGCGTTAGTTCTTTTTTTAGGTATTGATTTTTATTTTAATATGCCTAGAGAGGAATATCCTGAAATTAAAGAAAATATTGTATTCATAAGTTCTATATATCCAGGTAATACAGCTGAGGATGTTGAAAAGTTGATAACTGAGCCTCTTGAGGATAAGCTTAAATCTGTCAATAATATAATTGAAATAAAATCTTCTTCTAAAGAAAATTTATCGTTAATAATTATAGAGTTTGATGATGGAATTGGATATACTGAAGCTAAGCTCAAAGTAAAAGATGAAGTTGAATCTGCAGTGGCCAGTGAAGATTGGCCTATGTTTAACAATGTAAAAGTTGACCCTAATGTTTTCAACATGACTTTTACAGAAGAAATGCCGATAGTGAATATTAATATTTCGGGGGATTATTCTACTGAAAAACTTAAAGAATTTTCTGAAATTCTACAAGATGAAATTGAAAGTTTAAATGAAATTAAGAAGGTAGATATCTCTGGTGCATTAGATAAAGAAGTTGAAATTGCAGTAGACATTTATAAAATGATGGCTTCTAAAATTTCATTTTATGATGTTATTAATTCTATTCAAGCTGGAAATATTTCCGTTTCTGCTGGAAATTTAAAAGCCAATGACCAAAGAAAGACAATTCGAATAATTGGCGAAATAAGTTCACCTTCTGAATTAGAGAATTTTGTTGTTAAATCATCTTATAACAACTCAGTGTTATTAAAAGATATAGCCGAAATAAAATTTAAAGAAAAAGAAGTTACAACTTATGCTCGTGAAAAAGGCAACCCTGTTGTAATGTTAGTGGTCAAAAAAAGATCTGGTGAAAACACCTTACGAGCAGTTGAAAAAATACGCTCTATTGTTGAGGAAAATATCGAAAATGTTTTTCCAAAAAACTTAACTGTTTCAATAGCAAACGACCAATCTGAATTAACTGAAAACCAAGTTACAGATTTAGTTAATAGTATAATATTTGGGGTAGTTATTGTTGTTTTGGTATTACTATTTTTCTTAGGTTTTAAAAATGCTCTTTTTGTTGGAATAGCTATACCGATGTCAATGTTTATGTCAATTGCAATTCTTGGTGCTATGGGTAACACATTAAATACTATGATTCTATTTGGTCTTATTCTCGGGCTGGGATTATTAGTTGATAATGCTGTAGTAGTTGTTGAGAACGTTTACAGATTAATGGAAAAAGAAGGCATGAGCAGAATAGAAGCAACAAAAAAAGGCATCTCTGAAATTGCTTTTCCTATAATCATATCGACTGCAACCACAGTAGCTGCATTTATTCCACTTGGATTATGGCCTGGGAGAATTGGTAAGTTTATGGTTTTTTTCCCAATTACTCTTTCAGTGGTACTGTGCTCTTCATTGCTTGTAGCTATTTTTTTCAATTCGGTATTAGTTTCAAGATTTATGAAAATTGAGGATACTAATATGCCTGTTAAAAGAATTATTAGACTCACAACAACACTCGGAGTTTTTGGAGTTTTATTTTTAATATTAGGCTTCACTATTGATAATATAGAGTCTACTAGGGTTTACAGGTTTTTGGGATCTCTCCTAATATTTGTTTCAATA
>Ga0228609_1001060_pt1 | contig 11519 bp, 10 predicted proteins | sample 10DmetaG_FD_190068 | JGI IMG/M metagenome (GOLD analysis project Ga0228609, IMG submission 190068) | Seawater microbial communities from Monterey Bay, California, United States - 10D | ecosystem: Environmental > Aquatic > Marine > Coastal | place: USA: California | collected 2016-11-10 | reverse complement strand
TGGGTGCATTCTATCAATCCAAAAACAGGTAAAGCCAATCCGTCATCTGTTCTCAGTGCCTCCGTATTAGCCCCCGACTGTATGACCGCCGATGCGTATGCAACGGCTTTAATGGTAATGCCTTTTGAGCAATCTAAAGCACTTATTTCAAACCGCCCCGAATTAGAAGCTTATTGGATTCTAGCCGATTCTTTAGGATGAGTAAAAGAGGTTTTTTCTAAAGGTTTTCAGAATAAGTAAATTCAAATCGTTCTGACTTTTCGGATTTGTTTTTCTGAGTCTTTTAAAAAAAGGGGGGAGGGTTAAGCACTCTAGGTTGAATTCCTGTTATAAAAACAGTAAATTTTAGTAATATTGAGTCCCATTTGTTTTTCCTTATGAAAAAAGCCTACACTTTTTCAAGCCAATTTCTTTTGTGCTTTATCATTCGATCCACGGAACGAACGACTAATTTATATCATTTCACTTTTGATTGTGTAAATTATTATGCAATTAGAAAATGGATCCAGAGATCCTTATAGATAAACATTTTCGCTTTTTCTATTTTATTAAGTTTCCCGTCAAAGCTATACAGTCAAGAGCGTACTAAGAATAATGAGATTGAAAAATATATTAAAGACTTTACTCAACTTGTAAATAAAACCCACAAGGAAAGAACGATACTCCTTACTCCTTTTTATGGAAAAGGCATTAGCTCTTTAGATTCAATTCAACTCTTTACTGCATTTAATGAAATTGATGCTTTTGGCTTTTAATGAAGATGATCAGGAGCTTGCACTTGAAGTAGAGCTAATGCGTTTGCATTACTATGTTTATAGAAAACATTTTCAAGAAGAGTTCATCGTAAAAAAAATTAAAGAGGTCGAAAAAATTATCCTTCTCCAATTGAACTCCCTTATTTGTTTAAGTAACAAATTGCAACAGAGTTTGATTGCCATGTTCAAACGGTTCGCATGGCATTGATTTGGTATAACAATTCACAACTTACAGAAAAAATTCGAAGTCGTGCAAAAGAACTCCTTTTGGAAGAAGCTAAAAAAAAATCTATTCATACATGAATATATCCCCAAGCGGGAAATTTATGTAAAGGCATAGAAGAAGAAAGCTTGTTTTAATGTTTTAAAATATTCAGTTGAACCTACATACCATCAAATAGCAATAATAATTCAATCAATTTTTAATTCTTATTAAGCCAATTATTTCGAAAAAGGGAATTAAGAAGTAGCCTTTGGCATTTACAAAAAACTTGCCTAAATCCTTTCTAACAAGGGCGGCTTTTTGCTATTTTCCCCAACATGGAGACTATTATTTATTCCCCTTATAAAAGGGGTTAGGGGGTGTTTTTCAGCTGTTGTATTCTGCCTAAAACTACTTGCTAACTAAAGTCCATTTATATTCTCAAAATCTCCTTTTAATAGAAGGGTTTTTTTGTCGATCAAAGACGCAGGTTTTTTTTAAGGCTTAACCGCCACGGGAATCCTTTCATTTTTGGGTAGGGCAAAACGGACAAAGTCCGTTTGGGATAACCCAGAGATGCTTTGTACAGCAGTGACATCAAAGCCTATTTTTTCTAGTCGGCTGTAGTAGTCTATTCCATAGATACGGACATGGTCGTATTGTCCAAAAATTCGAGTGCGTTCTTTTTTATCGGTAATGGAATCGTCTTCAAAAGTAATTTCACGACTTTCATCCAAAGGGACTTGTGCAATCAAGGCGCCTCCTTTTTTTAAAACACGATAGAGTTCTTCCATTGCTTTTTGATCGTTTGGGATATGCTCCAAAACATGATTACAGAAAATTAAATCGTACTCCTCATTTTTAAAGGGAAGCGCACAAATATCTGCTTTCACATCGGCAAGAGGAGAGTGGAGGTCGGTGGTCGTGTAGGCCCAATTGTCAAGGGTTTTGAACTTGGTGTAAAAAACTTGTTCTGGGGCAATGTGCAACACCCTGAGAGAACGTGTTAAAAAATCCGTCTCTCGGGATAAATACAACCACAAAAGGCGATGCCTTTCCAAAGATAGTGTTCCTGGACACAAGGCATTTTCTCTTAAATTTTGATATCCATAAGGCAAAAACTTTCGATAGGAACTTCCATCGATGGGATCGGTAAATTGGTTTCCTTTAAAATACCATTTAATCAAAGGACGAAACCAAATACTCAACCTGATTAAAAGGGGTCTGGGAAGCAAGTTGAGCAACCATTTCATACCAAAAGGGGTTCTTTTCTATAGGGTAACTCTTCATCACTTTTTATGCCTAGAGCCTCATAAATGTATTGAAAAGTAGAAAGTAATTCTGGTTTTCCATCTATCAAAGCCACGTTATGCTCAAAATGAGCGCTGGCTTTTCCGTCAGCAGTGAGTATTGTCCAACCGTCTTTGAGTTGTTTGATGCGGTGAGTCCCACCGTTGATCATGGGTTCTATGGCCAAAACCATCCCTTCTTGGAATTTTTTACCTTTTCCACGTTTTCCATAATTTGGAACTTCTGGACCTTCGTGCATGACGCGTCCTAAGCCATGACCTACTAATTCACGGACCACACCATAGCCTTCTTTTTCACAAAAATGCTGAATGGCATAACCCATGTCTCCCAAACGATTTCCCGCACGAAAAGTATCAATCCCCTCATAAAGTGAAGCTTTTGTCACCTTGAGTAATTTTTCAACTTCAGGATCAATTTCACCTACAGCAAAGGTGTAGGCATGGTCTCCATAAAATCCATTTTTTAATGCGCCGCAATCAATCGAAATGATATCTCCTTCTTGCAAGGGTTTTTCATTAGGGATTCCATGAACTACTTGAGCATTCGGACTCATGCACAAAGTGTTAGGAAAATCATATAAACCTAAAAATCCGGGTTCTGCCTGATGGTCACGAATAAAGCTTTCGGCGAGTTGATCTAGTTTCAGGCTGGTTATTCCAGGTTTAATTTCGGCGGCCAACATACCCAATGTTTTAGAAACAATAAGGGCACTCTCTCGCATCAATTCAATTTCCTCTTTTGTTTTTAGTACAATTGCTGCCATATTAAAAATCTGCGTAGGAATTTTCGTAGGGCTCTCTTTTTAAAATTTTAGAAAAATCGTCAACTAAGTTTACTACTGGGAATTCAACAAATCGATTGATTTCTTTACCGTTTTCGATGAATATCAAGGTCGGAATATTGAGGATGTCATATTCTTTTTCATAACTCAGAGGACTGTCTTTGGCCTCTGAAATAGAATACATTTCAATTTTGTCATTGGACACTCCTAGAAGGTCAAGGAGCTTAAACATTCCTCCAAGTTCTCTTTGGGTGTCTCCGCACCAAGTTCCTAAAAACAATTTAAACTCAAGATTTTTAGCCAAAGGGGCATACTCAGCCGACCAGCCTTCAGGAATTTTTATATTGTTATATTCAGGCTGAAACCAAGCTTGAAATTCGGGGGTGTCTAAATTAGCACGATTCATATAGCCAAGAATAACAGTCTCTCCTTCTTCACCGATTAGGCTTTCAACTTTTAAAGGTTTTTGCGGTGTTTTCTTCTCTTGTATTTGCCCTTTACAGCCTACAAGTAAAAGGATAAAAATAATGGTTGGGACTAGTTTTTTCATGAGCGTAGAATTAAAGATTTTTGGGTCATCGTTTTGGGTTGAGAAATTTCCAAAAGATCTAAAACTGTTGGGGCAATATCTCCCAAAATTCCATTCGTAATTTTTTTCTTTTCGGGGTCCACTAATATTACAGGAACAGGATTTGTTGTATGTGCCGTGTTGGGACTCCCATCGGGATTGATCATCGTTTCGCAATTTCCGTGATCGGCAATTACGATACTAACATATTCTTTTTCTAATGCCGTTTCAATCACAGCTTTTGCGCATTGATCAACGGATTCACAGGCTTTAATTGCAGCTTGTAAATCACCCGTATGTCCAACCATATCTGGGTTTGCAAAATTTAAGCAAATAAAATCAGGTGCATCTTTTTTTATTTTTTCAACAATGGCATCTTTGATTTCAAAGGCGCTCATTTCGGGTTGAAGGTCGTAGGTCGCTACTTTTGGGGAGGGACATAGAATACGATCCTCTCCTTCAAAAGGGGCTTCTCGACCTCCATTAAAAAAGAAGGTAACGTGGGGATATTTTTCTGTTTCCGCAATACGAACTTGGGTTTTTCCTGCCTTGGATAAAACTTCGCCCAGAGTATTTTCTAAGTTATCTTTGTCAAAAACAACTTGAACATGCTGAAACGATTCATCATAATTGGTCAGGGTAACATAATGCAAATCGAGCGGTGCCATTTCGAATTCAGGAAAGGCTTTTTGAGAAAGGACTTGTGTTAACTCTCTTCCTCGATCGGTTCTAAAATTAAAAAACAAGATAACATCTCCATTTTCAATCCTAGTAATAGCTTCTCCTTTTCCATTATCTTTAAAAAGCGGTGCAATAAACTCATCCGTTACCCCTTTAGAATAGCTCTTTGAAAGCTCCTTTGGAAAGTTTGTGGTAGAGCTTCCAATTCCATTTACGAGCAAATCATAGGCTTTTTTTACTCGTTCCCAGCGTTGATCTCGATCCATGGCGTAATAGCGGCCAATAATTGAGGCCAAGTGACCGCCAGTTTCAGCTAGTTTTTTTTCGATCTGCTCTACAAAATGTTTACCCGATTGAGGATCAACATCTCTACCGTCTGTAAAAGCGTGAAGATAAACGTCATTCAACTTATATTCTCCAATAAGATCCAAGAGGCCCTCAATATGATTGATGTGCGAATGGACTCCTCCATCTGACAATAATCCCAAAAGATGCACTTTTTTTCCTTCCTTTTTGGCGTATTCAAGGCTATCTGTTAATACCTTTTCATTTCTCAATTCATCTTTTTCAACCGCCAAATTGATTTTGGCTAAATCTTGATAAACAATTCGACCTGCTCCCAGATTCATGTGTCCCACTTCACTATTTCCCATTTGACCTTCGGGAAGACCTACGTGTTGTCCATCTGTTCTAAGCGTACTGTATGCATAGTTTTTATACAAGGAATCAATGTAGGGAGTTTTTGCCTGATCAACAGCAGAAATAGTGGGGTCTGGTGAGTTTCCCCAGCCATCGAGAATCATTAAAAGTGTTTTTTGGGCCATCTAAAAAGTTTTTGCAAAGATACAAATTAGTCTCCACCTCTCTGAATCTTAAAGGCTTAAAAAAAAGCTGTTTCTTTGTAAATAAAATATTTGAAGAAAGGCATTGTTTATCGGTCAACAGGAAGTTGGTATACTGTAGCCTCTGAAGGCGTTTTTTATGAATGTCGAATCAAAGGAAAACTCCGTTTAAAAGGAATCAAGAGTACCAATCCTGTAGCGGTTGGAGATCGAGTTCATTTTGAAGTAGATTCTCATGCCAGTTCCTTGGAAGGAAATATCACCCATATTGAAGAACGACAAAATTATATTGTCAGAAAATCAGTGAACCTTTCCAAACAAACTCACATTATAGCGTCCAATATTGATCAGGTTTTTTTACTGATTACTTTAAACAATCCCCCAACGTTTCCGGCGTTTATCGATCGTTTTTTAGTGACCGCTGAAGCCTATCAAATTCCTGCAATTTTATTGTTTAATAAAATTGACACCTACTCAGCAATAGATTTGGAGGCACTTCAATTATTGCAGCTAACCTATAAAAATATTGGTTATGCTACGTATACGATTTCCGCCACTGAAGGAGAAGGTGTTCCAAAAATCAAAGAATTAATGCAAGATAAAGTGAGTATGTTTTCAGGGCATAGTGGCGTTGGTAAATCCACCTTGGTCAATGCCATTTCTCCGGGTTTAGATTTGAAAACAGCTGCTATTTCAAAGCAACACCAACAGGGAATGCATACAACAACCTTTGCAGAAATGTTTGCTTTGTCCAATGGAATCAAAATTATCGATACTCCAGGAATTAAAGGATTTGGTGTTGTTGATATGCTCCCTGAAGAGATCGGAAATTATTTTCCCGAGTTTTATCAGCGAAAAGGAAATTGTAAATTCCATAATTGTATTCATATAAACGAACCTAAATGTGCAATTATTGAGGCGGTTGAAAATGGAGAAATTGCTTATTCACGCTACACTTCCTACACGCAAATGATGGAAGAAGATTCCCCTTACAGAAATTAAAAATGAGAGTTATTATCCAGAGAGTCCTTCGGGCTCAAGTCCGAATCAATCAAAATGAGAATAGGGAAATCCAAGAGGGTTTGCTCGTTTTGTTAGGTATTGAAATGGAAGATGACTCGACAGATGTTTTGTGGCTTGTAAACAAAGTGTTGAATTTGCGAATTTTCAATGATTCAGATGGAATAATGAATTTATCTTTGATGGATAAGAAAGCCGCACTGATGGTTGTTAGTCAGTTTACCTTGATGGCTTCCACAAAAAAGGGAAATAGACCTTCTTATATTCGCGCAGCAAAGCACGAACATGCCATTCCACTTTATGAGCTTTTTTTGGAAACAGCTAAAAAACAATTAGACAAAAAGGTAACTTCAGGAACTTTCGGTGCCGACATGGAAGTAAGCCTTGTTAATGACGGTCCTGTTACGATTCAAATGGATTCAAAAAACAAAGAGTAGATCTAGAGTATGTTGACTTCAGTTTCAAGGGTAATTTTAAATTGCTTTAGAGCGGCTTTTTGAATTTTTTGAGCCAGGGCTAAAATTTCATTTCCTGTGGCACGATTATAATTGACCAGTACAAGTGCCTGTTTCGTATGAACACCTGCATCTCCGTCTCTAACTCCTTTGAATCCCATTTTTTCAATCAACCATGCGGCAGGGACTTTTACAGCACCACTAGGAGTTGGGTAATGGGGTAACTCTGGATATTTTTGCAATAAGGTATCAAAGTGTTTTTTTTCAAGAATTGGATTTTTAAAAAAGCTACCACTATTTCCAATTTCTTTAGGATCCGGAAGTTTGGATTGTCGAATTGAAATGACCGTCTCTGCAACATGCTGAATGGTATGTGTTTTTCCTTCTAAATTTTTTTGAATGTCACCATAACTGAGTTGTAAACTGTGAGGGGGTTTTTGAAGTTTTAAACAGACACTTGTAATAATGTATTTTCCTTTGTATTTGTTTTTAAACACAGAGTCGCGATATCCAAAGTGCATGGTTTCTTTTGTAAAGGTTTTAAAGTCTTGAGTATCCAAGTCAAAAACTTCACAACAATGAAAAACAGATTTTAATTCTACCCCATAAGCTCCAATATTTTGAATGGGTGCTGCTCCAACACTCCCCGGAATTAAAGCTAAATTTTCAACGCCACCATAATTCTGCTTTAAACACCAGAGGACGAATTCGTGCCAGTTTTCTCCTGCTTGAACTTCAACATATACCGATTGTTCATCTTCACGCAAAACGGAAATTCCTTTAGTTCCAATAACTAACGTTAGTCCTTCGTAATCATGAGTGAGAAGCATATTACTCCCTCCTCCATGGATTCTTATGGGTCTGTTTTGATATTGGCTGTAAAGTTCTTTTAATTGTGAGGTCTCAGTGAGCAAAAAAAAGTTTTGGGTAAAAACTTCAATTCCAAAGGAGTTGTATTTTTTTAAAGAAACGTTTTCTTCAAGCTTGAGCATGTTTCAAGATACTAATTTCTGATAGGCTGCTAAAGCCTTTTTCAAAATACTTACCGATCGAATTAATTTTTCGCTATCTAAAATAAAAGCAATTCGAACTTCATTTAATCCGATCCCAGGGGTTGAATAAAAACCTCTTGCTGGAGCTAACATAACTGTTTGCTTTTCATCATGAAAGTCAGTGAGTAGATATTTAGAGAAATCTTCTGCATCTGCTACGGGTAGTTTTACGATACAGTAAAACGCCCCCATGGGGTGAGAGACTTCAACATTAGGAATTTTTTCAAGTTGTTCAATTAAAACATTTCTCCGTTTTCCATACTCTGCAATAACCTCTTCAAGGTAACGGTCTGGTGCATCCAAAGCAGCTTCACTTGCCATCAAGGCATAGGTAGGAGGGGAGAGCCTTAAATGCGCAAATTTTAATACATTTTGGATTAAGTCTTTATTTTTTGAAACGATGCATCCTACCCGGGCACCACAGAGACTATATCGTTTGGATACAGAATCAATCATTACTGTATGCTTAGCTCCTTTAGGATGTTGTAATACAGAGTAATGTTTATTACCTGCATGAATAAATTCGCGATATACTTCATCAACAATTAAGAAAATATCATGTTCAATAGCTAGTTGGACAAGTGTCGAGATTTCTTTTTCACTATAAACGTATCCCGTTGGATTGCTGGGATTACATAGTAAAATTGCTTTTGTTTTAGGGGTTATTTTTTTACTGATATTTTCTAATGAGGGTAATTGAAATTGAGAAGTAAATTCTGAAACAACAGGAATTACGTTTACACTAGCAGCACTTGCAAAACCATTATAATTGGCATAGAAAGGCTCTGGAATAATAATTTCATCTTCTGCGTCACAAATGACGTTGAGGGCAAAAGTTAGGGCTTCACTCGCGCCCGTAGTGACAAGTACATCGTCAGGAGCAACTTCAATTCCATGTTTTTGATAGTAAACACATAATTTTTTTCGATACGTCAATGTTCCTTGCGAGGGACCATAAGGGAGGAGGCTTAGATCTGAATTTTGAACCGCTTCAATGGCCTCTTTTGGAGCAGCAATATCGGGTTGTCCAATGTTGAGATGGAAAACCTCAATACCCTCCGCTTTTGCTTTGTCAGAATGAATAACTAATTTCCGGATGGGTGAAGTGGGAAGTTCTATCCCCTTCTTTGATAAATGTGGCATGCTAAAATAAAAAGCAAAAATGCTAAAAAAATAATTCTTAAACACAAGTGTGAATGCCTTAAATGTTATTTATATCCTATTTTGGGCATTTTATGTCGTGTGATTTAAGTAATCTGCTTAAAAGTTATTTCTGATTTACACTTAACTGGAGATTTATTCCTTTGGAAGAACAGTCCCTTTTATTTTGAGTGCTACAATGGAGTTCTGTTCTAAATTGGTGGTAACGGTTATTGTTTTTCTAAAAGGTCCTGTTCGTTTGGTGTCATATTTGACAATGATTTCACTAGACTCGCCAGGTGCTATGGGACCCTCTGGTTTTTTTGGAATGGTACAGCCACAACTGGATTGAACATTTTGGATTATTAAGTCTTTATTTCCGGAATTGGTAAAGTTAAACACACGTTCACCATCACTTCCGTTGGCTATGGTGCCATAGTCTATAGTGGTAGTTTCAAAATTAATTTGTGCTCCAGTTTCTTGTGCAAAAGCAGGGATTACAGCACATAGGAAAAATAGGTTAATGAGGTGTTTTGTTTTCATAATTTGGTTTAAAAGTCTTTAAATTTAAAAATTTTCTTTCAATTTAGGATGGAATTTTTATTATACCATAAGTGTTCCTACTTTTGTAAATCAAAAATTAGACCAAAATTTTTATGGAAATTCCCTCCAAGTTTGATTCTCGGCTGGTAGAAACTAAATGGTACCGCTTCTGGCAAGAAAACGGCTATTTTAAATCCGTCCCTGATGAGCGTGAACCCTATACCATTGTCATTCCTCCACCCAATGTAACAGGAGTCCTTCATATGGGACATATGCTCAATAATTCTTTGCAAGATATTATCATTCGAAGAGCACGTATGAGGGGGTATAATGCATGTTGGGTTCCGGGAACAGACCACGCTTCAATTGCAACGGAGGCTAAAGTAGTTGCCAAACTCAAATCAGAAGGAATTGATAAAAGTAGCCTTACTAGAGAAGCCTTTTTAGATCACGCTTGGGATTGGACCCATGAATACGGAGGTGTTATTCTAGAGCAACTAAAAAAACTGGGTTGTAGTTGTGATTGGGATCGAACGAAATTTACACTTGATCCTGAAATGTCAGAATCTGTACTCCGTGTTTTTATAGATTTATATAACAAAGGCAAGGTTTATCGCGGTTTTCGCATGGTGAACTGGGATCCGGAAGCACAAACGACCTTGTCAGACGAGGAAGTAATTTATGAGGAAAAGTCTGGAAATTTATATCATATAGCGTATCAGGTTGAGGGATCTGATGAGCAGGTAATTATTGCCACTACACGTCCAGAAACCCTATTGGGTGATTCAGCGGTTTGTGTTCACCCTGAGGATGAACGTTATTTTCATTTAAAAGGAAAAGAAGTTTGGGTGCCCCTTACCGGTAGAAAAGTGCCCCTTATTCAAGATGAATATGTGGCTATGGATTTTGGAACAGGCTGTCTTAAAGTCACTCCTGCACATGATATAAATGATAAAGCACTGGGTGAAAAACATGGACTTGAGGTTATCGATATATTTAATGCCGATGCTACACTCAATGCACAAGGTCTAGAATTTGAAGGCTTGGATCGTTTTGTTGCACGTAAGAAAATTGTAAAGGCTCTTGATTCTTTAGGAGTTTTGGTTAAAACAGAATCTCATATTCATAAAGTAGGAACCTCCGAACGAACCAAGGCGGTCATAGAGCCCCGTTTGTCGGATCAATGGTTTTTAAAAATGGAAGAATTAGCTCAACCTGCCATTGAGGCTGTTTTGCATTCGGATGAAATTGCATTATTGCCTGAAAAATTCAAAAACACCTACCGACATTGGATGGAAAATATTCGGGACTGGAATATTTCAAGACAGTTATGGTGGGGTCAACGAATTCCGGCATATTATTACGGAACTGGAGTTGAGGATTTTGTTGTTGCACTTACTCTTGAGGAGGCGCTTGAAGCCGCTCAAAACAAATCGGGAAATGCTTCGCTTAAATTGGAGGAACTCAGTCAAGACGAGGATGTTTTAGATACTTGGTTCTCCTCATGGTTGTGGCCCATTTCTGTTTTTGATGGAATTCGAAATCCAGAAAATGAAGAAATTGAGTACTATTATCCCACCCAAGATTTAGTAACAGGACCAGATATCTTATTTTTCTGGGTTGCAAGGATGATTATTTCAGGTTATGAATATAGAGGGGAAAAACCTTTTTCAAATGTTTATTTAACGGGTCTTGTACGTGACGAAAAAGGGCGCAAGATGTCCAAGCAGTTGGGGAATTCTCCTGATGCTTTAAAGCTTATAGAAAACTATGGTGCCGATGCGGTTCGCGTAGGATTAATGTTGAGCTCTGCTGCAGGGAATGACTTGCTTTTTGATGAAAGTCTTTGTCAACAGGGAAAAAACTTCGCCAATAAAATTTGGAATGCTTACCGTTTGATCGAAGGCTGGGAAATTGACACCGAGATTCAACCTTCCACTGCTGCAACTGAAGCTTTAGATTGGTATGAAAATCATTTTAATAAGACCATTCTTTGGGTGGATGAGAATTTTGAAAAATACCGTATATCAGATGCATTAATGACGATCTACAAGCTAATCTGGGATGATTTTTGTTCCTGGTTACTTGAGTTGGTGAAGCCAGAATATGGAAAACCCATAGATGCTGCTACGCATGGAAGAATTATTGTTTTATTTGAAAACAATTTAC
>Ga0228609_1001049_pt1 | contig 11597 bp, 10 predicted proteins | sample 10DmetaG_FD_190068 | JGI IMG/M metagenome (GOLD analysis project Ga0228609, IMG submission 190068) | Seawater microbial communities from Monterey Bay, California, United States - 10D | ecosystem: Environmental > Aquatic > Marine > Coastal | place: USA: California | collected 2016-11-10 | reverse complement strand
TGGAGCCGAGCGCGCCCAGATTGCCAAGGCCGAGGACGGCCGTACCGTTGGAGATCACGGCGACGAGATTGCCTTTGTTGGTGTAGTCATAGGCGAGCTCTGGATTGGCGGCGATGTCTTCGCAAGGGACGGCAACGCCCGGAGAGTAGGCAAGAGAAAGATCCCGCTGTGTTGTCATGGGGACAGTTGCCTGCACCTCCCATTTGCCAGGTGTTGGCTCAAGGTGAAAGGCAAGGGCGTCTTCGCGGGAGATCTTCTGCTTGGTCATTTTTGGCCTGATTCAATACTGGTTTAATAAGGGGTCGGGCAGTCATAGCCTTTGTCGGCGCTTCTCTCAAACGATTTCAGACTTTCGGCTTTCGCGCGGTCGCTTGGCAGATTAGTTTGGCCCCAACCATTCGGGGGGATGAGCCTGTGAGCGCTGCCAAGCCAACTGTGACGCCAATGATGGCGCAGTATCTTGAGATTAAGGGGAATTACCCCGAGGCGCTCTTGTTTTATCGCATGGGCGACTTTTACGAGATGTTCTTTGACGATGCTGTGGCAGCGTCGGAAGCGCTGGATATTGCGCTGACCAAGCGAGGCAAACACGACGGCGAGGATATTGCCATGTGCGGTGTGCCCCATCATGCGGCTGAGAACTACCTTTTGACGCTTATTCGCAAGGGCTTTCGTGTGGCTGTTTGTGAACAGTTGGAAAGTCCCGAAGAGGCCAAGAAGCGCGGCTATAAATCAGTTGTGCGGCGGGATGTTGTGCGGCTTGTCACGCCGGGCACGCTGACAGAAGACAGCCTTTTGGAGGCGCGCCGCAACAACTTTTTGGCGGCGTATATCGAGATTCGCGATGTGGCAGGGCTGGCTTGGCTTGATATGTCCACAGGTGACTTTCGGGTTATGGAGCTATCGCGCGTGCGGCTGGGGCCAGAGCTTGCGCGGCTTTCACCGAGTGAAATTGTTTTTGCGGATGCACAGTTTAACGAGCTTGCGCCGCTGGCTGAGGAACAAGGCGTCGCTGTGAGCGAACTGGGCAAGGCCAGCTTTGACAGCGAGGGGGCTCAGAAGCGGCTCTGTACCTTTTTTGAAGTCGAGACCTTGGACGCTTTTGGCCAATTTTCACGCGCTGAAGTTTCGGCGCTGGGGGCTGTGCTTGATTATCTGGAGATCACCCAGAAGGGGAAGCTGCCGCTTTTGGCAGCACCCGTGCGCGAAGTGGCGGGACGGGTTATGCAGATTGATGCGGCCACGCGGCGCAATCTTGAGCTGACGCGCTCTATGCAGGGTGCGCGCGCTGGCTCGCTTCTGGGGGCGATTGACCGCACGTTGACAGCGCAGGGCGCGCGGCTTTTGGAGCGGCGGGTTAGCTCGCCCTCTTGTGACGTGGCCGAGATTTCTGCGCGTCTGGATGCTGTGAGTGTTGGGCTGGCTGATACAGGGTTTCTGGCGGACACTCGTGACAGCTTGCGCCATGTGCCAGATATGGAGCGCGCGCTTTCAAGGCTTGGGCTAGAGCGCGGCGGGCCGAGAGACTTGGCGAGTATTCGCAACGGTCTTGGGAAAGCGGGTGATATAGGCTCTAATATGGCCAAACTTGAGCTGCCCACGCTTTTGAGAGAAGCAGGCCAAAAGCTTTTGGGGCATGATGCACTCGTTGATCTGCTTGATGCGGCGCTTGTGGCGGAGCCGCCTTTGTTTGCCCGCGATGGCGGGTTTGTGGCAGCCGGCTATGACGAAGAGCTCGACGCCAGCCGCGCCTTGCGCGACGAGGGACGCGGCGTGATTGCTAAGATGCAGGCGGACTATGCCGCTGACACGGGGATTGCGGCGCTCAAGATCAAGCACAACAATGTGCTTGGGTATTTCATCGAGGTGACGGCGACCCATGCGGAGAAAATGTTGGGCGCGCCACTTAACGAACGCTTCAAACACCGCCAAACCACCGCCAATCAGGTGCGCTTTACCACGCCTGAATTGAACGAGATGGAAACACGAATACTCAATGCGGGCGGACGCGCGACCGAGATTGAGCTGCGGATTTTTGGCGAGCTGCGCGGTGCCATTCTGGCGGAGCAGGAGGCTGTCTTTGCGGCCACGGGGGCGCTGGCCGAAATCGACCTTGCCCTTGGGCTTGCCAGCATCGCGCGGGAAGAAGATTGGGCACGGCCCTCCGTTGACATGAGCCATGCGCTTGAGATCAGCCAAGGGCGCCACCCCGTTGTGGAGCAGGCTTTGCGGCGGCAGGGTAGCACAAGCTTTGTCCCGAATGACTGCGTGTTGGCTGAAGACGACCAGCTTTGGCTTCTGACGGGACCGAACATGGCGGGTAAGTCGACCTTTCTACGCCAGAATGCGCTGATTGCTGTGCTGGCACAGATGGGAAGCTATGTGCCTGCGGTGGCGGCACGTGTGGGGATTGTGAGCCAGCTTTTCAGCCGTGTGGGCGCGAGTGATGATCTGGCACGGGGGCGCTCGACTTTTATGGTCGAGATGGTGGAAACCGCCGCGATCCTCAATCAGGCGGATGAACGTGCGCTTGTTATTCTCGACGAGATTGGGCGCGGCACGGCGACGTATGATGGCCTCTCGATTGCTTGGGCCACGCTGGAGCACTTGCACGAGAGCAACCACTGCCGCGCGCTTTTTGCGACGCACTATCATGAAATGACCCAGCTGTCTGACAAGCTTGAGCGCTGCTCCAACGCCACTGTCATGGTGAAAGAGTGGGAGGGCGATATCATCTTCTTGCATGAGGTGCGCAAAGGTGTCGCGGACCGCTCTTATGGGGTGCAGGTTGCCAAGTTGGCTGGTCTGCCCGAGAGCGTGATTGCGCGGGCGCGTGTTGTGCTTGACGCGTTGGAGAAGGGCGAGCGGGAAGGCTCTGCAAAGGCCGTTATTGACGATTTGCCATTGTTTAGTGCCACACCTGCGCCCGCACCAGTAAAGGCCAAGGAGAGTGAAGTGGAAGGCGCTTTGGCCGACGTCTTCCCCGACGAGCTGACGCCGCGCGAGGCGCTGGCTGTGCTTTACGAGCTGAAGGCAAAGATGGCTAAGTGATCTGCTTGAGATCATCCAGAAGCGCATTTGACATGGCTTCAGCATGATCAAGCCGCGCTTGGGGCATGTTTGGGTGCTCGACTTTGATTAGGGCTTCAAAGCAGATGAAGTAGGGCAAGAAGCCGTTTTCTTCTTGGTCGGAAAACTCAAAGCGCTTTGTGAAGGCTTCAAAGGCGGCGGCGTCGACACCGAAGCGGCGTGAGCCTGAGGGAAGCATGCCGCGGCGGGCCATATGAACGAGCGCACGGGCGATGTCTTTGTAGAGTGGGGCGTGATTGGTTGCGCCAAGATCAATCGCGGTGACGGTCTGGCCATCCCAGAAGAGATTGTTGAGATGAAAGTCGCCATGGGCGAGCGCCACGCGCCATTCGGGAAAGTCGATCTGGCGGTACAGTTTTTTCATTTTTTGAAACACGCGGGATTCGACGTTGCGCAGGCTGTCGTGCGGCTGTTTTTCGGCGGCTTTCTCGGCCCAGCTGCGCCACGGGCGTCGATTGGGGGCGCGCCACTCTTCGGTTGGCGCAGTAAATTTGCGCAGCCAGTCGGCGGAGCGCGCTATGGGGGCGGAGCGTTCCTCCGACGGTAGACGCCAGAGCGCTGTCAGCAGGCCTTCGCCTTTGGCCAGCGCCGTAATGGTTAGGCCAGCTTCGGGAGCGTGAAAGAGAGGCTCCTGAACGGTGAGCGGAGCCGTATTCATATAAGCCCAGGCGCGGGCGAGTTCATCCCATTCTTTTGTGGTTGTCGCTTGCGCCTCGGCGGAGAGCGTAAGGCGGAACACAGCGTCTTGGCCCTGAAAGCTGCCTTGAAACACGGCGTGACGGCTTGGTACGAGGTGAAGCGCAGGGCCGATGCTGTAGACGCGGCCTTGAAGGGCCGTGGATGCGACATGAGTGAGCCTGTCCAAAGCGGCGCGGGCCTCTTCGGGGAAAAGCTCAATGTTACTCGTCTCAACCACTGTCATAGGGAGAGCATATGCGCGGGCGGTTGTGAATTGAACCCTAAACGAAGCGCCTGTATGGTCGGGAAAATTGAGCTGGAGAGACGCATGAGCGAGACACCTGTTACCGAGATGAGCTTTGAGGCGGCGATGGCCGAACTTGAGAAAGTTGTGGGCCAGCTTGAGCGGGGTGATGTGCCACTGGATGACTCTATCAAGCTTTATGAGCGCGGCGCGCTTTTGAAGAAGCATTGCGAAGGTAAGCTGAAGGACGCAGAAGAAAAAGTCGCCGCGATTACGCTGGATGGCGAAGGCAATCCGACAGGGACGAAGCCGCTTGACGTTGATTGAACCACTGGGCTTTGAGGCGGCGTTGACGCGGGCGCAGAGCCTGATGCAGCAAGCGCCTGAAGCGTTTTTTGAAGAGGCCCGTTCGCGGCCTGAGGCCGAGCTGCTCGAAGCGATGCGCTATGCGCTGGAGGGCGGGAAGGCCCTGCGGGCTTTTCTTGTGATCGAATCGGCGCGGCTGCACGGGCAGGGGCTTGAAGCTGCGACACGTGCGGGGCTGGCTGTGGAGTGTATCCATGCCTATTCGCTGATCCATGATGATCTGCCGTGCATGGACGACGATGACCTGCGCCGTGGTAAGCCCACGGTGCACAAGAAATGGAACGAGCACACTGCCGTTTTGGCGGGGGACGCTTTGCAAGCCAAGGGCTTTGAGCTGCTCGCGAGCGAGGATATGCCCAATGCGCTCCCGCTGTTGCGGGGGCTGGCTGAGGCGAGTGGTCATGGCGGGATGGTTGGCGGCCAGATGATGGATATTGCGGCGGAAACCAGTGAGATGCCGCTGACTCTGGCCGAGATCAAGGCTGTTCAGAACGGCAAGACAGGCGCGCTGATCCGTTGGTCAGCGACGGCTGGCGCTGTGATGGCGGGCGCTGATTGTGCTGGATTAGAGACCTATGGCGACAGGCTTGGGCTTGCCTTCCAGATTGCTGATGACATTCTTGATGTAGAAGGTGATGCGCAAGAAACGGGCAAGGCCGTGGGCAAGGATGAAGAGGCTGGCAAGGCGACATTTGTCTCGCTTCTGGGGCTTGATGCGGCAAAACGCCAAGCGGCAAGCCTTGTGGAAGAGGCCTGTGAGGCCTTATCTGTTTATAAAGACAATGCTGATTGCTTGCGAGAGGCTGCGCGCTTCGTTATCTCGCGGCGCAAATGAGTGTTCCCTTGAAAGGGTGATTATGACCGACCGCCCCAAGACCCCGCTGCTAGATAAAGTGGCCAGCCCCGCTGATATGAAGCGGCTGAGCGATGGCGAACTCGTTACGCTGGCTGGAGAGCTGCGCGCCGAGACGATTTCGGCGGTGAGTGAAACGGGCGGACATTTGGGCGCCGGTTTGGGTGTGATTGAACTGACCGTGGCGCTGCATGCTGTTTTTGATGCGCCCAAAGACAAGATTATCTGGGATGTTTCGCATCAGTCTTACCCTCACAAGATCCTAACAGGGCGGCGGGACCGTATCCGCACTTTGCGCAAGCGTGGCGGCCTGAGCGGATTTACCAAGCGTTCTGAGAGCCCATATGATTGCTTCGGGGCGGCACATAGCTCCACTTCGATCAGCGCTGCGCTGGGCTTTGCTGTGGCGCGCGACTTGGGCGGAAACTGCCCCGAAGGACTGGGCGATGCGATTGCCGTTATCGGCGATGGCGCGATGAGCGCGGGCATGGCTTTTGAGGCGATGAACAACGCTGGGCATTTGGGCAAGCGGCTGATTGTGATCCTGAATGACAACGAGATGAGTATTGCGCCGCCTGTGGGCGCGCTTTCGAGTTATCTGAGCCGTTTGTATGCCGAGGAGCCTTTTCAGGAACTCAAGGCTGCGGCCAAGGGCGCGGTCAGTCTGATGCCACCGTTCTTTCAAGAGGGGGCGAAGCGGGCCAAGGAAATGCTCAAGGGTATGACCGTGGGCGGCACGCTTTTTGAAGAGCTGGGCTTTAGCTATATCGGGCCGATTGATGGCCATGACATGGACCAGCTGCTGCCGCTTCTGCGCACTGTGAAGGCGCGCGCAACGGGGCCTATCCTTATTCATGCGATCACCAAAAAGGGTAAGGGCTATGCCCCCGCCGAGGCGCGCGACGACAAGGGCCACGCGACGGCGAAGTTTGATGTGATCACTGGGAAGCAAGTGAAAACGCCGAGCAATGCACCGAGCTATACGGCTGTGTTTGGTGATGAGCTGGTTGCGCTTGCGGCAGAAGACGACAAGATCTGCGCTGTCACGGCGGCGATGCCGAGCGGCACTGGGCTTGACTTGATGGCCGAACGTTACCCCAGCCGCTGCTTTGATGTGAGCATTGCATAGCAGCATGGTGTCACTTTTTGCGCGGCTTTGGCGGCGGGCGGGATGAAGCCGTTTTGCACGATGTATTCGACGTTCCTTCAGCGCGGGTACGACCAGATTGTGCATGATGTGGCGTTGCAGAACCTGCCTGTACGCTTTGCGATTGACCGTGCAGGGCTTGTTGGCGCCGATGGGGCGACGCATGCGGGGAGCTATGACATCGCGTATCTCGCGAACCTGCCCAATATGGTTGTGATGGCGGCGTCTGACGAGGCGGAGCTGAAGCATATGGTCGTTACGGCAGCGAGCTATGATGCGGGGCCTATTGCCTTCAGGTATCCGCGCGGCGAGGGCGTTGGCGTAGAGCTGCCGGCGCGCGGCGTTGCGCTTGAGATCGGTAAGGGCCGTGTTGTGCGTGAGGGCGCGCGCGTGGCGCTTTTGAGCTTTGGCACGCGGCTGGCCGAGGCCGAGAAAGCCGCCGAACAGCTGGCCGCGAAGGGGATTACTCCGACTGTCGCAGACGCGCGGTTTGCGAAGCCTTTGGATAAAGAGATGATCTTGCGGCTGGCACGTGAACATGAAGTTCTGATCACGCTGGAAGAGGGCGCTGTGGGCGGGTTTGGCTCGCATGTGGCGCAGCTTCTGGCCGAGGAAGGCGCTTTTGACGCGGGGCTCAAGTTCCGCTCTATGGTCTTGCCTGACTGGTTTATTGACCAAGGATCGCCTTCAGAAATGTATGCCGAGGCAGGGCTAGAGGCCGCGGACATCGTCACGAAAGTGCTCGATGTGCTTGGGGTTGCTCAGGTGAAGGGGCAGCGGGCTTAGACTAAAACAGAGTGTAGTGTGTATGACGATTCCTAATTATCAAGTTTTGATGTTACCTGTCCTGAAGCTCATTGCCACAGGGCATGAAACAATCCCAAGCTGCCTCGAGCCGCTGCGAAGCGAGTTTGCGATTTCAGAAAACGAGTTTGAAGAGCTGTTGCCGAGTGGCAAACAAACCGTCTTGGCAAACCGCGCGCATTGGGCGCGAAACTATATGTCGCAAGCTGGATTGGTTGAGCCGATCAAGCGGGGGCATTACCGGCTCACCCAAGAGGGGGAAGCGTTGCTAGCGAACCCGCCTCAAGGGCTGAACGCTGATTACTTAAAACGATATGACCGGTTTCTTGAGTTTTTGCAGCGGTCTTCGACGACACAAAACGACAATTCAAACGACGCTAAAAATGCTGACAGCAAGAGTGAAGCGTCGACGCCAGAAGACTTAATGGCGAAGAGCCACCGTGAAATTGAAGCGCTGTTGAGGAACGATTTGCTGGAGGCGGTGCTCTCTGTTTCTCCTGCGCGATTTGAACAGCTGATTGTCGATCTGCTGGTAGCTATGGGCTACGGCGGTGGGGACTCTTCCATGGGAAAGAGTATCGGTAAATCGGGAGATGGCGGGATTGACGGGGTGATCAATGAAGACGCTCTGGGGCTTGATGCCGTTTATGTTCAGGCCAAGCGCTATGATCCTTCAAACAAGGTTGGTCGGCCTGATATCCAGAAGTTTGTCGGCTCTCTCACAGGCGAAAGCGCAACGAAGGGCGTGTTTGTTACGACCTCGGCGTTTTCTCGCGAAGCGCAGGATTATATCAGCCGTGTTCAACAACGGATTGTTTTGATCGACGGTGAAATGCTGGCCAGACTGATGATCCAGCACGGTGTCGGCGTGAGGGCGCGGGCGCAATATGTCATCCGCTCGATAGATGAAGACTATTTCCCAGAAAGAGAAACCTAACCTTTCCGCTCGCCGCCCAAAGCATCCAGCTTTTTATCAATCGCATCGAGGCGTGCTTTGACGTCGTCGCGGTAGGCGTCGGTGTTGGCGATGTCTTCGGTGTGGTGGGCGTCTTGCATGGAGTTGACCACGAGGCCGACGAGCAAGTTGACCACTGCGAAAGTTGTCACGAGGATGAATGGCAGGAAGAAGGCCCATGCGTAGGGGTAGATTTCCATCACGGGGCGTACGATCCCCATGGACCAGCTTTCGAGCGTCATGATCTGAAAGAGTGTGTAAGCGGATGCCCCGAGCGAGCCGAACCACTGCGGGAAGGCATCGGCGAAGAGTTTTGTGGCGATGACGGCGCCGATGTAGAAGATCAGGCCCATCAGCATGAAGTCCGAGCCCATCCCGGGCATTGCCGTGATGAGGCCTTCGACCACGCGGCGTAGAGACGGGGCGACCGAGATCACACGGAGCACCCGCAGGATGCGCAGGGCGCGCATTGCGGAGAAGCCTTGGCCCGCAGGGATAAGCGAAATGGCGATGATCACAAAGTCGAATATGTTCCAACCCGAGCGGAAAAAGCGGGGGCCGTGGGCGACGAGCTTGGCGAGCAGTTCGACCACGAAGATGGTCAGGCAGAGCGTATCAAGCGTTTTGATCAGCCCGCTATAGTTTGCCATGGCGCTTTGGGATGTCTCCAAGCCGAGGATGATCGCGTTAAAGATGATTACGGCTGTAATGATCGTTGCGGTTCTTGGGTGATCGACGAGTTTGGCGAGCGTTGCGCGCAGGGACATATGGGCCTCGAAAGCTAGGGTTTAGAGTTAGGTAGGGGCTGGGGCGCGAAAGGCAAGTTTATTTGCGCGTTTCGGCCGCGAGGACAGCCTGAAGGCCAGACTTATAGTCGGGGTAATGGAGTGTCACGCCGAGGTCATTCTTGATGCGTTCATTTGCGACGCGTTTGCTTTCGCCATAAAAGCTGCGCGCCATGGGGGAAAGTTCGGCGTCTTCAAAGCGCACCTCTGGCGGCGGGGCCATACCAAGACGCTCAGCGGCATAGGCGAGGACGTCTTGCGGAGGCGCTGGCATATCATCGCAGACATTATAGGCCGCGCCCGCGTTCGGGCTTTTGATCGATGCGAGAAGCACTTGGGCGATATCGTCCACATGGGTGCGTGAGAAGACTTGGCCTTCCTTGATGATCCGTCTGGCTGTGCCATTGCGGATTTTTTCAAATGGGCCGCGATGGGGACCATATATTCCTGCGAGGCGGAAGATGTGGAGCGGCAGACCTGTCCCGCGCCACTGGTTTTCGGCTTCGACGCGCATCAGGCCACGCCGGCTGCTTGGCGTGAGCGGGGTCTCTTCTGTGACCCAGCCTCCTGCGTGGTCGCCATATACGCCAGTTGTTGAGAGATAGCCGACCCATTCTAGATTGGGCGCATATTGGCGTAGTTTAGAACCGTATTTCGCTAAGAAGGGGTCGCCGTTCTCAGAGGGTGAAACGGAGATCAGCAGGTGTGTTGCCTCGGACAACGCGTCCGTCAGATCGCCTTCGGGGAAGATCAACGGGATAACGCCAAGGGACTGTATCGCGGCGAATTTCTCGGGCGAGCGGGTTGTCCCGAAGAGCTTCCAGCCCTTGGGGGAAAGGCGTCCAGCGAGGGCGTTGGCCGAGTAGCCTTGGCCTATGGTGAGGAGTGTTTTTGTCATGGCGTTGCCGCTGTTTTGCCCGCGAGTTTGCGTGCGGCGCGCATGTTGCGGAAGATGGCGATGGAATAGAGCACAAGCGCCATCCAGATCATTGGGAAGGCAATCATCCGCGCGCCGCCGAAGGGCTCTTTGAATACAAAGACGCCGATGAGGAAGATCATCGTGGGAGCGATGTATTGCAAAATTGCTATTGTGCTGAGGCGCAAGAGCTTGGCGCCGTTGGCGTAGATGAGAAGCGGCACGGCGGTGACCACGCCGCAGCCGAGGAGAAGCCATGTATCATAGGCGCTGCCGAGGAAGTTTCCTGTTGGGCCAAGCCAGATAAGATAGGCTATCGCAGGCGGTGTGAGGATCATTACTTCAAGCAGAAAGCCTTGATTGGGCCCGATGGGGAGCGACTTCTTCGCCAGCGCATAAAAGCCCCATGTGACGAAGAGTGCGATCGCGACCCACGGGAGCTTGCCTGCTTCAAGGGTAAGGATCACCACGGCGGCAAAGGCGAGGGCAAGAGCGGCAAGCTGAAGTTTGTTGAGCCGCTCGCCGAGCAGGACCGCACCGAGGAAGACGGAGAAGAGCGGGTTGATGTAGTACCCAAGTGCTGCGTCTAGGGCGTGTCCTGATGTGATTGCCCAGACGTAGAAGCCCCAGTTGATCGAGATCAGCGCGGCAGTGACGCAGCCCATAGCCAGCATTTTGGGCGTTGTGAGAGCGGTTTTGATATCGCCTGTGCGCCCAAGAATTATGAGCAGGGTTGCGGCGATGGGGAGAGACCAGATCACCCGATGCGCGACCACTTCGGCAGGGGGAATATGGCTGAGCAATTTCATGTAGAGGGGCAGGAATCCCCAAAGCACGTAGGCTGTGAGCGCAAAGGCGAGGCCTTGGGGTGTGTCGCGGTTCTCTGGCATGTGGCGCTCCTCTTCTCTGAATGACTAGGCTGTTTTGATGGGGAGGGCTAGTCCCGTGACGCAACGCTTTGGTTTCGAATTGTGCTTTGCACAATCCGACTGCGGCGAGGGGCTTTGCCCCTCGCGCTCCCCAGGATACTTGAAGAAAGAGGAAGAGCTAGGCGCGCACGTTCTCTGATTTGGGATCATACATCGGCTTGAGAGAGGCCGTTGCTTTGACGCGAGTTCCTTTGATATCGATTTCATAGGAGCTTGCCAGAACCTCAGTGGCAGATTGACCTTCGCAGGGAACGTAGCCAAGGCCGACGGCTGCGCCGAGAGTGTGGCCGTAGCCGCCTGAGCTTAGGTAGCCGACAATTTCGCCATCACGCAGGATCGGCTCGTTATGGTAGAGGAGTGGCTGGCTGTCTTGTAAAAGGAACTGCACCATGCGCGCCTTGGGGCCGCTTTCCTTGCGGGCGGCGACGGCGGCCTTGCCTATGAAATCGGGTTTGGAGAGATCAACTGCGAAGCTGAGGCCTGCATCGACGACATTGTCCTCGGAGGTGATATCGTGACCGAAGTGGCGGAAGGCTTTCTCGATACGGCAGCTGTCCATTGTGTGCATGCCACAGAGCTTGAGGCCGAGGGGCTGGCCAGCGGCATGGAGCGTTTCGAAGGCGTGGCTTGCCATGTCTGTGCTTACATAGATCTCCCAACCAAGCTCTCCCACATATGAGACGCGGTGGGCCCGAGCGAGGCCCATGCCAAGCTCGATCTCCTGTGCGGTGCCAAAGGGGTTGGCCTCGTTTGAGAAGTCGTTTGGCGAGACAGCTTGCAGGAGCGCCCGCGCGTTGGGGCCCATAACGGCGAGGACACCTTCGCCTGCT